>Ga0207643_10000252_pt1 | contig 37454 bp, 35 predicted proteins | sample KBSMisM62_FD_184313 | JGI IMG/M metagenome (GOLD analysis project Ga0207643, IMG submission 184313) | Miscanthus rhizosphere microbial communities from Kellogg Biological Station, Michigan, USA - KBS Miscanthus M6-2 (SPAdes) (version 2) | ecosystem: Host-associated > Plants > Roots >... | reverse complement strand
GATCATCTCGCTGCCGGCGATCTTCCGCGGCATCGGGCTGGACCCGCTGGCCCCGGGCAACACCAGCTACCTGCTGTGGATGCTGATGGGCTACCTGCTGGTCTCCGCGGTGCTGGTGGTCACGCTCGGCCGGCTCGGCGACATGCTCGGTCGGGTCAAGATCTACAACCTCGGCTTCGTGGTGTTCACCGTTGCCTCGATCCTGCTGTCCGCGGTGCCGTTCACCGGCAGCGCCGGGGCGATCTGGCTGATCGGCTTCCGGATCGTGCAGGGCATCGGCGGCGCGATGCTGATGGCCAACTCGACCGCGATCCTCACCGACGCGTTCTCGGCGTCCGAGCGGGGGATGGCGCTGGGCATCAACCAGGTCGCCGCGCTGGCCGGCTCGTTCATCGGGCTGGTCGCCGGCGGGCTGCTGTCCGAGTGGCACTGGCGGTCGGTGTTCCTGGTCAGCGTGCCGCTCGGGATTCTCGGCACCGTATGGGCATACCGGTCGCTGCGCGAGGTCGTGGTCCGGCGCGTGGTCAGCATCGACTGGTGGGGCAACCTGACGTTCGCGGTCGGGCTGACCGCGATGCTCGCCGCCATCACCTACGGGATCCAGCCGTACGGGGGGCACACCGAGGGCTGGACCAACCCGTGGGTGCTGACCGGGCTGTTCGGCGGGTTCGCGCTGCTGGCGCTGTTCGTGTTCATCGAGTCGCGGGTGCGGAACCCGATGTTCTCGCTCGGCCTGTTCAAGATCCGCGCGTTCGCGACCGGCAACATCGCGACGCTGCTGTCCTCCATCGCCCGCGGTGGCATGCAGTTCATGTTGATCATCTGGCTGCAGGGGATCTGGCTGCCGCTGCACGGCTACGACTTCGAGCAGACGCCGCTGTGGGCCGGCATCTACCTGCTGCCACTGACGGTCGGCTTCCTCGCCGCCGGGCCGCTGTCCGGTCGGGTGTCCGACCGGCACGGCGCGCGGATCCTGTCCACGGCCGGGCTGCTGCTCGTGGCCGTCACGTTCCTCGGGCTGCTGCTGCTGCCGATCGACTTCACGTACTGGCAGTTCGCCGTGCTGATCGCGCTGAACGGCGCCGGGTCAGGACTGTTCGCGGCGCCGAACACCGCCTCGGTGATGAGCAGCGTGCCCGCCTCGGAGCGGGGTGCGGCCGCCGGCATGGGGTCGACGTTCATGACCGCCGGCACCGTGCTGTCGATCGGTGTGTTCTTCTCGCTGCTCATCGCCGGGCTGGCCAACTCGCTGCCGTCGACGCTCGGCTCCGGCCTGCAGGCGGCGGGGGTGCCGGCCGACGCGGCGCAGCGAGCAGCCGAACTGCCCCCGGTGGGCAGCGTGTTCGCCGCGTTCCTCGGCTTCAACCCGGTGCAGGCGTTGCTCGGGCCGCAGGTCATCGGCCGGCTGCCGGCCGACCAGGCCGCGCGGATCACCGGCCAGCAGTTCTTCCCGCAGCTGATCTCCGACCCCGTCCACTCCGGGCTGGTGGTCGTGTTCCTGGCCGCGGCCGGGCTGGCGGTGGTGGCGGCGGTCGCGTCGGCGCTGCGCGGGAGCCGGTATGTGCACGTGGACGAGGAGCCGGTGGTGGTGGACGACGGCGCGGTGGGCGAGGCGCCGGTGCCGCCGGTCGCCGCCGAGCCGGAGGACCCGCAGCGGTCGGCGGGTGCGTCGGTGTCCGCGCGGCTGGCACCCTGAACAGATGACCAGCTCCGGCGGTCCGGTCGTGGCCGCGTCGCTCCCGCAGGCCGGCACGTCCGGCGCCGGCGCGTCCGGTGCCGGCGCGTCCGGTGCCGGCGCGTCCGGTGCCGGCGCGTCCGGTGTCGGCATGTCCGGTGTCGGCATGTCCGGTGTCGGCGCGTCCGGTGTCGGCGCGCCCGGTGTCGGCATGTCCGACGTCGGCGAGCCGGCCGCCGGCGCGTCCGGCGCCGGCATGTCCGACGTCGAGCTGGCCGGCCGGCTGCGGGTCGCGGTCGGGCTGCTGGTGCGCCGGCTGCGCCAGCGCGACCCCGGGCACCTGTCCCCGGCTCAGCTCTCCGCGCTGGTCACGGTGGAGGCGGCCGGTCCGATCCGGAACGGTGACCTGGCCGCGCGCGAGAACGTGGCCGCGCCGACGATGACCAGGATGATCGGCGCGATGGAGGAGGCCGGGCTGGTCAACCGCGGGCCGGACCCGTCCGACGCTCGCGGTTCGCTGGTGTCGCTGGCGCCGGGCGGGGCGGCGGCACTGCGGGCGCTGCGCCGGGAGCGCAACAATCTGCTCATCGAGAGGCTCGCGGCGTTGTCGCCGGAGCAGCGGGCCGCGCTGGAGGCCGCGCTGCCCGCGCTGGAGGCGCTGCGGGACGACTGATCCTCGCCGACCTTCGGGCCGGACCAGGCGGCCCGGTCAGCCGGCGCGGACGATCTCGTCGATCGTGCCGGCCAGGTCGACGTCCTTGGCGGTGACGCCGCCGGCCGAGTGGGTGGCCAGGGTGAAGGTCAGCGTCCGCCAGCGGATGTCGATGTCCGGGTGGTGGTCGGCCGCCTCCGCCGCCTCGGCGACCCGGTCGACCACTGCGATCGCGGCGGGGAAGCTGGACAGCTCGGCGGTCCGGGTGATCCCGTCCGGACCGCCGCTCCACCCGTCGAGCTTCGCCAGCGCGGAGTCGATCGCAGCCTGATCCAGGAGCTCGCTCATGAGCCCATCCCACCACCCCGCCCACTCCGCCCACCGCCCGCCCCCGCCAGCGCACGCCCGGGCTCGGCCGGCTGGTGACCCTGTCCCCGTCGGGATCCTGCCCCGGCGCACCGCTCGGCCGTCGGTCGGCTGGTGGCGCCGTCGCCGCCGGGACTGCCCCGGGGCGCAAAGCTCGGCCCGTCGGTCGGCTGGTGGCGCCGTCTCCCGATCACTCGCGCGGCGGTCGGTCGGCTCGGGGCGGTGGGGTGGGAGGGTGGCGGTGTGCGCCTGGTGGTCGGAGCGGTGCTGCGGGACGCGGCCGGGCGCGTGCTGGCGGCGCGGCGGGAGCGGCCGGCGGGCTGGGAGCTGCCGGGCGGCAAGGTCGAGCCGGGCGAGACCGAGCCGGCCGCGCTCGTCCGCGAGCTGCGCGAGGAGCTCGGCGTCACCGTCGAGGTCGGCGAGCGCATCGGCCCGGACGTCCCGATAGACCCGGATTTCCTCCTGCGCGCGTGGACGGCCGCGCTCATCGACGGCGAGCCCGCCGCCCTCGAACACGCCGAGCTGCGCTGGCTGGCTCCCGACGAGCTCGACACCGTCCCCTGGCTCCCCGCCGACCGCCCGATCATCGCCTCGCTCGCCACCCACCGGCCCCGGGGATGACAGACCGGAGCGTCCGCTACGGCAGTGGCGACACCCCGCGCCGCAGAGGCAGGCGAGGGGTCGCGTGACCGACTCGGATCGTCGCCCTGTAACTCCTGTGGGCTCAGCCGGCGGCGTTGCCGGTGATGTGCCAGCCGGCCAGGTGCAGGCTCGGCGTCTGCACCAGCTCGCTCGCGGTGCGGACCGGCACCGCGCTGGCGTCCGAGCCGACCGCGAGGATCGCCCCGGGCGCGAGCGCCTTCGGGTACGACTGGGTGAACCGCAGCGTGCTCACCGGCGCCGCGACCTCGCCGTCCTCGATCAGCCAGACCCCGTTGCGGGTCAGCCCGGTGATGACGACCGTACGCGGGTCGAGGATCCGGGTGTACCAGAAGTCGCTGACCAGCAGCCCCCGCCGCATCGTCGCGGCGAGATCGGCCGAGGACCCGCCGTCGCCGGCACCGACCCGCGGCTGGTCCGGCACCGCGCCCCACCGCTCGCCGCCTTCGACCGCATGACCCGTCGACGCCGCCCCGGCCGCCGCCGCGGTCCGCCGGTCGTGCGCGATCGCGGCGCTCACCCCGTCCACCACCAGGTCGAGCCGCTGCCGCGGCGTGCCCTCGGCGTCGTACGGCAGCGCGGTGGACAGCTCGTCCAGCGGCCCGTCCCAGATCCGCAGCGCGGCGTCGAACTGCTGCTCGCCGAGCCGGACGAACGACCGCCCCTCGCCGACCGGCCGGCCGTTGAACCCGTGCACGAGCAGGAAGCGCAGGATGTCGGCCACGCACGCCGGCTCCAGCACGACCTCGTAGTCGCCGGGCGGCAGGTCGACCGGGGACGCGCCCGCCCTGGCCTTGGCCGCCGCGATCCGGCCGAGCCCGGCGCCACCGAGCTCCCCGAGGCGGACCGATCCCTGCCGGCCGACGCCGTCCGCGCCGGGCACCCGGGCGATCCCGTCGGCCGCCGCGCCGGTGGCCCGGCCGGACACGGTCTGCCCGGCGGTGTTCGCGTACACGGACTCGGTCCGCATCGACTCGACGTAGCCGGCCGTCTCCAGCCCGCCGGCCGCCGCGACGAACTCGCGCACGACCGCGGCGCGCTGGTCCGGGGTCGCGTCCGCGGTCGCGTCGTCCCAGTTGCCGGCGCCGGCGAGCGGGGCCGGCGGCGCCAGGCCGGGGAACGCGGCGTCCGGCCGGCGCACCCTGGCCGCGGCGACCGCCGACTCCACGGCCGCGAGCAGTGAGTCAGCGTCGGCGCGATCGGTGCTGACCGCGGCCCAGGAGCCGTCGACGACCACCCGCAGCCGGATCCGCTCGCTGGTGTCGACGACGTTCTGGTGCACGAACGAGCGGGCGAACCTGGTCAGCCCGCGCACGGTCGAGCTGACCGTGACCTCGGCCTGCGCGGACGGTCCGGCCACCGACCGGGCCAGGTCGAGCACCCGCGCCGCGAGCTGTTCGCGAGCGTGCTCGGTCATCTCGCGCTCCTCGGACGAACCGGGCCTCGCGCCCCGGCGGGCTCAGCTCTGGTCCCGGCCCGCTCGCCCTGCCGGCCCTCGGGCCCGTTCATCCGCGCACCCCCACCCGCACGCCCTGGAACCGGGCCGGGACCGACGGGTGACCGGTGTGGCCGACCTGCGAGGGCTGGCCCTTGCCGCAGTTGGGCGTGCCCCAGAACGTCCACTCCGACCGGTTGCCGATCATGTCCATCGACCCCCAGAACCGCGGGCTGATCCCGGTGTACGTGGGGTTGCGCAGCATCCGCCCGCGCTGCCCGTTGCGGATCTCCCAGCCGACCTCGCAGCCGAACTGGAAGTTCAGCCGGCGGTCGTCGATCGACCAGGACCGGTTGGTGTCCATGAGGATCCCGTCGTCGGTGGCCGCGATCATCTCCGCCAGCGACGACTCACCCGGCAGCAGCCCGACGTTGGTCATCCGCACCATCGGCAGCCGGGCCCAGCCGTCGGCCCTGACCATCCCGCCGTACGAGAGACCGGCTACGGAGGCCGAGTCGCGTCCGGACAGCACTCCGGTCCAGATCCCGTCCCGGACGATGTCCTGCGGCGCCGCCGGCGTGCCCTCGTCGTCGTACCCGAACGAGCCGAGAGCGCCGGGGAGCGTCGCGTCCGCGGTGATCGTCATGAGGTCGGAGCCGAACCGCAGCTGGCCGAGCTCGGCGAGGTCAAGCCAGGACGTCCCGGCGTACGCGGCCTCCCAGCCGAGGATCCGGTCCAGCTCGGTGGCGTGCCCGACCGACTCGTGGATCTGCAGTGCCATCTGCTCGCTGCCGAGGATGAGCGTGGTCTCGCCGGCCGGGCATTCCGGCGCGACCAGCAGGGCCTGCGCCTCCTCGGCGATGCGGGCCGCGTGCCCGGGCAGATCGAGCTCGCGGACCAGCTCCCAGCCGCGGGTGCCGTACTGCCCGCGGATCCCCGGGTATGACCGGCGTTGGGTCTCGCCCGCGCCGATCGCGGTCGCGCTCATCGCCGCGCCACACTCCCGCACCCGCTGGTCGATCCGCGCTCCCTCGCTGGACACGAACCACTTCGCGGTGTCCCAGACCTGGTAGGACGCCTCGGCGAGGGACGCACCGGCCGCTCGCATGGTCGCGGTGACGCCGGCGACCAGGTCGCCCTTCTCGGTGAGCGGGACCGAGAGCGGGTCCTCCTCGCACGGGCTCGCCCAGCTGTCCCGCCGTACCTCGATCGGCACCAGGGACACGTCCGGCCCCGGCACCTGCGCCGACGCCCGGGCGACCGCGACTGCCCTCTCGCCGGCCCGGCGCGCCTCGGCGTCGGTCGGGTCCGGCACCGCCACGAATCCCCACGACGACCCGACCAGGGCCCGCACACCGACGCCGACCGACTCGCGCTGTGACAGGTCCTCGACGTCACCGTTGCGGGCGGACATCGACTCGTTGCGCTGGTGCATGGCGCGGGCGTCCGCATACCGGGCGCCGGCCGCGAGCGCCGCTTCCACGGCTGCCGATGCCACGTCGAACATGGTTAGCAACCCTAACGGCCTTGATCGCGGCGCCGTCAACCGGCCGATCCGGTGAGGCGCACGACGCGGCCGGTCCGCGCGCTCTCGAACGCCGCCTCGACGACCCGCAGCGCCTGGATGCCGTCGTCCAGGGTGACCGGCGGGTGGGTGCCGTCGCGCACGCTGGCAGCCACGGCGGCGTAGAAGCCGGCGTAGTTGCCCGGCTCGGTCGGCACCGGTCGCGACTGCTCGCCCGCCCGCACCGTGCCCCACGCGTCCGGCGGCTCGGCACCGAACCCGGGCTCGCCCGGTCGCATCCCGTCCTGGAGTTGGGCCGCCTGCACGTCCAGCCCGTGCTTGACGTAGGCCGCGCTCGAGCCGAGCACGCGCAGCCGCGGCCCGCGGTCGGCGGCCACGTGGCTGGCCCACAGGTGCGAGCGAACCCCGGACGCGTGGGTGAGCGCGAGGAAGTCGTCGTCGTCGACCTCCCGGTGCGGCTGGCGTGTCCCGATCTCGGCGTAGACCGCGACCACCGGGCCGAACAGGGCGAGCGCCTGGTCGATCAGGTGCGTGCCGAGGTCGAACAGCACGCCACCGGCCTCGTCGGGTCCGGGCTGCTCGCGGCGCGCGCCCGGGCGAGGCGTCGGCCGCCAGCGCTCGAACCGGGACTCGTAGCGCAGGACCTCACCCAACTCGCCCGCATCCAGCAGCCTGCGCACGGTCAGGAAGTCGCCGTCCCAGCGGCGGTTGTGGTAGGGCACGACCGGCACGCCGGCGGCGCGGGCGGCCGCGGCGAGGCGTTCGGCAGCCTCGACACTCGGTGCCACCGGCTTGTCGATCACCACCGGCAGTCCCGCCGCGATCGCCGCGAGCCCGAGCGGCACGTGCGCCCGATTGTGGGCCGCGACCACGACCAGCTCGTGGTCGCCGGCCCGCTCCCACAGCGCCTGCGCCGTCGGAAGGATCTCGACGGCGGGATGGCGCGCTCGGGCCGCCTGCGCGCGCTCGGCGTTCGAGGTGACCACCGTGGCCAGGTGCAGCCCCGGCGTCGCCGCGATGAACGGCGCGTGGAAGGTCGCCCCCGCCAGCCCGTAGCCGATCAAGCCCACTCGCACGTCGTCCACGATGAGCGGACGCTACCGGCCGCGACCGGACCCGTCCACGCGCCGGCGGGGGACTACCGGCGGCGGATCTTGTTGCCGAGCCAGACCAGCGGGTCGTACTTGCGGTCGACGACCCGCTCCTTCATCGGGATCAGCGCGTTGTCGGTGATCTTGATGTTCTCCGGGCAGACCTCGGTGCAGCACTTGGTGATGTTGCAGAACCCGAGCCCGTGCTCCTCCTGGGCCACGTCCTTGCGGTCGGCCTGGTCGAGCGGGTGCATGTCGAGCTCGGCCACCCGCATCAGGAACCGCGGCCCGGCGTAGGCCTGCTTGTTCGCCTCGTGGTCGCGCACCACGTGGCAGACGTTCTGGCACAGGAAGCACTCGATGCACTTGCGGAACTCCTGCGAGCGCTCGACGTCGACCTGCTGCATCCGGTACTCGCCCGGGGCGAGGTCGGCCGGCGGCGCGAACGCCTGCACCTCGCGGGCCTTCTGGTAGTTGTAGCCGACGTTCGTGACCAGGTCGCGGATCACCGGGAACGTACGCATCGGCGTCACCGTCACGGTCTCGTCCCGACCGAACGTGGACATCCGGGTCATGCACATCAGCCGCGGCTTGCCGTTGACCTCGGCGCTGCACGAGCCGCACTTGCCGGCCTTGCAGTTCCAGCGGACGGCGAGGTCCGAGGCCTGGGTGGCCTGCAGCCGGTGGATGATGTCCAGGACGACCTCGCCGTCGTTCACCTCGACGACGTAGTCCTCGAGGCCGCCGCCGGTCTCGTCCCCGCGCCAGACCCGGAAGTGGTGGTCGTACCCCATGAGTGGTCAGGCTCCTTCGGACTTGTCGGCGGGAAGCTCGGCCGGCAGCGTCGCGTCGGCCGGCTTGGTCGGCAGCTGCTCCAGCTCCTCCGGTGTCATGTACTTCGACAGCTCGGTCCAGTCGAACAGCGACAGCAGGTCGAGCGGCATCGCCGGCAGCGGCTTCGGGACGACCGAGACGGCCTCCTCGACGGCCGGGTCGCCGGTCAGCGAGCAGACCAGGTTGACCTTGCGCCACTCCGGCTCCATCGCCGGGTGGTCGTCGCGGGTGTGCCCGCCGCGGGACTCGGTCCGCAGCAGCGCGGCCTTGGCCACGCACTCGGAGACCACCAGCATGTTGCGCAGGTCGAGCGCGATGTGCCAGCCGGGGTTGAAGAACCGGCCGCCCTCGACGCTGACCTTGGCCACCCGGCCGCGCAGGTCCTGCAGGGCGACCAGGGCCTGCTCGATCTCCTCGGCCTTGCGGATGATGCCGACCAGGTCGTTCATCGTCTGCTGCAGGTCCGACTGGATCGCGTACGGGTTCTCGCCGCCCTGCAGGGCCAGCGGCGCCAGCGCCGAGGCCTGCGCGGCGGCGACGTCGGTCTCGGCGACCGCGGGCCGGGCGCCGGCGAGTCCGCGTACGTAGTCGGCCGCGGCAACGCCCGAGCGCATCCCGAACACCAGCAGGTCCGACAGCGAGTTGCCGCCGAGCCGGTTGGACCCGTGCATGCCGCCGGAGACCTCGCCGACCGCGTACAGCCCGGGAACGCGCGACTGCTGGCTGTCCGGGTCGACCTCGACGCCGCCCATCACGTAGTGGCAGGTGGGGCCGACCTCCATCGGCTCCTGGGTGATGTCGACGTCGGCGAGCTCCTTGAACTGGTGGTACATCGACGGCAACCGGCGCTGGATCTCCTCGGCCGGCAGCCGGGACGCGATGTCGAGGAACACGCCGCCGTTGGGCGAGCCGCGGCCGGCCTTCACCTCGGCGTTGATCGCGCGGGCGACCTCGTCGCGGGGCAGCAGCTCGGGCGGCCGGCGGTTGTTGTCCGGGTCGTCGTACCAGCCGTCGGCTTCCTTGGCGTCGGTCGCGTACTGGTCCTTGAAGACGTCCGGGATGTAGTTGAACATGAAGCGCTCATCCTCGGAGTTCTTGAGGATGCCGCCGTCGCCCCGGACCGACTCGGTGACCAGGATGCCCTTCACCGACGGGGGCGAGACCATCCCGGTCGGGTGGAACTGGACGAACTCCATGTTGATCAGGGTGGCGCCCGCGCGCAGCGCCAGCGCGTGCCCGTCGCCGGTGTACTCCCAGCTGTTGCTGGTGACCTTGAACGACTTGCCGATCCCGCCGGTGGCGAGGATGACCGCCGGCGCGGAGAAGGCGAGGAACCGCCCGTTCTCCCGCCAGTAGGCGAACGCGCCGGAGATCCGGTCGCCGTCCTTGAGCAGCTCGGTCACCGTGCACTCGGCGAAGACCCTGATGTTGGCCTCGTAGTCGCCGGTGGCCCGGAAGTCCTCCTGCTGCAGCGACACGATCTTCTGCTGCAGGGTGCGGATCAGCTCGAGGCCGGTGCGGTCGCCGACGTGCGCCAGCCGCGGGTATTCGTGCCCGCCGAAGTTGCGCTGGCTGATCTTGCCGTCCTTGGTGCGGTCGAACAGCGCGCCGTAGGTCTCCAGCTCCCAGACCCGGGCCGGCGCCTCCTTCGCGTGCAGCTCGGCCATCCGGTAGTTGTTGAGGAACTTGCCGCCGCGCATGGTGTCCCGGAAGTGGACCTGCCAGTTGTCGCGCGGGTTCACGTTCCCCATCGCGGCCGCGGCACCGCCCTCGGCCATCACCGTGTGCGCCTTGCCGAACAGCGACTTGCAGATGATCGCGGTGCGCATGCCCTGCTCGCGGGCGGCGATCGCGGCCCGCAGCCCGGCTCCGCCGGCTCCGATCACCAGCACGTCGTACTCGTGCCGCTCGACGGTCTCTTCGCTCATCTCTCGCGCGGGGGTCATCGCGATCCTCCTAGCCGACGATCCGCAGGTCGGAGATCCAGCCGGCGGCCACGGCCATGACGTAGAAGTCCGTCACCACCAGGGTGCCGAGAGTGGTCCAGGCCAGCTCCATGTGCTTCCTGTTGAGCTTGGACACGAAACCCCAGGCGCGGTAGCGGACCGGGTGCTTGGAGAAGTGCCGCAGCCGGCCACCGATGATGTGCCGGCAGGAGTGGCAGGACACCGTGTAGGCCCAGAGCAGGATCACGTTGATCACCAGGATGATCGTGCCGAGCCCGATTCCGAACCCACCCGGCGAATGGAACGCGAGGATCGCGTCGATGGTGTTCACGATCGACAGCAGCACCGCGGCGTAGAAGAAGTAGCGGTGGCTGTTCTGCAGGATCCCCGGCATCCGCGACTCGCCCTGGTAGGACTTGTGCAGGTCGGGCACCCCGCAGGCCGGCGGCGATCCCCAGTACGAGCGGTAGTAGGCGCGCCGGTAGTAGTAGCAGGTGAGCCGGAACAGGCCCAGGAACGGCAGCGTGAGCACCGCGAACGGGAAGATCGGGATGTCCGGGATGAACCGGCCGAACAGCGACGAGTCTCCTTCGCAGCCGTTGGAGACGCAGGGCGAGTAGAACGGCGTCAGGTAGTGGTAGTCCTCCACCCAGTACCACTTCTGCATGAAGGCCCTGACCACCGCGTACAGGATCCAGGCGGTCAGCAGGACCACGGTGAGGATCGGGGCCTTGCGCCAGTTGTCGGTCCGCAGGGTGCGCGCGGGAATCGCGGCCCGCCCGTTGCCGTTTGGTCCGGCGAGCGTGGTGGGCGCAGTGCCCGCGGGGGTGTCGAGGGTGCCCGAGGCCATGTGTTTCTCCACGTTGAGGGTGTGCGGCGTCGGTGGCGTGCGGACGACCGGATGCGGCGCGCCCTGGACCGAACGATGCACAGTATTCTGCGCCCGGACGATCCGGCATGCGGGGTCGGGCTCTGTGAGTCTGGCCACCGGCGCAGGTCAGAACGGGAATTGAGTAGGCTGGACCGTCGTGCCCACCAGAACCGACCTCCGCGACGTCGCGATCATCGCCCACGTCGACCACGGCAAGACCACCCTGGTGGACGCCATGCTCTGGCAGACCGGAGCGTTCGGCAGCCACGCCGAGGAGCCCGACCGGATTCTCGACTCGATGGACCTCGAGCGGGAGAAGGGCATCACGATCCTCGCCAAGAACACCGCGGTGCGGTACAGCGGGACGTTGATCAACATCGTCGACACCCCGGGCCACGCCGACTTCGGCGGCGAGGTCGAGCGGGCGCTGTCGATGGTCGACGGGGTGCTGCTGCTGGTCGACGCCAGCGAGGGCCCGCTGCCGCAGACCCGCTTCGTGCTGCGCAAGGCGCTGGCCGCCAAGCTGCCGGTGGTGCTCGTGATCAACAAGGTCGACCGGCCGGACGCCCGGATCGCCGAGGTGCTCGACGAGACCTACGAGCTGTTCCTCGACCTGGAGGCGACCGAGGAGCAGATCGAGTTCCCGATCGTCTACTGCCACGCGAAGGCCGGCCGGGCCTCGCTCAACCGCCCGGCCGACGGGCAGTCGCCGGACAACGGCGACCTCAAGCCGCTGTTCGACACGCTCGTCTCGACCATCCCGGCGCCGGAGTACGAGGACGGCGTGCCGCTGCAGGCCAGGGTGGCCACCCTCGACTCCTCGCCGTACCTGGGCCGGCTGGCGCTGTGCCGGGTGCACAACGGGACGATCCGGCGCGGCCAGCAGGCGGCCTGGTGCCGCACCGACGGGACGATCGAGCGGGTCAAGGTCAGCGAGCTGCTGATGACCGACGGCCTGGAGCGGGTGCAGGTCGAGCAGGCCGGCCCGGGCGACCTGGTCGCGGTGGCCGGCATCCCCGACATCACTATCGGCGAGACCCTGGCCGACCCGGACGACCCGCGGCCGCTGCCGGTGCTCACGATCGACGAGCCGTCGATCTCCATGACGCTGGGCGTGAACACCTCGCCGCTGTCCGGGCAGAGCGGTAGCAAGCTGACCGCGCGACTGGTGAAGAACCGGCTCGACGCCGAGCTGGTCGGGAACGTCTCGATCCGGGTGCTGCCGACCGAGCGGCCGGACACCTGGGAGGTGCAGGGCCGCGGCGAGCTGCAGCTGGCCGTGCTGGTCGAGATCATGCGCCGGGAGGGCTTCGAGATCACCGTGGGCAAGCCGCAGGTGGTCGCCCGGGTGATCGACGGCACCGTGAACGAGCCGATGGAGCGACTGACCATCGACGTACCCGAGGACTACGTCGGGGTGGTCACCCAGCTGCTCGGGCTGCGCCGGGGTCGGCTGGAGCAGATGGTCAACCACGGCACCGGTTGGGTCAGGCTCGAATACCTCGTACCGGCCCGCGGGCTGATCGGGTTCCGCACCGAGTTCCTCACCGAGACCCGCGGCACCGGCCTGCTGCACCACGTCTTCGAGCGGTACGAGCCGTGGCACGGCGAGCTGCGCACCCGGCCGACCGGCTCGCTCGTCGCCGACCGTCGCGGCGTGACCAGCACGTACGCGCTGTTCGGCCTGCAGGAGCGGGGCTCGCTGTTCGTCGGACCGGGCGTCGAGGTCTACGAGGGCATGATCGTCGGCGAGAACTCCAGGGCCGACGACATGGACGTCAACCCGACCAAGGAGCGCAAGCTCACCAACGTGCGCTCGTCCTCCGGCGAGGAGCTGGAGCGGCTGGTGCCGGCGCGGTCGCTGTCGCTGGAGCAGGCACTGGAGTTCTGCCGCGAGGACGAGTGCGTCGAGGTGACGCCGGCGGCGGTCCGGCTGCGGAAGGTGGCACTGTCCCAGCACGACCGGGAGAAGCTGCGGGCCCGCCGGGCCAGGGCGGCCGCGCCCGCCCGCTGAGTCCGCTCGGCTACACCCCTGCTACGGTTTCGCCCCTTCGGTCGCAGGTGGTCGGATGCCGGCGCGTTGCGCCGCCCGGAGTATGCCGAAACGGCCCGTTCGGGCAGGCCCGGATTGAGCACGGCACGGGCGCACACCGGTTCGGTCACTCCTTGGTCACGATTGCCGGACCCCACCTGGGGCCTTACGCGCGCGCTGGTTAGGGTCGCCCCGTCTGGCGGCACCCCCGTCGGATCCGGTGTGCTCCCGCGCATCGCGGGACGGAGGAGGCTCAGAACGTGAAGTTGTGGAGGAAGTCGGCGCTCATCGCGCCGGCGGTCATCATCGCGATGACCGCAGCTGCCTGCGGTGGCGGCAGCAACAACTCCGGCGGAGGTGGCGAGAACGGCGGCACCAAGACCGGAGGCCAGATGGTCTACGGGCTGGACACCGACTACCCGGACAACCTGATGCCGTTGATCGCGGCCGGCAACTCGATCTCGACCGGCTACACGGAGGTCCGGGTGATCCTGGCCCCGTTCCGCATCTATCCGGACTTCACTGTCAGGCCTGACAACGACCTCGTGGTGGGTGATCCGACGACGCAGACCACCAACGGCAAGCAGGTGATCACGTACAAGATCAACCCGAAGGCTGTCTGGTCCGACGGCCAGCCGATCACCGCCAAGGACTTCGAGTTCACCTGGCAGATCCAGAAGAGCGCTGACCCGGCGAAGGGTGGCTGCGCGTCGCTGCTGACGACGGTCGGCTACGACCAGATCGCGTCGGTCGAGGGCTCGGACAACGACAAGACCGTCACGGTCACCATGGCTAAGCCGTTCGGAGACTGGAAGTCCCTGTTCGGTACGCCTGGCGTGCTCCCACAGCACATCATGGACAAGGGCAGCCCCAAGGCGAACTGCGACTACATCACCAAGGGCTGGAAGCCTGCCGACGGCGTGCCCGTCGCCAGCGGCCCGTACCTGATGGACAAGGCGGGCATGGACCCGTCCAAGAAGATCATGACTCTGACCCGCAACCCGAAGTGGTGGGGCCAGCCGTCGAAGCTGGACCGGATCATCGTCCAGGTGATCGGCAACGACCCGGCCGTGTCGGTCTCCGCGCTTCGTAACAACGAGGTGCAGATGATCTACCCGCAGCCCCAGCTCGACCTGGTCAAGCAGATCAAGTCGCTGGAGCCGACGGTCACCAGCAGCACCAACTTCGGCCTGTCCTTCGAGCACCTCGACTTCAACACCCTGGACAAGCAGCTGGCCGACAAGACGGTGCGGCAGGCGTTCGCGTACGCGCTGAACCGGCCTGACATCGTCGCCAAGACCGTCGCCCAGTTCGACGGCCGGGCGCAGGTGCTCAACAACCGCTACTTCGTCAACAACCAGCCTGGCTACCAGGACAACAGCGGCGGCCTCTACAACAAGCAGGACATCGCCAAGGCGCAGTCGCTGCTCGAGGGCGACGGCTACAAGAAGGGTGCCGACGGCATCTACGCGAAGAACGGCCAGCGGCTGTCCTTCGAGATCATGACCACCCAGGGCAACCCGCTGCGGGCGAACACGATCGACGTGATCACCCAGCAGCTGAAGCCGGTGGGCATCGAGATCAAGAAGTTCCTCAACCCCGACATCTTCGCGGGCAAGGAGAAGCCGCGCAGCCTCGAGGGTGGCCAGTTCCAGATCGCCCTGTTCGCCTGGGTGAGCTCGCCCTTCATCTCCGGCAACCAGTCGCTCTACCAGAGCCCGCAGGGTGACGCTATCGCCCAGAACTACACGCGCGGTGGCGACCCGCGGGTCGACAAGCTGTTCCCGGAGATCAACGCTGCGACCGACGACAAGACGGCGCAGGACCTGGGCAACCAGGTCGACAAGCTCCTGTGGGACAACCTGTACACCATCCCGCTCTACCAGAAGCCGACGTTCCTGGCGTACAACAGCAACTACACCGGGTTCCAGGAGAACGCCAGCCTGGCCGGCCCGCTGTGGAACTCCACGAACATCGGCCTGAAGCAGTAGCAACAACCAGGCGATTCCGGTAACCCGGAAGCGACCAGGGGTTAGGCGGCCTCCCGGGACGGGAATCCCCGTACCCGGGGGGCCGTAACCGTTCTTCCGTCCAGCACCGACCGTCTCCCGGTGGGTGATCTCGCGGCGTAAGGTGACGCTCATGCTGCTGTACAGCATCCGACGCCTGCTGGCGTCGGTCCTGGTGCTGCTGGCCAGCTCGTTCCTGGTGTTCGTGCTGGTCGCGCAGACCGTCGACCCGCTGTCCATCTATCGGACGCGCCAGCCGCCACCTCCACCGCAGTTCTTCGAGCAGAAGCGCGAGGAGCTCGGGCTCAACGACCCGATCTTCGTCCGTTATTGGCACTGGTTGACCGGAGTCTTGCACGGCGACTTCGGGAACAACATCAACGGCAACCCGGTGCGGCCGGACCTGTTCGAGCGGCTGGGCGTCACCGCCCGGATGGTGATCGCCGCGATGCTCCTCGCGATCGTGCTGGCGGTCATCGTCGGCGTGGTCACCGCGGTCCGGAAGAACAAGCCGGTCGACTACGTCGCGACGATCATCTCGTACATCCTGATCGCGCTGCCGGTCTTCTGGTTCGCGGTGCTGCTGAAGACGTTCGTGGCGATCAAGATCAACGAGTGGGTCGGCCAGACGATCCTCTACACCCAGGGCGAGGAGTCACCGGGCATCTCGCTGTACGGCACCACGGGGGAGATCTTCAAGGATCGGTTGCAACACCTGGTGCTGCCGACGATCGCGCTCGCCGGCATCACCTACGCGGCCTGGAGCCGGTTCCAGCGGGCCTCCATGCTCGACGTGATGAGCTCGGAATACATGCGGTTCGCCAGGGCGAAGGGGCTGCCCTGGCGCAAGGTGCTGGTCAAGCACGGCCTGCGGAACGCGCTCATCCCGACCACGACCGTCGTCGCGCTCGGTCTCGGCACCATCTTCGGGGGCGCCATCATCACCGAGACCGTCTTCAACTGGAACGGCATGGGTCGCTACCTGACCCAGAACGGGCTCGGCCAGAACGACCTCAACGTCGTGCTCGGCTGGCTGATCGTCTCGGCGTTCTTCATCGTGCTGTTCAACCTCATTGCCGACCTGTTGTACGCGGTCCTGGATCCGCGTATCCGGCTCAGCTGAGGACCCCCGAGGGAACGAGGTCGACATGGCAACCGGCGTCCAGCAGGTCACCACACCCCAGGTGACCCCGCAGATCCCGACGTCCGCTCCGATCGAGCGAGAGTTCACGGTCAAGTCCCGCAGCCAGACCCAGCAGGCGTTGCGGCGGTTCATGCACAACAAGCTGGCGATGGCGGCGTTGTTCGTCTATGTGGTGTTGCTGCTGGTCTCGTTCATCTACCCGCACTTCTACCGCTGGACCTTCGACGAGCAGGACGCGAGCTCGCTGTCGGTCGGGCCGGGGACCAACGGCCACCCGTTCGGCACCGACGAGATCGGCCAGGACCTGCTCGCCCGGATGATGATGGGCATCCAGCGGTCCACCTACATCAGCGTGATCTTCGTGCTCGTCGCCGGCACCATCGGGGTGCTGATCGGCGCCATCTCGGGCTACTTCGGCAAGTGGGTCGACAACGTGCTGATGCGCTTCGTCGACATCATCCTCACCGTACCGATCCTCGTCGCGATCATCGTCGTGGCCGCCAACTTCCCGGGCGCCCGCTCCCCGATCGGAATCGCGCTGTTCATCGCGATCCTCGGCTGGATGGACCTGGCCCGGATCGTGCGCAGCTCGTTCCTCTCCCTGCGCGAGCGTGAGTACGTCGAGGCGGCGCACGCGCTGGGCGCCTCGGACAAGCGGATCATCCTCAAGCACCTGATCCCCAACTCGCTCGGGCAGATCATCGTCTGGGGCACACTCGGCGCGGCCACCGCGGTGATCACCGAGGCGGCGCTGAGCTACCTCGGCTACGGCGTCCAGGGTTCGCAGACCTCGCTGGGTGCGCTGGTCGCGATCGGTGCCCAGGCGGCGGAGACCCGGCCATGGCTGTTCTACTTCCCCGGCATCGCCATCCTGATCATCGTGCTGTCGATCAACCTGATCGGCGACGGGGTCCGGGACGCGTTCGACCCCTCGGCGAACCGCAACCGCTGACGCCGGTGCCGTCCGATCCGAGCCGCCGGCCGCAGCGCCGCCGCCGGGCCGGACGGCCCGGTTCGTCATCCCACCGCACCCGCACAGTCGCGGCCCCACCCCGTCCGGATCGCGTGCCGGACCGATCGAGCGGAGCCCCATGTCCACCCTGACCGACACCACCGAGCAGGAGCGCGCGGCCACGACCGGCGCCGTGCTCGAGGTCGAGGACCTCAACGTGCGCTTCCCGACCGAGGACGGCGTCGTGCACGCCGTCCGCGGCGTGAGCTTCTCGCTGCGCCCCGGCGACGTGTTGGGCATCGTCGGCGAGTCGGGCTCAGGCAAGTCGGTGACCTCGATGGCCGTGATGGGGCTGCTGCCGGGCTCCGCGCAGATCACCGGCTCGGTCAAGTTCCGCGGCCGGGAGTTGCTCGGCCTCAACGACCGGCAGATGTCCGTGGTCCGCGGCAAGCAGGTCGCGATGGTCTTCCAGGACCCGATGACCTCGCTCGACCCGGTGTACAAGATCGGTGTGCAGATCGCCGAGACGGTCCGGCAGCACGACAAGTCGCTGTCGAAGAACGCTGCCCGGGCGCGCGCGATCGACCTGCTCAAGCTCGTCGGCATCCCCAACGCGGCGGCCCGGATCGACTCCTATCCGCACGAGTTCTCCGGCGGCATGCGCCAACGCGTCGTCATCGCGATCGCGATGGCCAACCAGCCCGAGGTGATCATCGCCGACGAACCGACCACCGCACTCGACGTGACCGTGCAGGCGCAGGTCCTCGAGGTGCTCAAGACCGCACAGGAGGAGACCGGCGCGGCGACCGTGCTGATCACCCACGACCTCGGGGTGGTCGCCGGCATGGTCGACAGGGTTCTGGTCATGTACGCCGGCCGGGCGGTCGAGAAGGGCACCGTCGAGGACGTCTTCTACCGGGCCCGGATGCCCTACTCGATCGGGCTGCTCGGTTCGATGCCGCGCATCGACACCGGCGAGAAGACCAGGCTGACCCCGATCAAGGGCTCGCCGCCGTCGCTGATCAACGTCAAGCCGGGCTGCCCGTTCGGCCCGCGCTGCCCGCTGCACTACGCGCAGTGCGACGTCGCCGAGCCGGACCTGCGCAGCGTCGACGGCAGCGCCGAGCACAGCGCGGCCTGCATCCGGGTCGACGAGATCGTCGAGGCCGAGGTGGCGGCCGAGGACATCTTCACCGCCGACTCCGCGGACATCACGCTGGGCGCGGCGGCGGAGGTCGCGGCCGGCACCGAGGCGGCCGAGGAGCCGGTGCCGATCCAGGAGATCATCGCCCACACCGAGGAGGTCGCCGAGCAGCCCGAGCACCGGCCGACGGTCGACCTCACCGGCGGCACCGGCGACAGCACGGCGGCCGGGCCCGACGGCACGGCCGACACGACGAGCATCACCCCCGGGCGGGGCGACGAGGCGGCCGCCCGCCGCGACTCGGAGGAGCAGGCATGACCACCACCGACCTGCCCGCCGACCACGCGCGCGAGCGGGGCATCGGCACCGAGCCGGTGCTCGAGGTCCGCGGCCTGCAGAAATACTTCCCGATCAAGGGCAAGGGCCTGCTCCGCCGTACGGTCGGCTACATCAAGGCGGTCGACGGCATCGACCTGACCCTGTTCCCGGGCGAGACGCTCGGCCTGGTCGGCGAGTCCGGCTGCGGCAAGTCGACGACCGGCCGGGCGATCCTGAACCTGCAACCGGCCACCGACGGCTCGGTCAAGTACAACGGCCGGGAGCTGGTCGGGCTCAACCGAGCGGCGATGCGGCCGCTGCGCCGGGACATCCAGATCGTCTTCCAGGACCCGTACGCGTCGCTGAACCCGCGGCTGCCGGTGCTCGACATCGTGGGTGAGCCGCTGCTCATCCACAAGGTCGTGGCCCGCAACGAGATCCGCAACCGGGTCAACCACCTGCTCGAGCTGGTCGGCCTCAACCCTGAGCACAACAACCGCTACCCGCACGAGTTCTCCGGCGGGCAGCGCCAGCGCATCGGCATCGCCCGGGCGCTCGCGCTCGAGCCGAAGGTGCTGATCCTGGACGAGCCGGTGTCGGCGCTGGACGTGTCGATCCAGGCCGGCGTGGTCAACCTGCTCGAGGACCTGCGCGATCAGCTCGGCCTGTCCTACCTGTTCATCGCGCACGACCTGTCCGTCGTGCGGCACACCTCGGACCGGGTCGCGGTGATGTACCTCGGCAAGATCGTCGAGGTCGCGGACACGCTCGACCTGTTCGAACGGCCGGCCCACCCGTACACGCAGGCGCTGCTGTCGGCCATCCCGATCCCCGACCCGGAGCGGGAGCGGGCGAGGCGGCGGATCCTGCTCACCGGCGACGTGCCGAGCCCGGCGAACCCGCCCAGCGGCTGCCGGTTCCGCACCCGCTGCCCGAAGTTCGCCAACCAGCTGACCGACGACCAGCGGGAGAAGTGCATCAACGAGGATCCGCCGCTGATCGACCGGGGCAACGGGCACGACACCGCCTGCCACTACGCGGAGGCGCTGGCCCTGCTCTGAGCCCGGCCGCCGGCCCGATCTCCCGGTCGTCGTCCGGTCGTCGTCCGTCGTCGTCCGTCGTCGTCCGGTCGTCGTAGGGGCATCGGACCGCGCCGCCGATGACCGGGAGAGACGGCTTAACCTGGGGCGCATGTCCACACCCGCCGCGGCCCGCCGGCTGCTGCTCGTGCACGCCCACCCCGACGACGAGACCACCGCCACCGGCGCCGTCATGGCCCGGTACGCGGCCGAGGGCGCGCACGTCACGCTGGTCACCTGCACGCTCGGCGAGGAGGGCGAGGTGCTGGTGCCGGAGCTGGCGCACCTGGCTGCGGCCGAGGGCGACCAGCTCGGCGGCTACCGCTACCACGAGCTGTCGCTGGCGATGGCCGAGCTCGGCGTGACCGACTACCGCCTGCTCGGCGGCCCCGGGCGGTGGCGGGACAGCGGCATGATGGACCTGCCGACCAACAACGCCCCCCGCGCGTTCTGGCAGGCCGACCTCAAGGAGGCGACCCGCGAGCTGGTCGCGGTGGTGCGCGAGGTCCGCCCGCAGGTCCTGGTCACCTACGACGAGAACGGCGGCTACGGGCACCCGGACCACATCCAGTCGCACCGGGTCGCGATGGCCGCGGTCGACGCCGCCGCCGATCCCGGGTTCGCGCCGGAGACCGGTGACCCGTGGGCGGTGCCGAAGGTCTACTGGAACGTGCTGCCGCGCTCGGCCATCCAGCGCGGCATCGACCTCATGATCGAGGCGGGGGAGTCGAACCTGTTCGGCGTCACCTCGGCCGACGAGCTGGAGTTCGTGGTGCCGGACGAGGTCGTCACCGCCGTCGTCGACGGCGGCGAGTGGCTGCCCCGAAAGATCGCCGCGATGCGGGCGCACGCCAGCCAGATCTCGGCCGACGGGCCGTTCTTCACGCTGATCGACACGATCGGCGAGGGCGCGTTCGGGCAGGAGTTCTTCCAGCTCGTACGGGGTGAGCGCGGCCGGGGTGACGGGCCGGAGACCGACCTGTTCGCCGGGCTGACCTGAGCCGTGCGCGCCACCGACCCACGCCCCGACGGTGCCGCGCCGGCGCTGTCCGCAGCGGCCGAGCTGCCGGCGCCGGCACGTCCCGGGCGGGCGGCGGACCCGCTGGCCGCGCGGGTGGCGGCCGGCGTCCTGATCTCGCTGTTCTCGGTCGGGCTGGCGCTGGTCGAGGCGTTCCTGGTGCCGCTGCGCGTTGGCACGGTGCCGCTGCCGATCTGCGTGCTGCTCGGCGTGGCCGGCAACGTCGTGCTGACCAAGCTCGCGGTCCGGCAGACCGGCAGCGTCGTCGTGGGCGTCCTGCAGCCGGTGCTGTGGCTGCTGGTGGTCGTCGTGCTGTCGCTGCCGCGGGCTGAGGGCGACCTGATCGTGCCCGGCTCGGCGACCGGCCTGGTGTTCCTGTTCGCCGGCGCGGTCGCCGGCGCGTACGGCGTCGCGTCCGAGATCACCCGTCGGGCAGGGGCGGCCGCCCGTACCCGGCGGTAGTGTCGGGAGAGATGGACACCGCGCGGCAAGCCGACCCGGTCCGGCAGCGCGCCTTCCGCGACGCGATGGGCCTGTTCCCGACCGGGGTCACCCTGGTCAGCGCCCGCGGGCCGGACGGCGAGGACCAGGCGATCACCGCCAACAGTGTCACGTCCGTGTCGCTCGACCCGCTGCTGCTGCTCGTCTGCGTCGAGCACGCCTCCCGCCTCCACCACGTGGTGCTGGCCGCCGGCCGGTTCGCCGTGTCCGTGCTCGGGCTGGACGGCGAGCCGCTCTCCCGCAAGCTCGCGCTCCGCGGCCACGACACCGAGGGCGCGCTGGCCGGCGTGCCGCACCACCGCGGCCCGCACACCGGCGCGCTGCTCCTGGACGACGCGCTGGCCACGTTCGAGTGCGCCACCACGGCCGCGCACCCCGGCGGCGACCACACCGTGCTCATCGGCGAGGTGCTTGCGGTCGAGATGCCTCGCCCGGAGGCCGAGCCGCTGGTCTGGCACCGTGCCCGCTACACCGCGCTGGCGGCCCCGCCGGACGGCGAGGACGCCGGCGCCACTGACCTGACCGGGTGACGACCGGCGCGTCCATCCGTGCCGACCGCCCGGCACCGGCCAGGATGGGCGCGCCATGCCCGCCACGCCGTTCGTCGCCGACCTGCACGTGCACTCCCGCTACTCCCGCGCCTGCAGCCGGGACTGCGACCTCGAGCACCTGGCCTGGTGGGCCGCGCGCAAGGGGATCGCGCTGGTCGGCACCGGCGACCTGTGCCACCCGGCCTGGGCGGAGGAGATCCGCACCAAGCTGGTCCCGGCCGAGCCGGGGCTGTTCCGGCTGCGTCCGGACCTGGAGCGGGACGTGCTGGCCACGCTGCCGGCCTCGGTGCGGGTGCCGGTGCGGTTCCAGCTCTCGGTGGAGATCTCGACGATCTACAAGCGCGGCGAGAAGACCCGCAAGGTGCACCACCTGCTCTACGCGCCCGATCTCGGCGTCGCCGGCGAGCTGACCCGGCGGCTGGCCCGGATCGGCAACCTCGGCTCGGACGGCCGGCCGATCCTCGGGCTCGACTCCCGCGACCTGCTGGAGACGCTGCTGGACTCCGGCGAGGGCGGCTACCTGGTGCCGGCGCACGTCTGGACGCCCTGGTTCGCCGCGCTCGGCTCGAAGTCCGGGTTCGACTCGGTCGCCGACTGCTACGCCGACCTGGCCGAGCACATCTTCGCGATCGAGACCGGCCTGTCGTCCGACCCGGCGATGAACCACCGGGTCTCCTCGCTGGACCGCTACCGGCTGGTCTCGAACTCCGACGCGCACTCGCCGCCGGCGCTGGGCCGGGAGGCGACGGTGCTGTCCTGCGAGCTGTCGTACGCCGGCGTCCGCGGCGCGCTGGAGACCGGGACAGGGCTGGACGGCACGATCGAGTTCTTCCCGGAGGAGGGCAAGTACCACCTCGACGGGCACCGGACCTGCGAGGTGCGGCTGGAGCCGGGCGAGACCCGGGCCGCGGACGGGCGCTGCCCGGTCTGCGCCAAGCCGGTCACGGTCGGCGTGCTGCACCGGGTCGAGGCGCTGGCCGACCGGCCGGCGGGATACCTGCCGGCTGGCGCGCCCGGCTGGCGCTGCCTGGTGCAGCTGCCGCAGGTGGTGGGCGAGCTGCTCGGCGTCGGCGCCAAGTCGAAGTCGGTCGAGGCCGCGGTCGGCCGGCTGGTCGACCGGTTCGGGCCGGAGCTGTCGATCCTGCGGGACGTGCCGCTGGACGAAGCGGCAGCGCTCGGGCCCCCCGGGATCGACGAGGCGCTGCGCCGGCTGCGGTCGGGACAGGTGGTGCTGGCCGGCGGGTACGACGGCGAGTACGGCGTGGTGCGGCTGTTCGAGGCGAAGGAGGTCGCGGACCTCCGCCCCGGTGCGTCCGAGCCGCTCTTCGGCCTCCCCACCCCACCCGGTTCCGCGGTCGTGCCGTCTTCGCCCGCGGCTACGTCTGTGCTTCGCGGCGTGGAGCAGGGTCGCGGCGGCGAGGGGGAGCGGTCATCTCCCGGCGCGGCTACGTCTGTGCTTCGTGGGGGGGAGCAGGGTCGCGGCGGCGAGGGGGAGCGGTCATCTCCCGGCGCGGCTACGTCTGTGCTTCGCGAGGGGGAGCACAGACGTAGCGCGGCGGGCGGGACCACCCCGGTGGAGCCTGACGGTGCCGGGGACGGGTTGTTCGCTCCGCCGCCGCGGGTCGTCCGCGTTCCGGACCCGGCTCCGGCCGTGGTCTTGGTGCTGGACGGCCTCGACACCGAGCAGCGCTCCGCGGCCGAGGCGGCCGGCCCGCTGCTGGTCGTCGCCGGGCCCGGCACCGGCAAGACCCGCACGCTGACCAGCCGGATCGCGTACCAGATCGGCGAGCTCGGCGTGCCGGCCGAGCAGCACCTGGCGCTCACGTTCACCCGGCGAGCCGCCGGCGAGCTGACCGAGCGGCTGGCCGCCCTGCTGCGCCGGCCACCGCTGGTCACCACGTTCCACGGCCTCGGCCTGCGCATCGTCCGGGAGCAGGCCGCCCGGCTCGGCCTCGGCGCGGACGTCCGGGTCGTCGACGAGGCCGAGCGGCTCGCGCTGGCGCGCGAGGCGATGGGCGCGGACGCCCCCGCCCGCGAGGTGCGCCGGCTGCTCGACCACGTCTCCGCCCTGGCCCGCGACCCGGCCGGGCCCGACCCCGAGCTGGCCGGCCCGCTGGCCCGCTACCGGGCCGGCAAGCGCGCCCGCGGCCTGGTCGACCTGGACGACCTGCTCGCCGGCCCGGTGGCGCTGCTGACCGAGGACCCTGACCTGGCCGAGGCGTACCGGCGGCGCTGGCGGCACGTCAGCGTCGACGAATACCAGGACGTCGACCCGGCCCAGTACGCGCTGCTGCGGCTGCTGGTCCCGCCGGACGGGGACCTGTGCGTGATCGGCGACCCCGACCAGGCGATCTACTCCTTCCGCGGCGCCGAGGTGGGCTTCTTCCTCCGCTTCGCCGCGGACTTCCCGGGCGCCCGCGAGGTGCGGCTGACCCGCAACTACCGGAGCACCGCGACCGTCGTCGACGCCGCGCTCGGCGTGGTCGCGCCGACCACGCTGGTGCCGGGCCGGACCCTCACCGCCGCCGCCCCGGGCACCGGACCCGAGCACGTCACCGTGCACACCGCCGCCGACGAGGCGGCCGAGGCCGCGTTCGTGGTCGGCACGATCGAGCGGGTGCTCGGCGGCTCCGACCTCACCGCGCTGCTGCGCGGCGCCGCCGACCCGTGGACCGATGCCGTCCACTCGTACGCCGACTTCGCGGTCCTCTACCGCACCGACGCCCAGTCGGCGGCGCTGGTGGACGCGCTGGAGGCGGCCGGCGTGCCGTACCAGAAGCGCTCCCACCACCGGCTCGGCGACCAGCCCGGGGTACGGGAGTTGCTCGGCGTGCTGCGCGAGGACCTGGTCCGGGCCGCGGGCGACCCGCGGCCGGTGCTCGCCCGGGTCCGCGCCGCCGCCCAGGTCGCGATCGACCGCGCCGGCGGGCTGCGCCTGCTCCCCGAAGCCGCACCAGCGCGGCCCGGGGAGGGACGGGCCGGCGCGGGAGGAATCGGGGTGGACCGGTGGTCCCAGCTGACGCCGGCGACCGCGCGGGCCGCGGCGGCCGGTCGGCCGGACGCCGACCCGGCCCGGCGGGTGGCCGAGCTGCAGGCCGCCGTCGAGCTGCTCGGCCCGCTGGCCGAGCGGGCCGGGGCGGACGCCGAGAAGTTCCTGGCCGAGCTCGCCCTCGGCGCCGAGGTTGACCTGTGGGACCCGCGGGCGGACCGGGTCAGCCTGCTCACCCTGCACGCCTCGAAGGGCCTCGAGTTCCCGGTGGTGTTCGTGGTGGGCTGCGAGGACGGCCTGCTGCCGATGCGGTTCGGCGACGAGCCGGGCGATCCGGCCGAGGAGCGCCGGCTGCTGTTCGTCGGGATGACGAGGGCCCGCACCCACCTCGCGCTGTCCGGAGCGCGCCGCCGCACCGTCCGCGGCCGGGTCGTCGAGCCCGCGCCCTCGCCCTACCTGGCCGACCTGCCGGCGCGTTTGGTCGAGCGGACCAGCCGGCCGGAGCGCCGCCGTACGGTCCAGTTGCGGCTTCTCTGACGGTAGCGCAGAGTTACTGATTCCACGCCGAGCGGTACGGGTATGACCGGTTGATCCCGGGACTGGCGGGTAGTGATCTACTACGGCGTGTCGGACGACACATACCGGAAACCCCGGAAGGCTGGCGTCTGCGGAGCGGAAGTCGGGAGGCACAAGGTGGTCGAGGCAGCGCAGGACGGCTGGTTCGCGGGCCAAACGGAGACGAGCGCGAGCGCCGAGGAGTCGGAGCGCGTTGCCGCCCGTTTGGCTACTCCGAGTGATGATGCGACCAGGTCCGGACTGCCGTTGCGCCGATCCAGAGCCCACCTCGTCCCCGGCGCCTACGAGAGCGGAGCCGAGCCGACCGGGCCCCGCCGCTCGCCGGAGGAACTGCGGCAGCGGATGAGCGGCTACCGCAGCGGCCTGCGCCGGCCCCGGGAGGAGGGCGTGTCCGGGGACACTCCCTGACTGCTCGGCGCGACCGTGTAGTGATAGCGGTGGTGCCGGGCGAACCCGAGCCGGTCGTAGAGCGCCAGCGCGCCCGCGTTCTCCTCGGCCACCTGCAGATACGTGGAAACCGCGCCGCGGGCGAGTCCCCAGTCCAGGATCGCCCGCATCACCGCCGTGCCGAGCCCCTGCCGCCGGTGGTCGGCGTCGACCTCCACCGCGGTCACCCCGATCCAGCCCGCGTCCACCGCGCCGCGGGCGATCGCCAGCGGCCGGCCGCCGTCCCGCAGCACCGCGAACCCTGGCTCGCGCCCGCCCGCCAGCACCCGCCGCGCCACCGGCGGCAGCTCGGCCGTACCGCGGTAGTGGTAGACGCTCAGCCAGTCCGCACCCGGCTCCGGCTCGACCGTGACCCGCGGGTCGGGCGCCGGCAGCCGCCGCAGCGTGACCGCCACGTCCGCGGTCAGCACGGCCGTCGGGTTGTACGCCGACCAGCCCCGCTCGGTCAGCGCGGCGTCCAGCGCCTCCCGGGCGGGCGTGGGGATGGTGAACCGGCCCGGCAGCCCGCGCTCGCCGTACCAGGCGGTGACCTCGGCCAGTGCGTCGTCCAGCGGCAGCCCGGGGTCGCCCAGCGGCAGCACCGAGTTGCCCCGCCCGGTCCAGCCTTCGGCCGCCCGCAGCAGCCAGCGGCCGAGCCGTCGGGTCTCCGGCGCCGGCCAGCCGAGCGCGGCGACCTCCTCCAGCGCCAGCACGTCCCGCGGTGCCGCCGGCACCGCCTTCATCGCCGTCACTGCCGTCCGCCCTATCTCGACCTGGCTTCCGTCCCGGCGGCGCACCACCAGGACCTCCGGTCCGGCGTCGACGAGGACGCCCACGACGTCGGTGTGTCGCCCCTCGCTGACGCGGCGGACGACGACCTTGTGCCCCACCGGATCGGCCGCCGACATGGGCGGCATACTAGGTCGGACAGACATGCGAGAGAGGACCGCGCCCGTGACGTACGTTATCGCCGAGCCGTGTGTGGATCTGCTCGACAAGGCGTGCATCGAGGAGTGCCCGGTCGACTGCATCTACGAGGGCAATCGGATGCTCTACATCCACCCCGACGAGTGCGTCGACTGCGGGGCCTGCGAGCCGGTCTGTCCCGTCGAGGCGATCTTCTACGAGGACGACGTGCCGGACAAGTGGCGCGACTACTACCAGGCCAACGTCGACTTCTTCGAGGACCTCGGCTCGCCGGGCGGAGCGGCCAAGCTCGGCAAGATCGACAAGGACCACCCGCTGATCGCGGCACTGCCCCCGCAGGTGCACGACGAGCACTGACCGGGCGGGAAGCTGGGCGGGCGTGCTGCCCGACTTCCCGTGGGACCTGCTCGCGCCGCACGGCCGGCGGGCCGCGGAGCATCCGGGCGGGCTGGTGGACCTGTCCATCGGCACCCCGGTCGACCCGACCCCGGGGGTGATCCGGGACGCGCTGGCCGCGGCCTCGGACGCGCCGGGCTACCCGCGCACGGCCGGCACGCCGGCGCTGCGGGCGGCGGCGGCCGGCTGGCTGCGCCGGGTGCACGGCGTCACCGGGCTCGCCGACGAGGCGGTGCTGCCCACGATCGGCTCCAAGGAGCTGGTTGCGCTGCTGCCGATGCTGCTGCGGATCGGCCCGGGCGACCGGGTGATGCTGCCCGCGGTCTCCTACCCGACGTACGAGGTGGGGGTGCGGCTGGTCGGCGCCCAGCCGATCCGGGCCGACTCCACGCTGGCCGCCGGCCCGGCGCCGGTGCGGCTGGTCTGGCTGAACTCGCCGGCCAACCCGTCCGGCCGGGTGCTGCCGCCGGACCACCTGCGCAAGGTGGTCGACTGGGCCCGCGAGCGCGGGGCGGTGGTGGCCAGCGACGAGTGCTACCTCGACTTCGGCTGGGAGGCGGAGCCGGTCTCGGTGCTGCACCCGTCGGTGTCCGGCGGCGACCACACCGGGGTGCTGGCGGTGCACTCGCTGTCCAAGCGGTCCAACCTGGCCGGCTACCGGGCCGGGTTCGTGGCCGGCGACCCCCGGCTGGTCGCCGGGCTGCTGGAGGCGCGCAAGCACGCGGGGCTGATCCTGCCGGAGCCGGTGCAGGCGGCCGCCACGGCCGCGTACGCGGACGACGCGCACGTGGCCGAGCAGCGGGCCCGGTACGCGGATCGCCGGGCCCTGCTCCGGCCGGTGCTGGAGAAGGTCGGCTTCACCATCGAGCACTCGGAGGCCGGGCTCTACCTGTGGGCGACCCGCGGCCGGGACTCCTGGCAGGAGGTCGCCGAGCTGGCCGAGCTCGGCATCCTCGTCGCGCCGGGCGCCTTCTACGGCCCGGCCGGCGAGCGGCACGTGCGGATCGCGCTCACCGCGACCGACGAGCGGGTCGCGGCCGCGGCGGAGCGGCTCGGCGCCTGACCGGCACCCGGGTCGCACCCCTGGCCGGTGCCGGCGGCGCGGCGGCCCGATGCCGGGCCAGCGACTCGGTCGACGTCAGGAACCAGTGCAGTGCCGCGCACCGCACCTTGACGTGCTCGATCGGGCCGTCGGTGCTCTCCAGCACGAACCTGTCGGTCACCTCGGCCGGTGCCCCGCAGTCGGGGCAGGTCGTCGTATCCATGGTCTTCCCCCCGTGGTCTCGCGGGGTACGAGCGGCCGCGGGGAGCGGCTGATACACGCTGCCCGAAAGGGAGGACGATCAGGCCGACGGCGGGATCTTCGCGACTTCGAACCGGATCCGGTCCGCGCCGGCCGAGGAGTCCACCCGCCACCCGTCGGTGCGCGACCACCGCCGCCCGTCCAGCGCGACCGCTTCGATGCCCAGCCGGTCGGCCTTGGCCACCAGCCAGCCGGCGGTCGCCCACGGCGTGTCCGCCCGCAGCTCGCCGATCTGCGCGCTGGTGGACAGCTGGGTCGCGGGCAGCTCGAGGTCGAGCAGCTGCATGACCTTGGCCGGCGACGCGGCCACCGTCGGCTCCGGGAACGAGCAGGACACCAGTGCCGGCTCCGCCCCCACGAACGCCTTGGCCAGGGTGGTGGCCTGGTCCTCCCAGCGCTGGTACGCGGTCGGGTGGGCGCTCTTCTGCACTGCCTGCGCGGCCGCCGTGAGCTTCATCGCCTGCCAGCCCTTGACCTTGACCAGCGCGTCGAAGAACCGCGCGGCCGAGTAGCGCGGGTCCATGATCTGGCCCTGACTGCCCCAGCCCTGGGAGGGCCGCTGCTGGAACAGCCCGACCGAGTCGCGGTCGCCGTACTCGATGTTGATGAGCTTGGACTCCTGCAACGCCGCGGCGAGCGCGATCGTGACGGCCCGGGCCGGCAGCCTCCGCGCAGTCGCGATCGCACTGATGGTCGCGGCGTTGGCGGCCTGCTCGGTGCTCAGCGTGTACGGCGAGTTGCTGATATCACAGCTAGCCGACTGCGGGATCGGCAGCTTGTCGCTGATCCACCCGCGCACGGCGAACGCCGCCGCCGTGACCAGGACGCCGATGGCGACCAGCAGGACGACGGCACGGCGGGCTACCCGGGTTCCGGCCATGTCCGCTAGACGTTCGCGTGCAGCTCGGTGTTGAGACCGGTCCAGGACCGGCCGGACCCGCCGCGGTCGACCACCTCCAGCGCGCCGGTCAGGCCGTTGCGCCGGAACAGCAGGTTGTCCTGTCCGGACAGCTCGCGGGCCTTGACCACCCGGCCGTCCGGGAGGGCCAGCTTCACCCCGGCGGTCACGTAGGTGCCGGCCTCGACGATGCAGTCGTCCCCGAGCGAGATCCCGATGCCGGAGTTGGCGCCGAGCAGGCAGCGCTCGCCGATCGAGATCACCTCGGTGCCGCCGCCGGACAGCGTGCCCATGATCGAGGCACCGCCGCCGACGTCCGAGCCGTCGCCGACCACGACCCCGGCCGAGATCCGACCCTCGACCATCGACGCGCCGAGCGTGCCGGCGTTGTAGTTGACGAAGCCCTCGTGCATCACGGTGGTGCCCGCGCCGAGGTGGGCGCCGAGCCGGACCCGGTCCGCGTCGGCGATCCGCACCCCGCCCGGGATCACGTAGTCGACCATCCGGGGGAACTTGTCCACCCCGAACACGGCGACCGGCCCGTCGGCGAGCAACCGCAGCCGGGTGCGCTCGAACTCCTCCGGCGCGGCCGGTCCGGCGGAGGTCCACACCACGTTGGGCAGCACGCCGAAGATGCCGGCCACCGAGAGGCCCTGCGGGCGGACCAACCGGGAGCTGAGCAGGTGCAGCCGCAGGTAGGCGTCCGGGACGTCGGCCGGCGGTGCGGCGAGGTCGGCGAGGTCAACCGAGATCGCCCGGCGGGACGTCCCGCGCCGGGCATCGGTGCTGGCCAGAGCGGCGAGCTCGGGCGGCGGCCCGGAGCCGGCCGGGCGGCGGCCGAGGGCCGGCGCCGGGAACCAGACATCGAGGATGCGACCGGACTCGGTAACGGTGGCCAGTCCGTCGCCCCACGCGCTGCCGGTCATCCGACAACCGTACCGCCCCGGCCCCGGTGGGCCCCCGAGCCGGCCCGGCGTCGCCCGTGCCCCGGCCCAGCGCGGCCCGGTGCCGACCCGGGTGCCGGGATTACGGTGCCCCGGTGACCGCCACCACCCGGCTGAAGGACATCGTCGTCGACGCCCGCCACCCGGCCGGTCTGGCCCGGTTCTGGGCCACCGTGCTCGGTTACCATGTCCGCCCGTACGAGCAGGACGACCTGGCGTTCCTGGCCTCCATCGGCCGCTCGCCGGACAGCGACCCTGCGGTCGCGATCGACCCGCCGGACGGGCTGACCGGGCCGTCGCTGTTCTTCAACGAGGTGCCGGAGGCGAAGACCGTGAAGAACCGGGTGCACCTGGACGTGTGGCTGCCCGGCACCCGGATCGAGCCGCTGGTCGGGCTGGGCGCGCGGGTGCTGCGCGGGCCGGACGAGGACATCGACTGGTGGGTGGTGGCCGACCCGGAGGGGAACGAGTTCTGCGCGTTCCCGGCGCGGTCGTGACCGCCGCCGCGCGCCTCGACCTCAGCCTGCCGGGCGCGGAGCTGACCGCGGCGCTGGTCGACGTCGCCTCGGTGTCGGGCACCGAGGGGCCGCTGGCCGACGCGGTCGAGGCGGCGCTGCGGGCGGTTTCCGGGCTGGAGGTGGCCAGGAACGGCGACACCGTGCTGGCCCGCACGGCGCTGGGCCGGCCCCGCCGGGTGTTGCTGGCCGGCCACCTCGACACCGTGCCGATCGCGGACAACGTACCGTCGCGTGTGGACGGTGACCGGCTGTGGGGCTGCGGGAGCTCGGACATGAAGTCCGGCGTCGCCGTGCTGCTGCGGCTCGCCGCGCTGGCCGACCCGACCGACGACCTCACCCTGGTCTGCTACGACAACGAGGAGGTCGAGGCGACCAAGAACGGCCTCGGCCGGGTGGCGCGTACCAGCCCGGACTGGCTGGCCGCCGACCTCGCGATCCTGCTGGAGCCGACGTCGGGCAAGGTCGAGGCCGGCTGCCAGGGCACCCTGCGGGCGGAGATCACCACCCGGGGCCGGCGCGCGCACAGCGCCCGCTCGTGGCTCGGCGTCAACGCGGTGCACGCCGCCGCCCCGGTGCTGGCCCGGCTGGCCGGGTACGCGCCGCGGGAGGTGGTCATCGACGGCTGCGCATACCGGGAAGGGCTCAACGCGGTCGGCATCGCCGGCGGGGTGGCCGGCAACGTGCTGCCGGACGAGTGCCGGGTCACGGTCAACTTCCGGTTCGCTCCGGACCGGTCCGAAGTGGACGCTGCCGAGCACGTGCGCTCCGTGTTCGCCGGCCTCGACGTGGAGTTGTCCATTGTGGACAGCGCACCGGGGGCGCTGCCCGGCCTGGCGGCACCGGCCGCCCGGGACTTCGTCGCCGCGGTCGGCACCGAGCCGGTGGCCAAGTACGGCTGGACGGACGTGTCCCGGTTCGCCGCGCTCGGCATCCCGGCGGTGAACTTCGGCCCCGGCGACCCCAACCTCGCCCACACCCGGGAGGAGCACGTCCTGCTGCCGCTGATCGCCGAGTGCGAGCAGGCGCTGCGGGCGTACCTGACCCGCGGCTGATGCGCGGGTAGCGTTGACGGACGTGACCGACCCGAACGACCGGCCGAGCGAGGACGCGACCGGAGCGAGCGACGACGCCCGGCGTGACCACCGGCAGCCCGAGCACCACCGCGGCCCCGTGGTGCTGCGCCGGCACCAGATACCGCCGGGCACCACCGACGAGCGGCTGCTGTCCAACCGCGGCCCGAAGGACTGGGTGCACACCGACCCGTGGCGGGTGCTGCGGATCCAGGCCGAGTTCGTGGAGGGGTTCGGGCTGCTGGCCGAGCTGCCCAAGGCGGTCAGCGTGTTCGGCAGCGCCCGCACCCGCCGCGACCACCCGGAGTACGCCATCGGCCGGGCGCTCGGCTCGGCCCTGGCCCGGGCCGGCTTCGCGGTGATCACCGGCGGCGGCCCCGGCGCGATGGAGGCGGTCAACCGGGGCGCCTCCGAGGCCGGCGGGATCAGCGTCGGGCTCGGCATCGAGCTGCCGTTCGAGCAGCGCCTCAACGACTGGGTCGACGTCGGGCTCAACTTCCGCTACTTCTTCGCCCGCAAGACGATGTTCGTCAAGTACGCGCAGGCGTTCGTGATCCTCCCGGGCGGGTTCGGCACGCTGGACGAGCTGTTCGAGGCGCTCACGCTGGTGCAGACCCGGAAGGTGACCCGGTTCCCGGTGATCCTGTTCGGCACCGACTACTGGGCCGGGCTGATCGCCTGGATCCGGAGCACGCTGATCCCGGCGGGCAAGGTCAACCCGGCCGACCTCGACCTGCTCACCTGCACCGACGACGTCGACCAGACGGTCAAGCTGATCGTCGAGGCGGACGCGAACGCGGGAGGCGGCCCGCTGCGGCCGGAGTACGACGGCGAATGAGCGCGATCGCCGTCTACTGCGCGTCCATCACCAGGATCGACCCGGCCCACCTCGAGCTCGCCGCCGCGGTCGGCGCGGCCATCGGCGGGCGCGGCCACACGCTGGTCACCGGCGGCGGCTCGGTCGCGATGATGGGCGCGGTCGGCGCCGCGGCCAGGGCCGCCGGCGGCCACACGATCGGGGTGATCCCGCGCCACCTGGTCGCGATGGAGGTCGCCGACCACGACTCGGACGAGCTGGTCCTGGTCGAGACCATGCGCGAGCGCAAGGCCGAGATGGACCGGCGGGCCGACGCGTTCCTGGTGCTGCCGGGCGGCATCGGCACGCTGGAGGAGTTCTTCGAGGTGTGGACGGCGGCCAGCCTCGGCATGCATGCGAAGCCGGTGGTGGTGCTCGACCCGGACGGGCACTACGACCCGCTCTGGGCCTGGCTGGCCGACCTGGAGAAGCGCGGGTTCGTCCGTCGGGAGGCGCTCGACACGCTGCTGCTCACCCGCACCCTGGACGAGGCCCTGGCCGCCGTCGAGACCGGCCGGCTGCCCTGAGCCGGCGCCGGGCGTCCACCCGTGGTGGGTACCAGGCTCAGGCGAGCCCGCGGCGGGTGGCGGCGGGCGGGCGGGTGCCGCGGATCGAGGCGACCATGTCCAGGACGCGGCGGGTGGCGGCGACGTCGTGGGCCCGGAACACCCGGGCGCCCAGCCAGGCCGAGACCGCGGTGGTCGCCAGCGTCCCCTCCAGCCGCCCGTCCGGCGGCAGGTCGAGGGTCTCGCCGACGAAGTCCTTGCGGGACAGCGACACCAGCACCGGCCAGCCGGTGCCGACCAGCTCGCCGAGCCGGCGGGTGATCTCCAGCGAGTGCCTGGTGTTCTTGCCGAAGTCGTGCGCCGGGTCGATGAGGATCCCGTCCGGCCGCACCCCGGCCTCGACCGCCCGCCCGGCCAGCGCGGTCACGGTCGCCAGCACGTCCGCGACCACGTCCGCGTACTCGACCCGGTGCGGCCGGGTCCGCGGCGCCAGCCCGCCGGCGTGCGCGCAGACCAGCCCGGCACCGGCCGCCGCGGCCACGCCGGCCAGCCCCGGGTCGACCCCGCCCCAGGTGTCGTTGAGCAGGTCGGCACCCTCGCCGGTCAGCACTGTCGCCACCTCGGACCGCCAGGTGTCCACGCTGATCACCAGGTCCGGGTACGCCGCCCGGACGGCCCGCACCAGGTCCGCGGTCCGGCGCAGCTCCTCGACCGGGTCGACGTCGTCGCCGGGGCCGGCCTTGACCCCGCCGATGTCGACGATCGCCGCGCCCTCGGCCACCGCCCGGTCGACCGCGGCCAGCGCGGCCCCGAGCCCGTAGGTGGCGCCGCGGTCGTAGAACGAGTCGGGCGTGCGGTTGACGATGGCCATCACGGTCAGCTCGTCGTCGGCGAACGTCCGGCGACCAAGGCGCAGCGGCACAGTCCCAGCTTTGCATGCACGCCGACCAGACCCGATCACCCGGGCCGGACGGGCTTCGCCGGACCAGCCGTGCCACCATCAGGGCGTGGGTACGGTGCTGGGCTACATCCTCGCGCTGCTCGTCGTCGGCGGCGTGCTGTTCCTGGCCGCGTCGTTCGCTTTCGGCCGCGGCGAGGAGATGGCGCCGGTGCTGCCGGAGGGGACGCCGGTGGAGCTGCCGGACGACCGGCTGGCCCGCGGCGACGACCTGCGGGCGCTGAAGCTGTCGGTGGCGCTGCGCGGCTACCGGATGGACGAGGTCGACTGGCTGCTGGACCGGCTGTCCGAGCAGGTCGACAGCCGCGACCGGGAGATCGCCAGGCTGCGGTCGGTGCTGCACGTCGAGCGGGTGCCGGCCGGGGGCGAGCCGGAGCTGCTCACCCACCCGTTCCCGGCCGTCCGCGACGTGGACCAGGACGGGGCCGGCCAGGCCGACCGCCCGCGCCCGGTGCCGGACGGGACCGAGGTCACCGACGCGCGCCCGGACCGCCCGGTCCGGGACTTCCGCACGACCCGGCCACCGGAGGGGACATGAGCCTCCCGCTCAGCGCGATCCGGAACACCTCGGCCAGGCCGAGCCAGCTGCGGCTGGAGGTGGACGTCGCAGCGCCGGTGGAGCGCACCTGGGCCGCGGCGATGGACTGGCACCGGCAGCGCGAGTGGATGCTCGCCACCAGGGTCCGGCCCACGGTCGGGGACGGCCACGGGGTCGGCGGCCGGATCGAGGCCACCACCGGCATCGGCCCGCTCGGCCTGGTCGACGAGATGGAGATCACCCGCTGGGAGCCGCCGCACGGTGCGTACGTGAAGCACCTCGGCCGGTTGGTGCGCGGCACCGCGTCGTTCGAGGTGCGGCCCCGCCCGGGCGGCTCGACGTTCGTCTGGACCGAGGACCTCGACCTCCCGCTCGGCGCGGCCGGCGTGGCCGGCTTCCGGCTGGTGCGCCCGCTGATCGGCTACGGGCTGCGGCTCTCGCTGCGCCGGTTCGCGGCCTGGGCCCCCGAATATGTCGGAACCACCGGCTAGCTTCCCGGATCGTGGAGGACATCATCGTCGGCGCGGACGGGCGACCGCGCTGCGGCTGGGCCGGCGCGACCGAGATCTACCTCGCCTACCACGACGACGAGTGGGGCGTGCCGCAGCACGACGACGTGCGGCTGTTCGAGAAGCTCTGCCTGGAGGCGTTCCAGTCCGGGCTGTCCTGGCTGACGATCCTGCGCAAGCGGCCGGCGTTCCGGAGCGCGTTCGCCGGGTTCGACCCGGAGCTGGTGGCCCGGTTCGACGACGCGGACGTGCGGCGGCTGATGGCCGACACCGGCATCGTCCGCAACCGGGCCAAGGTCGAGGCGGCCATCGCCAACGCCAGGGCCGCGCTGGAGCTGCCCGACGGGCTGGGCCGGCTGCTCTGGTCGTTCGCGCCCGACCCGGCGACCCGGCCGCGACCGGTCTCGTTCGCGGACGTGCCCCCGACCTCGCCGGAGTCCACCGCGATGGCCAAGGACCTGCGCCGGCGCGGGTTCCGGTTCGTCGGCCCGACCACGGCATACGCGTTGATGCAGTCGTGCGGGCTGGTCGACGACCACCTGGTGGACTGCTGGCGGGCCGCCCCGGTCACGGTGCGCTGAGCGGTCAGCGGCCGCGGAAGACCGGCTGCTCCTTGCGCAGGAACGCGGCCGTCGCCTCCCGGTGGTCCGGGCTGGTGCCGAGCGCGTTCTGCAGCTCGCCCTCCCGCTCCAGCGCCGAGGCGAGCGGGTGCGCGGCGGAATAGAGCAGCTGCTCCTTGATCGCGGCGTACGCGGCGGTGGGCCCGGCGGCCAGCCTGGCCGCCAGCTCGAACGCCGCCGGCTCCAGCTCGTCGCGCGGCACCACCGCGTTGACCAGGCCCATCTCCAGCGCCGCCGACGCGCCCACCGGCTCGGCCAGGATCGCCAGCGCGGTCGCCCTGGCGTGCCCGATCAGCCGCGGCAGGGTCCAGGACGCGCCGGTGTCCAGCGCGAGCCCCACGTTGGCGAACGCGAGCAGGAACTTGGCGCTGTCGGCGGCGATCCGGAAGTCGCAGGCGAAGCTGAGCGAGGCGCCGGCGCCGGCGGCGATCCCGTTGACCGCCGCGATGACCGGCTTGGGCATCGTCGCCAGCGCCAGGCAGATCGGGTTGTAGTGCCGCTCGACCGTGCTCAGCGGTGCCGAGTCGCCGCTGGCGAGGGCATCGCCGTGCTCGCGCAGGTCCTGGCCGGCGCAGAAGCCGCGCCCTGCCCCGGTGATCACCACCGCGCGGGCCGTCGGATCGGCAGCGACCTGCAGCAACGTCTCCAGCAGCGTGTCCTTGAGCTCGTTGGTGAACGAGTTGAGTGCGTCGGGTCGGTTGAGCGTGACTGTGGTGACGCCTTCGCTCGCGCTGACCAGCACGGTGTCGGACACGCGGACCTCCCGGGACGGCGACGACGGTGGAGCGGTCCCTCCGGTCCTCACCGTACGGGGCCCGAGGTTCGGCTCCTCCGCCCGGCCGTTTCGAGGTCCTCGGTGTGCCGGGCGTCCCGACGATCGCGTGTCGTCGGGGGTGTCCGGGGTACCGGCTCCCCGCGGGTCGGTGTCGTCGGGGGTGCTCGGGGGCCGGCCCCCGAGGGTCGGTTTCCTCCCAAGCCTGCGATCAGGAAGAATGATCGGCGCCACACAGCTCGGCCGAGCGCTACCGCGGTCACCGAGCGTCCAGGTCAGAGATCGGCGCGGGCCCGGCAGGACCCGCTGGAGGAGGCACGAATGGCGGCCATGAAGCCGCGGACGGGAGACGGTCCGCTGGAGGTCACCAAGGAGGGGCGCGGGATCGTCATGCGCGTCCCGCTGGAAGGTGGCGGTCGGCTCGTCGTCGAGATGTCCGCCGAAGAGGCCACCGCGCTCGGCGACGCGCTGAAGGCTGCCGCCGGCTGACTCCTGACCGACTTGCTCGGCCCCGGCCCTGGCGGCCGGGGCTGCGCGCTATCTCGCCCGCCCGCGCCATCCCACCCGGCCGCGCTGTCTCACCCGGCCGCGCTGTCTCGCCCGGCCGCGCTGTCCCGGCCGGCCCCGCGATCCGGCCCGGGCGGGCGGCTGGACCGGAGGGGGTGCGGTGACCGGCGTGCGGCCGGGCGACCCACGTGATCTGGCGCCCGGGTGCGGTGTCCGGCCCGGGCGGGCGGCTGGACCGGAGGGGGTGCGGTGACCGGCGTACGGCCGGGCGACCCGCGTGACCTGGCGCCGCAGTACGTGCTGCCGCTCGTGGTGCGGGTGGAGCGGGCAACGCCGCC
>Ga0207643_10000251_pt1 | contig 37540 bp, 33 predicted proteins | sample KBSMisM62_FD_184313 | JGI IMG/M metagenome (GOLD analysis project Ga0207643, IMG submission 184313) | Miscanthus rhizosphere microbial communities from Kellogg Biological Station, Michigan, USA - KBS Miscanthus M6-2 (SPAdes) (version 2) | ecosystem: Host-associated > Plants > Roots >... | reverse complement strand
CCCGGAGATACTGCTGGCCAGGTCCCGCGCCGCACTGGAGGCGGACCATCACGACCTGGCCGACAGCGCGGCGCAGCAGGATAGGTCAGCCATGCGGACGCGCGGGAGCCAGCCCGCCGTGCTTCAGAAACGGTAGTCGATGCCCGCGACGTAGCTGTCGATTCGGATGCGGTCGTTCTTGATCCATTCCGCAAAGACGCCCCATTGGGGATGGAAATTCCAGCGCACGCCCGCGCCGTAGGTCGCTTCGTCCTGCCGGTTATTTTCGTTGGCGATGCCTCCGAGCGGTCCGCTCGCGTTGAACTTAAGCTCCGAGTGCGCATAACCGATGCGGCCGTAGAGGTCGAAGTTGCTGATAGGGATGATGCCGACCAGCGATAGGGCGACCGAGTGCGCTTTTCCCGATCCGTTAACGTTGCCTACGTGGCCGATGACGTTTCCGTCGAAATTGTAGCGTCCGAAATCGTAATAACCGAGCTCGACGGCTGCGTACGGGCTGAACCGCCAGCCGCCTCGAACCGTCCACGATGTATCGTGGTACCGGGAGCCACTCATATGGTGTAGGGTACAACTCAGTGTAGGGTACACTCGTGCGGTCTTTCGGCACTGCAGCATTTCGAAAGTTCCGACGGATCAGAGTCGACATTCGCACAGCAGCGGCGCGTATACCGGGCTTTGCGCTCGTATCGTCGCCAGATTCAGCTTTGCGGGCCGACGCGCATTAGGTCTAGCTGCGAACCGAGCCGGTCGCCCCTGCGCGCTAGAGCTGGTCTTCGAGCGGCAGCGTCCCGTAGAGCTCGACCAGGAACTCGCGCCAGCGATCGTCTCCCGGCTCGCTGTCGTAGACGATCGATTGGCCGTCCTTGACGCTTTTCCAGACAAGCTTCGGCGTCGTGCCTCCGCCGTTCTCGAGTGCGAGTACGAAGCTGTTCGCCGGCTGCGCGATCTCGTCGAAGCGCGCGACCACTTGCCGGGCCAGCTCGGGACTCTCGATCATCAGACCGATTTCCGTGTTGAGGTGCATCGAGCGCTGGTCGAGGTTCGCCGAGCCCACGAAGATCCGCTTGCGATCGAACACATACGCTTTCGCGTGCAGTGAGAACTGCCCGGAGCTCGGAGTCTTCAGCGAGCCGTCGTGCGGCGCAGGCTTGCCCGGCAGCGGCTTCACCTCGTACAGGTCGACACCTTCCTCGAGCAGCGGAACGCGGTAGCGACGATACCCGGCGTGCACGACGGGAACGTCGGTCGACAGCAGCGAGTTCGTCAATACGCGGACGCGTACGTTGCGCTCGCGCAGCGACTTCAGCATGTCCGACACCGACGTGCCGGGAACGAAATAAGGCGAGACGATGAGGAGTTCGTGCTTCACGTCCGCAGCGGCTTCGAGGAGCCGCTTGCGCAGCAGAGCGCCGATCGTGTCGCCGCCTTCCACACTCGCCTTGTCGGGACTGTCGGCGACGACAGCGGCCTTTGCCCACACGACGCCTGTATCACTGTTCAGCAGGCGGGCGAGCGGATTGCCGGTGCGCAGCGCCTTCATCTGGTCGCTGTCGCGCATCTCGGCGAGATGGTTCGCGAGCTGCGTCTCCATCGCTTCGAGTTTCGCACCGGTGGGAAGGTTGCCGTACAGGGCGCGCACCGGCACGGCCAGCGCGCTGTTCCAGTATTGGTCGAAACTCTTCGACAGGTCGCGCGTGATCGGCCCCATCGCGAACACGTCGTAGTCGCCGAACTGCAGCTCGTTGCCCCTATCGAAATACTCGTCGCCGACGTTGCGCCCGCCAACGATTGCGATGGAGTTGTCGACGACGAAGAGCTTGTTGTGCATCCGGTAATTCAGGCGGCTCGCCGTCAGGCCGAATTCCGCGTAGCGCAGCAGCGGTATCGAGCCGCGATAGAAGAACGGGTTGTACAGGCGCACGTCGACGTTAGGATGCGCCGCCAGCAAGCCGATGCGGTCGTCCTGGCCGCGCGCTTCCGTATCGTCGACGAGTAGGCGAACGCGCACGCCGCGGCTTGCCGCGCGCAGCATCGCGCTCATCAGCAGCTGGCCGCTGTCGTCGTCCTTGAAGATGAAATACTGGATATCGAGCGTGCGCTGCGCGCTGTCCGCCATCTGCAGCCGCAGCGTGAACGCGTCGCTGCCGCTCGCGAACAGCGTGAAGCCGGAAACGCCGGCATGCGCTCTGGCGCGAGCGTCGACCTTGCGGCCGAGCGCCGTCTCGTCCGGTCGAGCGAGCGCGGTCGACTCGGTCTTGGGGAAGTTGGCGCCCGGCTGCATCGTCGCGCAGCCCGCGACCAGTACGAGCGCGCATGCCGCGATTCCAATGCGCACGGCAAAGACCCGCAGCGCACCAACGGGGTTGATCAAGGTCGTTGTCCGCAAATGCAATTCGACGAGGATCGACGATTCCGTGCCCACGCGCCGTCGGTGACGCGACGAAAATTGGATAGTCGCCGCGACGTTCAACATGTAGGTATACGACCTACGGCTCTTCGCGGCGGTGCGGTAGGCCGGCGGGGACGACGCGCGATGCCGGCACGCTATAATCGCGGCGCGCGGAGAGATGGCCGAGTGGTCGAAGGCGCTTGACTCGAAATCAAGTATACGTTTACGCGTATCTAGGGTTCGAATCCCTATCTCTCCGCCACTTTTCAAGCACTTACAGGTCCAAAAAAGCTCGTTGCGGCGGGGGTCCCGGGGGAGCATTGGGGCAAACGGACCGCCCGGCGGACGAACGAAGGCGCTGGCCGGCGGCAGGCCGCCCTACCCAAGGGCGATCAATACCGGTATTCTCCCGCGCACGTCGAGCATTACCGGACACTGAGCCGCGCCCAAGACCCTCGCAAGGACGTGAGGAGCACGCAAGGCGGCGCCGTGGAAATTCCGGGCAGGCGCGGCGAACGACTGCCGCGCATGAAGAAAACGATGTTCCGACGACGCTGGATCGTGGTGATCACCTCGATGGTGCTCATCGCCGTCACGATTCTGCTGGGGTACGGCCCTGCCGTTGCGTACCGGTACAGCGGCTTCACCGACACGCCGAAGCGAGCGCTCACGCCGCTGGTCGAGCCGGTCCTGATCGACCTCGAAGAACGAACGTTCCGGTTCTTCTGGGACACCGCGAATCCGAAGAACGGGCTCGTCCCCGACCGCTATCCGACGCCATCGTTCGCGAGCATCGCGGCTGTAGGCTTCGGCCTCACTTCGTATCCGATCGGTATCGAGCGCGGCTACGTCGCACGGGCCGACGCCCGCAAGCGCGTGCTGACCACACTGCGCTTCCTGTGGAACGCGCCGCAGGGCGCAGGCCCGTACGGGATGGCCGGATACAAGGGCTTCTTCTACCATTTCCTCGACATGCGCACCGGCGCGCGCTACGACGACAGCGAGCTGTCGACGGTCGACACCGCACTGCTGCTCGCGGGTGTGCTCTTCTGCCAGACGTACTTCGACGGCGCGCATCCGGAGGAAGTCGAGATCCGCCGCCTTGCCGACCAGCTCTATGGTCGCGTCGACTGGGGCTGGGCCCAGGCGCGCGCGCCTGCGATCAGCCTCGGCTGGTCGCCCGAAGCCGGCTTCCTCGAATACGACTGGCGCGGCTACAACGAAGCGATGCTCGTGTACCTGCTCGCGCTCGCCTCGCCCACCAAGCCTGTCGGCACCGATGCGTGGCAACAATGGACGAGCACCTACGACCAGAACTGGCGCACGGTGTTCGGGCAGGAGCACCTCGACTTCGCGCCGCTGTTCGGGCATCAGTACTCGCACGTGTGGATCGATTTTCGGCGGATCCAGGACGCCTACATGCGCGGGCGCGGCATCGACTACTTCGAGAACAGCCGGCGCGCGATCTACGCGCAGCGGGCCTATGCGATGGCGAATCCGCGGGGCTGCAAGGCCTATGGCGAGAAGATGTGGGGAATCACGGCGAGCGACGGTCCCGGCGACATGATCGTCGTCAACAAGGTGGGCGGGCGCGAGTTTCGTTCCTACTCCGCGCGTGGAATCGGCGACGCAGCGGCGAACGACGATTGCACGCTCGCACCCACGGCGGCCGTCGCGTCCATTCCGTTCGCGCCGGAGCTCGCGATTCCTGCCGTGCTCAACATGTATCATCGGTTCGGCCAGTACATCTACGGGACGTACGGCTTCCTCGATGCGTTCAATCCAAGCTTCACGTTCACGGACGTGACACTGCGCCATGGACGTCGCATCGCCGGCGTCGGATGGGTCGATCACGACTATCTGGGCATCGACCAGGGCGCGCTCATTGGCATGATCGAGAACTATCGCAGCGGCCTCATCTGGAGCGTGATGCGCAGAAACGCGTACGTGCGCAACGGTCTCGAGCGCGCCGGCTTCACCGGGGGCTGGCTTACCGCAACGACGCAGTGAGCCGTCGCGCCGGCGCTCGCCGTCTCACCGCGACGCTGATGTTCGCTGCCCTCGCGCTGCTTGCGCTGGCGGGCTGCCAGCAGCGCTCGACCGACGTCACCGTCGTCCACTTCTGGGCGATGGGGCGCGAAGGTGAGGTCGTTGTTCGGCTGCTTCCCGAGTTCGAGCGCGCCAATCCGGGCATCCGCGTCGAAGTCCAGCAGCTGCCGTGGACCGCGGCGCACGAGAAGTTGCTGACGGCGTTCGCCGGCGACGCGACCCCCGACATCTGCCAGCTGGGGAACACCTGGATTCCGGAATTCGTTGCGCTCGGCGCACTCGAGCCGCTCGACGCCCCGCTGACGACATCGATGGTGGACCGCACCGATTTCTTCGAGGGCATCTGGGACACCAACGTCGTGGCGGGACGCACGTATGGAGTTCCGTGGTACATCGATACCCGTCTGCTCTTCTACCGGCGCGATATCCTCGACGACGCGGGATTCGCCGTCCCGCCCGCGTCGTGGCCCGACTGGATGCGCACGCTCGCGGCCGTCAAGGCGCGCGCTCGACCGAACCGCTATGCGATCCTGCTGCCACTGAACGAAGTCGAGCCGTTGCTCGCACTGGCGCTGCAGCAGGACGACCCGCTGCTGCGCGACGACGGGCGCTACGGCAATTTCGACAGTCCGGGCTTTCGACGCGCGCTCGGCGCCTACGTCGACATGTTCCGTGAAGGCTACGCGCCGCCGTTCACCGCATCGCAGATGACCAACGTGTGGAGCGAGTTCGGCCAGGGCACCTTCGCGTTCTACATCTCGGGCCCCTGGAACATCGGCGAATTCGAGCGGCGGCTTCCTGCCGCCGAGCAGCATGCGTGGGCGACGGCGCCGCTGCCGGGGCCGAGCGGTCCGGGCGCATCGATCGCGGGAGGTTCGAGCCTGGTCGTCTTCCGCGCATCGCGTGCGAAGGATGCGGCGTGGAAGCTGATCGAATACCTCGCGCGCGCCGATATCGAGGTGAAATTCCACGCACTGACCGGCGACCTGCCTCCGCGCCGGAGCGCGTGGCACGACCCGGTGCTCGCGGCCGACATGCATGCCCGGGCCTTTCGCGACCAGCTCGAACGCGTCAAGCCCGCTCCCAAGGTGCCCGAGTGGGAGCGCATCGCCGATGAGATGCGGCTCGTGGCGGAGCGCGCTGCACGCGGCCAGTGGACGATCGACGAAGCCGTGCACGAGCTCGATGCACGCGCGGATCGCATCCTCGAGAAGCGACGCTGGCTACTCGCGCGCGGAGCCAGCACGCGTTGAAATCGTCACGCGTCGCGTGGTGGTTCGTCGGCCCTGCGCTCCTCGTCATCGCCGTGTTCTTCGTGCTGCCGGTGCTTGCGGGGCTTGCGATGAGCCTCACCGACTTCGACATCTACGCGCTCGCCGACCTCCGCAACCTGCGCATCGTCGGGTTGCGCAATTATGCGGAGCTGCTGCAGCGACCGCTGTTCTGGAAGGCGCTCGGCAATACGCTCTATTTCGTCGTCGTCGGCGTTCCGCTTTCGCTCGCCGTTTCTCTCGGGGCCGCACTGCTGCTCGATTCGAGGTTTGCGCGCTTCCAGCCGTTCTTCCGGACGGCACTCTTCGCCCCGGTGGTCACGACGATCGTCGCGGTGGCCGTCATCTGGCGCCACCTGCTCGGCACGCGCTATGGCTTCGTCAATTACGCCCTCGGCGCGATCGGCATCGCACCGATCGACTGGCTCGGCGATCCACGTTTCGCGATGCCGGCGATCATCATCTTCGCCGTATGGAAGAATTTCGGCTACAACATGATCATCCTGCTGGCCGGCCTGCAGAGCATTCCGCGGGACCTCTACGAAGCTGCTCGCATCGACGGCGCTTCGGCGCTCGCGCGCTTCCGCTACGTGACGCTGCCGATGCTGGCGCCGATCCTGACGATCGTCGGCATCCTCACGGTCGCGGGGTACTTCCAGCTCTTTGCCGAGCCGTACGTCATGACGCAGGGCGGGCCGCTGCAGAGCACGGTGAGCGTGCTGTATTTCATGTACGAGGAAGGCTTCAAGTGGTGGAACCTCGGCACCGCCTCCGCGGTCGCTTTCATGTTGTTCCTGCTGATATTCGCGGTGACGATGCTGCAGTTGCGCCAGATGCGGCGCGCCGGGATCGCACGATGATGCCGCGACCCGCGGCGATCGGCGTCAACGGTTTGCTCTTCGCGGCGTCCGCGATCGCGCTCTTTCCGCTGCTGTGGATGGTGTCCACTTCGCTGATGTCGCCCGGAGAATCGAGTGCCTACCCCCCGCTGCTCGTGCCGCAGCAGCCCACGCTCGACAACTATCGCGAGCTCTTCGCGCGCGCCGGCATGGGTCGCTACCTCGCGAACAGCTTGCTGCTGGCGGTGGCGGTCACGGCGCTGTCGATGTTCTTCAACGTGATGGCGGGATACGCATTCGCCAAGCTGCGCTTCGCGGGACGCGAACGGATCTTCAGGCTCATGCTCGGCGCGCTCGTCATTCCGGGACAGGTGGCGATGGTGCCGCTATTTCTGCTGTTGAAGCATCTCGGTCTCGTCAACAGCTACGGCGGCATCATCGTTCCGGCGCTCGCGAGCATCTTCGGCATCTTCCTCGTGCGCCAGTACGCATTGTCGATCCCCGACGATCTGCTCGAAGCGGCGCGGATCGACGGCGCGAGCGAATGGCGGATCTTCGGCCTGGTGGTCGTACCGCTGCTGCGGCCGATCATCGTCACGCTCGCCGTGTTCACGCTCCTCGGCACGTGGAACGACTTCATGTGGCCGCTGATCGTGCTGACCGACCAGGATCTGTACACGCTGCCGGTGGCGCTCGCGAGCCTGTCCCGCGAGCACGTGCAGGACAATGAGCTGATGATGGCGGGCGCCGTGCTGACCATCGTTCCGGTGCTGGTCGTGTTTCTCGTCCTGCAGCGCTACTACATCCAGGGCCTGACGATGGGAAGCGTCAAGGCATGACCGCTCAGTTGCTGGCGGCCCCGTCGCGCGGCGGCCTTGCGCGTCGCATCCGGGTGCTGGGCGCAGTCCTCGGGCTCGTCGCCGTCGTGGCTGCTGCACAAGGGCCCGCACCAGTACCGGCGCCGCCGTCGCTACGCGTGCTCGACCGCTTCGACGATGTCGCAGCGTGGAAGTCCGTGGCTTCCGACGGCGTGACCGCTTCGGTTGGGGCAATCGTCGACGGGAAACGCCAGGCGCTGCGCCTCACATTCGATCTCGGCGGAACCGCGGGGTACGCGGTCGCGCGCCGCGCGCTACCTATCGTGCTGCCGGAAAACTACGCGATCACGTTCTGGCTGCGCGCCGATGCGCCGGTCAACGACCTGCAGGTCAAGCTGGCCGATGCGAGCGGCGACAACGTCTGGTGGTACAACCGGCCGAGCTTCGCCTTTCCGCGCGAATGGCAGCAGGTCACGATCAAGAAGCGGCAGATCGAGTTTGCGTGGGGACCGACCAAGGACCGTGCGCTGCGCGAATTCGCGACCATTGAGATCGCGGTCGCGGCCGGGTCCGGTGGCGGTCGCGGCTCCCTCTACGTCAGCGAGCTTTCACTGCAGGAGTTGCCCGCGGTGCCCGAAGCATGGCCGGCGCCGAAGACGCGCGCGTCGTCGACGCAGCGTGGATCGGATTCTGCGAATGTCGTCGATGGTGCCGCCGCGACTGCGTGGCGCAGCAATCCGGCGTCCGCCCGCGAGCAGTGGCTGACTTTTGACTTCGGACAGCCGCGCGAATTCGGTGGCCTCCATTTACATTGGGTGCCTGGCGAGCATGCGTCGCGCTACGACGTGCAATTTTCCGACGACGGAAAGCGGTGGCGGACGGTGCGCCGCGTCACCGATGGCGGCGGGGGACAGGACGCGTTGCTGCTGACGGAGTCGGAAACGCGCTACCTGCGGCTCGCGCTGCACGACGGGCCCAAGCGTGGGTATGCACTCGCCGAGCTGACCGTCGAGGATCTCGCGTTCGGTGCGACACCGAACGCGTTCTTCGGAGCACTTGCGCGGGACGCGCCGCGGGGGTCTTATCCGCGCGGGTTCCTGGGCGAGCAGGGCGCATGGACGCTGGTCGGTATCGATGGGGGCAGCGATACGGGGCTGCTGTCGGACGATGGCGCGCTCGAAATCGGCAGGAGCGGCTTCACGCTCGAGCCGTTCGTCGTCGAGCGCGGCAAGGTGACCACCTGGGCGGACGTCGCCACGCAGCCATTCCTCGTCGACGACGATCTGCCGATGCCCGGCGTCCAATGGAGCGCATCGCGCTTTTCGTTGCGCATCGCTACGTTCGCCAGCGGCGCGCCGGAGGACGTGCGGCTCGTCGCCCGCTACGACCTCACGAACACGAGCGATCAACCGCTGTCACTGACGCTTGCCATCGCGGTGCGGCCCTTCCAGGTGAATCCGCCCGCGCAATTCCTGAGCACCGTCGGCGGAACGAGCCCGATCCGCGACCTCTCTTGGGACGGCCGGGCAATGACCGTGAACGGTGTCCGCCATATCCATCCGCTGTCCCAGCCCGGGCGTGTCGGACTGCGATCATTCGACGCAGGACCACTCGTGCCGTGGCTGTCGACAGCCGAGGCGAAACCACCCGGCGAGGTGCATGACGAGTTCGGTTACGCGTCGGGCGCGCTGTTCTATCCGGTGACGCTCGCGCCGTACGCGAGTGTCACACTCGGCGTCGTCGTCCCGTTGTCGGACAACGACGCAACCGCGAAGCTTGCGGAGCGCGCGCCGCTCGAGTGGCTCGCGCGCGAGCAGGCGAACGCCGCCGCCGCGTGGCGCAGCAAGGTCGATCGCGTGACGATTCGATTGCCGTCCGAGGCGCAACCGCTCGCCGATACGTTGCATACGGCGCTCGCGCACATCCTGATCACGCGTGACGGGCCGAGGCTGCGTCCGGGAACGCGCTCCTATGCGCGCTCGTGGATTCGCGACGGCACGATGATCGCGGAATCGTTGCTGCGGCTCGGTTATGCGAACGTCGCGGCCGACTATCTGCGCTGGTATGCGCCGCATCAGTTCGCCGATGGGAAAGTGCCCTGCTGCGTCGATGCGCGCGGCGCCGACCCGGTTTCCGAGAACGACAGTCCCGGCGAGTTTCTCTTCCTCGCTGGCGAGGTGTACCGCTATACGTACGACCGCACGCTTCTGACGCAGATGTGGCCGCACATCAAGGCGGCTGCCGAGTACATGGAACGCCTGCGGCTAAGCGAACGCGTCGCAGGCACGAGTGGCGTCCGCGGCCCGTTGTTCGGCCTGCTTCCCGCATCGATCAGCCACGAAGGCTATTCCGCGAAGCCGATGCACTCGTACTGGGACGATCTGTGGGCGCTGAAGGGTTACGACAGTGTGGTGATGCTCGCCGCAGCGCGCGACCGGCCGGACGACGAGCGCCGCTTCGCCGCGGCGCGCGACGAGTTCCGCACCGACCTCGTCGCCTCGCTGCGTGCAACGGCGGCGCTCCACAGGATCGACTATCTCGCGGGTTCGGCCGAGCTCGGCGATTTCGATCCGACGTCGTCGACGATCGCGTTTGCACCCGGCGGCGGTGCGCGCTACGTTCCGCAGGAGCTCGTCGTACCGACGTTCGAGCGCTACTGGCGCGAGTTCGTCGCGCGCCGCAACGGCTCGGCGCAGTGGGATCAATACACGCCCTACGAGCTGCGCAACGCCGCGACGTTCCTCCGGCTGGGGTGGCGCGAGCGTGCGCACGAGCTGCTCGAGTTCTTCATGGCGGCTCGCCGGCCGCCGGCGTGGAATCAATGGCCGGAGGTCGTCGCACGCGATGCGCGCAAGGCGCAGTTCGTCGGCGATCTCCCGCATGCGTGGGTGGCGTCCGATTACATACGTTGCGTGCTCGACCTCTTCGCATACGAGCGCGGCGACGGCGCGATGCTCCTGGCCGGCGGCATCCCCACGGCATGGGTCAACCGTGCAGGCGTTGCGATCCGCGGCCTGCACACACCCTACGGCACCCTGTCCTATTCGCTCGTGCGCACCGGCGAGCGGATCGCCGAAATGACGTTGTCGGCCAGCGGGCGCGTACCGCCCGGCGGGTTCGTGCTCGCCGGTCCCTGGCCGCGTCCGTTGTATGCGACGGTGAACGGCAAGCCGGTCGCAATCACCGGCGACGAATTGCGCATCGACGAGCTCGAGGCCAAGGTCGTACTGCAGCTCGGGCGATGAGCACGTATTCGTTCACCGCCAAATCACTGTTTTCGACATGACGCCTCGACGCAAACGCCGCATCGAATTTCCGAAAACATTTCTCTGGGGCAGCGCGACGTCGGCCTACCAGGTCGAGGGCTCGCCGCTCGCCGATGGCGCCGGGCCGAGCATCTGGCAGCGCTTCACGCGCACGCCGGGCCTCGTGCGCGACGGCGATACCGGGGATGTGGCCTGCGACCAGTATCGCCGCTATGCCGACGACGCCGCGTTGATGAGAGCGCTCGGCATGAACGCATACCGCTTCAGCATGTCGTGGGGTCGCGTGCTGCCCGAGGGCCGCGGGAAGGTCAACGCAAAGGGGCTCGGGTATTACGACAGGCTCGTCGACACGCTGCTTGCGCATGGGATCGCACCGTCGGTGACGCTGTTCCACTGGGACCTGCCCGCGGCGCTCGACGATCGTGGTGGCTGGCTCAATCCCGACATCGCAGGTTGGTTCGCCGACTACGCATCGGCAGTCTTCCGCAAGCTGGACGACCGGGTGACGATCTGGGCGACGCTGAATGAACCGTGGGTGGTCAGCGACGGCGGGTACCTGCATGGGGTGCTCGCGCCTGGTCACCGCAATGTTTTCGAAGCGCCCATCGCGGCCCACAACCTGCTGCGCGCGCATGCGGCGGGGGTACAGGCGTATCGCGCGGTCGGGAAGCATCGCATCGGCATCGTCGTGAATCTCGAGCCCAAATATCCGGCGTCCGGGAGCGCCGAAGACCACGCGGCGACTGCGCGTGCGCATGCCTACATGAATCGCCAATACCTCGATCCGGTTTTCCTCGGCCGCTATCCGAAGGCACTCGAGGAGATCTTCGGCGAAGCGTGGCCGCGTTGGTCGGCCGACGACGTGGCCACGATCAGGCAGCCGATCGATTTCGTCGGCATCAACTACTACACGCGCAGCGTCACGCGCTTCGATCCTTCGTCGTGGCCGCTACGCGCGAGCCCCGTCCGCCAGACGCGTGCGAGGTACACGGAGACGACTTGGGAAGTGTTTCCGCAGGGATTGACCGACACGCTCGAGTGGGTCAGCAAACGCTACGGCAATCCACCGATCTACATCACCGAGAATGGCGCGGCGTTCTTCGATCCGCCGGTCGTCGAAGGCGATCGTCTGTCCGATCCGCTGCGTGTCGACTATTACCGCAAGCACCTCAAGGCAGTCCACGCCGCGCTTGCCGCTGGCGTGGACGTGCGCGGCTACTTTGCGTGGTCGCTGCTCGACAACTTCGAATGGTCGCACGGCTTTTCGAAACGGTTCGGCATCGTGCACGTCGACTTCGGGACGCAGAAGCGCACGCCGAAGGAGAGTGCGCATTTCTACTCGCGCGTCATTGCGAGCCGCGGAAGCGCGCTGAACGAGCCGGACTGAACTGCGGGGTTCAATATTTCGAAGTGGCGCTTCCGGCGCCGGGGTCATTGCGCGGGGCGCAGCGCCGGTCGAGCCGTCCGAGACGCTCGTACGCCGGTCCAGGCGAAGCGGAGGTGGGGGGCAGTCCACAGGTTCTGATGCAGCTGCGCAAGGGCGACCGGATCGCAGAGCAAGCGCATGCGATCGGCGGGGCTCAAATCATCCGGCCCCCGTTGCAGCGCCGCGCGCACGAGTGTGGCGCGCCGGGCGCGCAGCGCAGGTTTGGGTCGCGGGCGGACGTGGCCCGTCGCGCACAGCAGCCCCACGATCGCGGGGTCGACGACGCCTTCGACAAAGCCCGGCAGCGCTCCGTCTGCACGCCGGGTCTCCTCCATCGTCGTCCGGATCTCGCGGGGGGGACGGGACTCTTCCGGGATGACGAACAGCCCGGCGTCGCGCAGCTTCCTTCCGAGCGACACGCGACTGCTGAGGACCGACAGGGGAATCGCCACGATCAGCGCACCCAGTACGGGCAGCAACCACCACAGAAATCCCGGGTTCAGCGAATACACGGCCGCCGCCCAGACCAGGCCGATGAGCGTCTGCGTGCCATGCTGCCGCCACGCCTCCGACCAAGTGGTTTCGGCATCGTTGCGCGGCGGCGATCGCCACGCCACACCCCATCCGCAGAGCGTGGTGACGACGAAGCGCGCGTGAAAGAGCATCCGGATCGGCGCGAGCAGCATGGAGACGACGGATTCGCCCAGCACGCTGGCGAACAGCCTGGCGCCGCCGCCGTACGGTTTCGCACCGTGCGCCGCGACGGCGATCGCGGCCAGGAGCTTCGGCAGGAACAGCAGGCCAGCGGTGACGCCCGCCAGCGTCAGCGCCCATTCGGGATGCCACTCGGGCCACAGCGGAAACATCTGGTACGCCGCGACGAAATACTGCGGGTCGCGCAAGATCTGCACCGCCAACAAGATGGTCGACAGTACGAGGAATGCGAGCCAGAGCAACCCGGCAGCGTACGCCATCACGCCGCTCACAAATACAGCGCGATGCGCGGCCTGGAGCCCGTTCATGACCGACAGGCGGAAGTTCATCAGGTTGCCCTGGCACCAGCGCCGGTCGCGTTTGAGCTCGTCGATAAGATTCGGCGGCATCTCCTCGTAACTTCCCGGGACGTCGTAGGCGATCCATACCGACCAGCCGGCACGCCGCATCAGCGCCGCCTCGACAAAATCGTGCGACAGGATCTCCCCGGAAAGCAGCCCGCGGCCGGTTAGGCGCCGCAAGCCGCAGTGCCGCATGAACGGCTCGACGCGGATGATCGCGTTGTGCCCCCAATAATGCGACTCGCCGAGCTGCCAGAAATGCAGGCCCGCCGTGAACAAGGGACCGTAGACGCGCGACGCGAACTGCTGCGCGCGTGCGTGCAGCGTGTCGCGCCCCGTGGCATTCGGCGCAGTCTGAATGATCCCCGCGCCGGGATTGGCTTCCATCAACCGCACGAGCGTGGAGAGGCACTCCCCGCTCATGACGCTGTCGGCGTCGAGGATGACCAGATAGCGATAGTTCCTGCCCCACCGGCGGCAGAAATCGGCGATGTTTCCGCTCTTGCGCTTGATGCGATGCTGTCGCCAGCGGTAGAAGATGCGCCCGAAGGCGTCGAGCGCCCGGCAGGTCTCGAACCACGCCTCGACTTCCGCGACGCGCGAGTCCGCATTATTGGTGTCCGAAAGCACGAACATGTCGAACTGCATTGCAAGATCGGTACGCGCCAGCGACTCGTACGTTGCACGCAGCCCGGCGAACACCCGCGGCACGTCCTCGTTGCAGATCGGCATCACCACCGCAGTGCGCACGGCGGGAGAAACCGGCGCATCGGGAACGGCCGTAGCGGAGATCGCATAGCGATCGTGGCCGGCGAGGACGATGGCGAATCCGGCGATCGCCGTCCAGAAACCGGCCGACACCCAGCCGAACAGAATGGCGAACAGCGTGACGATGGCGATCTCGAGCGGTTCGCGGCCCTGGTATGGCAACACCGTGGCCATGAGACTGGTGGCCAGATACGTCTGCGTGAGAACGAGGCCGACGAGAACCAGTCGACGGAATTGTCCTGCGGCTTGCCAGTAGTTTTGGTCGACCGGTCGGGCGGGCTCGGACGCCCCCGGGTCGGCGCTCGATGTGCCGATCGCCGACTCGCTTGCGCCATTGCTGGTCCACGGCAGCGGGGCCATCGTCGCGCGATTGATGGGCGGTGCCAGCGCCAGGCCCGCCTGCCACGGGACGCCCGCGACAGGTGGGATGCCAAGCCCGTCGCCGTCCCCGGGCCCCGGGACACGGTGCTGCTCGTCGGTTACGCGCTTGGTGCCGGACTGCCGGAACGAGCGTCGCAGGGCTCCGCGGGCGCTACGACTGCCGGACGACTCGAATGCGAGGGCGACTGGTGCAGGAACGGCCTTGGCGGAGTGTGAATTCAGCCGCCCCTGCACGTCGTACTCGGACGGCGCGAGCGCGCTGCGCGCCATGAAAGCCAGAGGCGACTCGTTCACGTGGGGCCGCGCGCAGTGAGATGGGATAACGCAATTGCGGTCGATGGATCGTCACACGTCGCTCGCCGGGAAACATTCCTACGAGCGCCTATTTTCCTGTAGGACGAGCGGCAACCCTCCTTAACCAAGCGCGAGCGCCATGACGCCGAACGCGATGAGCGCTGCGCCAGAAATCCGCGCCAAGCGGTCACGCTCGCCAAGCAACTGTCCGCCGATCAGCGCGGCGAACAGCATCGAGACCTCGCGCGCGGGTGCAACGTGCGAGAGCGGCGCGGCCTTCATGGCATAGAGCACAAGCACGTAGCCGATCGGGCTGATGACCGCCACGACCAGCGCGTGTTTCCACTGCTTGCGCCAATGCCGAGCGGCGGTCGCCCGGTCGCGAAGCACAGTGGGCAGCAAGAACAGCAGCCGCACGAAGTTGCCGTAGTAGTCGAGCAGGATCGGCGACATCAAGACGAACTTGACCGCATAGCCGTCGACCACGGTGTAAGCGGCGATGAATACGCCAGTCAACAGGCCGTAGAGCATGCCCGTGCGAATGCCGGCCTGCTTGGCGGGGTCGTGCGCGGCGCGAAACAGCCCCATTCCGCCGGCGATGAAGAACACCCCTGCCACCACGGCGAATATGCCCGCCACGCCAAACGCCGTGATCTGCTCGCCGAAGATCAGTATCGCCACGAGCGAGGACAGCAGCGGCCCGGAGCCGCGCGCAAGCGGATACACAACGGTTAGGTCGGCCTTGCGGTAGCCACGCAGCAGCGCGATGTAATACAGCACGTGCAGGACTGCACTGACGACGACGAGGCCCCATTCCACGCTGCCCCAGGTTGGCAGCACGTCCCAGCCCAGCCAGACGCCAAGTGGTGCCCATATCACGGCCATGAGCAGACCGGTGAACGTGGCGAAGCGCGCGTCTCCGCCAGCCTTCTTGGCGGTGATGTTCCAGACGGCGTGGATAAGGCCGGCGAGGATTACGAGCGCGAGGGACGAGGCAGGCATGGAGCGAATGCAAAGCGGGAGCGCAACGGGCCATGGCCGCGGTTGGCTGCGCGGCTTCGGCTTGCGCTGGACGTTCGATCTAGCGCCGGACGAATTTTCGCATCAGAACACCGTCGCGATAACTGTCGTCGACTTTCGTGTCTCGGTCGAGAACGGCCAGTTGCTCGAAACCAGCATTGCGGTATAGGCGAATCGCCGCCTGGTTATCGGCACGGACCATGAGGTAGACGATTTCGATGGCAGACTCAGCTGCGACGCGATCGAATGCAGCCTGAAGCATGAGACCGCCCAGCCCTTTCCCTCGCGCAGCAGGTGCGACCCCCATGCTCAGCTCTGCGGTGTGCCGAAGCCTCGCCTGCGTTCGTGGCCGGATAATCAGGTAGCCCGCGGGCTTACCGTCAACTTCAACAATCAGCGCGACTGCCCCCGGAAGGCGATAGAGAGCCTCAACGTCCTCTTCGAGCCGTCGGATGTCGGGGTACTTGTCTTCCAGCAATTCGCTCATCCCATCCGAAGACGAATAGATCTCCTGGAACAGGCCGTACAGGTCAACGGCGGAATAGCTCCGGAAATCGTTCAGCATGGGTGTGGGCACCAAAGTCATCATTGGGGACTCGCCGGCCGACCCGCACTAGTATCCAACGTGCAGCTGCCGTAGCCGAGCCTGGTGCGGCCTATACTCGGGTGCCCGAAGTGCCGGGGCGAGATAGGCCGTGGATTTGCCTTATGCGCATTTTGAAAGCCGTGCTGCGTGACCTGCTGGCCGGCAATCGGCGAGCACCGGATCCACCTGTAACGGCGAGGGACAAGGGATCGTCGATGAATCCTCTGGTCGACTATCTCGAAAGGCACCCGAACGGCCGACAGGTGCACAGACTCCGCCATTACTTCGACATCTACCATCGTCATCTTGCGCGTTTTCGCGGTCAGCGCGTCACGATGATCGAGATCGGCGTGTTCAACGGTGGCTCGCTTCCGATGTGGCGCGACTACTTCGGACCTCAAGCGACGATCGTCGGCGTTGACATCAACGCTGGGTGTACGCGATTCGCAGAGTCGCACATCGACATCGTCATCGGCGACCAGTCAGATCGACCCTTCCTGCGGTCCCTCGCCGATCGCTATCCCGATTGCGCGATCGTTCTGGATGACGGCGGGCACCGGATGGATCAGCAGATCGCAACCTTCGAGGAGCTTTACCCGCGCCTTCGCTCCGATGCCGTTTACATTTGCGAAGACATCGGTACTTCGTACATCCCTGCGTTTGGCGGTGGACACGGCCGACCGCATACCTTCATCGAAACGGTCAAACGGCTGGTGGACCGGCTCAATGCCGACTACAGCACCGATCTTGCGGCCCTCGCTCCCGATGCATTCACGCGCTCTACCGACGCCATCCATCTCTACGATAACGTGGTGGTGATCGAAAAAGCGCCCCGCGGCAAATCCGAAACGGTGCTTTATGGGAGCGAGGCCCCCTTTCGTTACATCGGCGCGTCGGTCTCCGGCGAATGATCCATTGCCGACCACGCTGTGCAATGCACGACGAACCACGCGCGTTTGTATCAAGACGTGACAACGTACCCGTTCGGCAACGAAAGGTTACACAAGGGACAGGACTCCTCGCGGCTTCATAAGCGCCAGAACGCTGTTGGCACGTTGCGCGCGGCGAAGCCGCCGCAGAGTGCAGTCACGGAGATCGATGCCGGACGCCTGCGTGCCAACGTCGATTTCGCGCGGGGCGGTTACGACGTCGCCGTGGCCAATTATCGCCGCGTCGTGCTGACGGCGATGCAGGAAGCCGAGGACGGCATCACCGGTCTTGCCGCGTTGGAAAGCGCCGCCGCGCAGGCGCAGGTCGCGATCGCAAGCGCGAGACATGTGCTCGACCTCGCGACCAGTCGCTACGAGGGCGGTGTAACGACGTACCTCGACGTAATCACCGGGCACAGTCGCTGCTGAACAGCGAGCGTCTGGCAGCCCAGCTGCAGGGCCAGCGGCTCGTGACGTCGGTATTCCTCGTAAAGGCGCTCGGCGGCGATTGGCAAGGCGCCACGCATGCCGCGCGGTTATGACGTCCTGACCCAGGCTCCGTGGCAAGCGTTGGCGCAGTCTGATGGTCGATTGCGACGTCTGCGGTCGTCCCGCACGCGCCGCCGATCAACCCAGCAGTGACACGAGGCGCAACGCCGCCTCATCGCACATGCGGGCGGACACGTCCAGGTGAGTGACCGCGCGCACCGTGCGCGGGCCGAATGCGCCGAGCAGCACGCCGCGCTGCCGCGCCTGCGCCACGACCGTCGCAGCATCCGGTGCGCCAGGCTTCAGATGGAAGACGACGATGTTCGTCTGCACGCTCGCGAGGTCGAGTTGCACCGCGGCGCAGTTCGCGATGCTTGTGGCGAACCGACGGGCGTTCGCATGGTCGTCGACGAGCCGCGGTCGATGCTCGTCGAGACCGTGCAGCGCCGCCGCCGCGAGAATGCCCACCTGTCGCATCGCACCCCCCAGGCGTCGTCGAAAGCGACTGGCACGCGTGATCGAGTCGCGCGGCCCGGCCAGCACCGAGCCGGCGGGCGCGCCGAGGCCCTTGCTGAACGAAACCGACACCATATCGAACGGCGCGGCGAGTTCGGTCTCGCTGCGCCCGCTCGCCGCCGCTGCATTCCATAGCCGCGCACCGTCGAGGAAGCTCGCAATGCTGCGCTCGCGCGCGCATGTGCAGATGCGCACGACTTCGTCCTGCGGGAACACAATGCCACCGGCGCGGTTGTGCGTGTTCTCGATTTCGACCACGGTAGTCGCTGGAAACACCGGAAGGCCGGCCGGCTTGATCGCGGCTTCGAACTGCTCGCGCGTGAACTTGCCGGCGGTGCCTACTTCCACGATCTGCACGCCGGCGTTAGCTGCGGCGGCACCGACCTCGTGCCATCCGGCATGCGCTTCGCGCGCAGTGATCACCTCGTCGCCGGCGCGCGCCAGTGTCATCACCGCGACCTGGTTCGCCATCGTGCCGCTCGGCATCCACAGCGCTGCGTCCTTGCCCAGCAATGCAGCGAGGCGCTCCTGCAACAGGTTGGTCGTGGGATCCTCGCCGTACTGGTCGTCGCCCACTTCGGCTCGCGCCATCGCGTCGCGCATCGCCGGCGTCGGGCGGGTGACGGTGTCGCTGCGAAGGTCAATCGTGTCGGGCGGATTCATCGGTGTCCTCAACGTGATGACGATGCGGCCCGGTCGCATCGAGGTACGCCGGTCCGCGCCGCGATTCGACGCTATCGGCGCGCAACTTTGCCACTGCCGCGCCGTCCAACCGGTCGTATACCAACAGGAGACGCGCCATGGCAAACAATCCCGTCAACTGGTTCGAGATCTATGTGCAGAACACCGGCCGCGCGAAGGCCTTCTACCAGGCGGTTTTGAAGATGGACCTCGAACGGCTCGACGCACCAGGCCCGGGCGTCTCGGAGATGTGGATGTTTCCATCGGAAGAAAACGCCATGGGCGCGACGGGCGCGCTGGTGAAGATGGAAGGCGGCCCGTCGAATGGCAACAGCGTCATCGTCTACTTCTCGTGCGACGACTGCGGCGTCGAGGCAAAGAGGGTCCCTGCGGCCGGCGGCAAGATCATGAAGGACAAGTTCGCGATCGGAAAGTACGGCTTCATCGCGCTGGTTACGGACACCGAAGGCAATGTCATCGGACTGCACTCGATGAAGTGACGCGACTTCAGCGTCGATGCGCGCGCTACGTTAGGAGCCTGCTGCCGCGCGCATGTCGCGACGAGTGCTTGCGTAGGCCCTAGAACCCCAGTTCCGTCAGAAACCGATCGACGTGCTCGGTCCACAGGCGCCCGCCGCGGGCGAGCAGCAGGTGACCGTCGGAGTTCGGCACTGGATCGGTCATGACGAACTCGGTATGACCACCGCCCGATGAGAACGCGCGATACCAGGCGCGCGGCCACTCCGCACCCCAATAGAGATCGTTCTCGGCGTATATCCAAAGTCCGGGTACGTGGGTCGTCTTGCCATACGACCGCATCAACACTGCCATTTCTTCGGAGCCGCAACTGTGCTTCGGCGCGCGCCCGCTATCGCCGCCCGTGCCGCCGGCGAAGTTGATGTACGCGACGACACCCGGCGGATTCGCCGCGGCGCTGGCGATCGACGTGAGACCGCCCATCGACGATCCGGCCAGCACGATGCGATCGGTGTCGGCCCAGGGCTGGCGGCGCAGCCAGTCCAGCGTCGCGGTGATCGCCGTCGCCGCCGCGGACGCCGCGCGATCGAAGTAGGGCGGTCCCCAGCAATTGCCGAATATGTCGTAACGCACACCTGAATACTCGCGGTCGCCGCCGCCGGTATCGCCATAGCCGGGCCGGATCGGCGCCACGACAGCGAAGCCTTTCTGCAGCCAATAGCGCACGTGTCCGCGCGGGTCGGGCGGCTTAATCCCGCGACGGTCGAGGTCGCTTCCCGAGCGCCCGTGCGAATAGATGAGTACCGGCCACTTCCGGTCGCCCGGCGGCTTGTAGACGGCGGTGACCATGCGGATTTCTCCGTCGGACAATCGCGGTCCCGCGATGACGATCTGCACGATTTCCGGCGTCACGGACTGCGCGCGGGCGACGCCGAATGCTGCGACGCAGCCGAGCACGAGCACGCCAGCCATCGCGCACCGGCGAGGGCTACTTACGCGTATCCCGATAAGTCGACTCCGGATGGGACACATCGCAACCGGCGCCTAGCCGATTCCTTGCGTCGCCTCGAGACATCTGCGATACAGCGCGAGCCAGTACTTCTCGTCGCGCTGCTCGGGCCTCATGCGGGAGTCCGAAGTGATACGCAACGCGAGGTCGAGGGCGACGCGCGCCATCGAGTCGTCGATCGTCATCGCGGGCGCGGTGGTGTTGTTGTCTGCCATCGAGTGCTCCTGTTGCAGGGGTGGCGGTCACGCGGCGCGTGGGCTGCGCATCGCCCCGACCCCTATTAGCGCACGGAACGGGTGCCGCTCGCCAATCGGCGCATACTTGCTTCGCCAGTCTTGCTAAACGAACAGGCGGCGCGCGACCTTCACGCGGCGACCTCGAAAGTCGAATGATGCACCCGAGATTGTATTCGTGCTCAATGGCCGCGGCCGGAATTCGCCGGGACGCACAGGGCGCCCGTGCGCCGAAGTCGCCCTGCCGTCTTGCAACTGGAGACCGCCGATGAGCGAAACCGCATATGCGCCGTCCGCCGAGCGCGATCGGTTTCTGCGCGCGCTCGATGCAGACGATCCTGCCGTTGCCGCGGCACTTGCAGTGCAGTTGACCGGCTGCAGCAACCCGCTGCCGAGCTCGACGTGCATTTCGCTCGGATTGCCGCTCGGAAGTTCCTACGGCAAGGCGGCGCGCCACGTGATTCGGGAGAACGAAGCAAGGCACGGCGGCGGCGCATCAACCGCCTGAGACTGCTTCTTATGGAGTCGCGACGGCAACGCCGCGATGCTCGTCAGGGTCGCCGCGCCTTCCGGTCGAAGTCGATGCCCACGCGCGTGTAGAGATCGGTGTCGCGGCGGCCATGCGCGAGATCGTCGGCCGCCTGCCGGGTCACGGCCTTCGGCTTGCCTGGCCGCTGCGTTCGCTCGTCGCGTTCGTGGGGCAAAGGAAGATTGGCGTACTGCGCTCCCGGCGGCAGCGCTGAACCCGCTGCACCACCCGTCGCTTCATCCTCTTCCACGCGCAGCCGGGAGGGCCGGCCTGGTAACGGCAAAAGCCGTCGGCGCTTCATGACGCCGGCTACGCCATCGTCTGGTTATCGAGCTCCGAAGCGAGCTCGCGCGCCCACTCGAGGTGCTTGCGCAGCGCCGGGAGCTGTTCGGCGGCGAAGCGCTGAACGCGCGCCCCGTGGCGGTCGGCCGCCCGCTCGAAGGCGGTAAGCGTCTCCTCCTGCGCCATCACGCCGACGTTGCGCGCGTACGCGCGGTCGAAATCGCTTCCGGTCAGTTGCCGCAGCACATCGAGCCTGGCTCGCAGCGTGTCGCCCAATTGCGAAGGAAGCGAGACGCCGACGCTGGCGGCAAGTTGCTGGAGGTCGGTGTCCACGGCCACGCGATCACGCAGTGTCGCCTCGGCGAAGCGCCGCACCGCCGGTGATCCGCCGTGCGCGACCGCAAGCCGACTCGCCTCGATCTCGAACAGTCCGCTTTCGGCGACGCTTACCAGGAAGTGCTTCTCGGACGGCGCCGGCGTGACTGTGGAAGGCCGCTCCGGCGATGCCCATCCGGATCGGATCGAGTCGCCGGGAATCGCCCGATATTCAACCCGTTCACAACCGGTGACGAAGGACGCACCGGCAAACACCACGCCTGTTGCGATCAACCAGGAGCCAATCCGCCGCCGCCACTCGATGTGTATCAGGGAGCTCACATGAGCAAATGAGCAAGCGGCATGCCGCTTGCGACTCCGCGTCTGCGTGCGATGCGTACGCGTTGATGACTCAGGTGAAAAGGGGGCTCCAGTTGCCAGGCGTTGCCGCCACCCAGAGTTGGCGCGGCGCCGGAACGGGAAACTGTTACGAAACCCCACCGGTAACATTTACGCGCCGCGTGTGCCAGCTGCGTTCGTCAATGAACGAAACAACGAAGCGTGAACGCCTAAGCCGACGGTCGGCGCATCCGCTGTTGCAACCACTGCGCGACGACGCCTTGCAACGGCCCGATCAGCCGCGGCAGCAGGATGGATGCGACGGCTCCCGCCACCTGGGCGACGCGTGATGCCGTCGATGGCCGTCGGTCCGCCATCGATCGCGACGGCGGCGGCCGGCGCAGGAACCTCGACGCGGCGAAGCCCACGGCAAGCGCTGCGATCAGCGCGATTGGCGCCGTGCTCCTGGCGTTCACCCGGTTTCGCGCGTCGTCCAAGAGCGCGCGCAACTCCATCCGGCGCTGCGACAACCGGCCCTCCACTTCGGCAATCTCCTCGTCAACCGACAGATCGGTTCGGCGCATGTTCCTTCTCCGGATGCAGGACGTCCTGGCGCAGCTGGCGCAACGTCGCAGCGAACAGCAGATCGGGTACCTGCGATTTCCCCCAGAACGCGATCGCGACTGCTACGACGATGTTGACGATCGCCGCGACGACCAGCGCAAGGCCCCAGCTCGCACCGGCGCCGACCGCCCACACGACGGCCGCAGCGACGAGAGCCATCCACGCCGAAACGACCAGGATCGAGATGATGATGCCCGCGGCAACCATCTTGACGAGCGAGACGCCGGCGCGCTGAAGCTCCAGGACGGCGAGCAGCGTGTGGTCGTGAACGAGTCCCTTGACGTTGGTCCACGCGAGCGCGAGCTTCGATGGGCCGGATGCGTGCGGCGAGCTCATTTTTGTTTTCCGAAAGGAACGACGCGACAACGCAGCGTTGCGAATGCAACACACTGGTTCGGCACGCGGATCATACGCCACTCATGCAACCGCCATGCCATGACGTCCGCCCGCGGGGTGCTTGTTCGAGCATCCGGGGCGCGCTCACGCAGGACGCGATGCGCTCATCTTTCGCTGGCCGCCGACGATGAACGCGGCGGCATCGGCAAAGTCGTAGACAATCGCGCTCGGCGTGCGCACGCGCCCGGCGCGCCAGCGTGTCTCGCCACCGCGATCGACGAGCACGGCGCGACAGCCGGCACGAACACCGGCCTCGACGTCGTCCAGGATGTCGCCGATCATCCACGACTGGTCGAGCGCTATGCCTTGCGTCCCGGCTGCGTCCAGAAGCAATCCCGGCCGTGGCTTGCGGCAGGTGCATGCGGTGGCGCCGACGACGCGCGTGCCGGGCGGATGATGGATGCACCAGAAATAGCCGCTGATCACCACGCCGTAGGGTGCGAGCAGCTCGTCGATGCGCGCCTCGACCAGCGTGAGCGCGCTCGCGGGAAACCGCCCCAGCGCGACGCCAGGCTCGTTCGACACGACGATCAGCAGGTACCCGGCATCCTGAAGGTGCCGAAGCCCCTCGCCAACGCGCGGCAACAGTTCGAGCAGGTCAGGGTCGGAGCCGTGTGGGAGGCCATGGACGAGCGTGCCGTCCTTGTCCAGAAACACGGCGCGCGCTTCGGCGGGCTCGCTCGAGGTCATGTCGCCCATTGGGCTTTCACGCCGCGGACGCTGGCGGCAAGTTTCCGCCGCGCGCAGACGCGATGGTCACCCTGCCGATCCGGTACAACCCTGCTCGCATAGTGGTAATTATGACCGGCAATATCGGCACGTCGCAAATCTCCGATCCGGAAAACGATCAACTCGAGCCGGTCGTTGTGGCAGGTGCGCCTGGCAGCCCGATCGCGAAGCCTCCGCTGGAGGCATCGCTGACGAGCGCCACCTCGCCGCCGTGCGCTTCGATGATCATCCGCCCGGCGCGCACGGCCTGGTGGTCGGTGTCGGCAGCTGAGCCGATCCGGAACAGGTGCGCCGTCACGCCGACCGGCATCGTGACGCTCGTGCCCACGATCCGGACGCGCGTTCCGTCGGATCGTGTATCGGAGCCGACACCAAGGGTAATCAATGACGCCGGACCCGCCGCGTCGACCAGGCATTCGCAAAAAGAGAGAAATGCGAGCTGCAGTTGACGTGGGTCGCCGAATGTCCATGCAGGCGCCCCGGCGACGTCGAGCTCGAGCCTGGCGTCGCGTATGCGCGCCTCGTGCCGCAGCAGTCGCGCGACGGTCGCCAGCAACGCACCGACCTCGAGGCGCTCCGGCTCAGCGTCGGTCCGTTCCGTCAGCGCATGGAGGTCGTTCAGCCGCGCGGCCAGCCGTGCCTCCTCTGTCTGCATCACGTCGAGGTAACGCTTGCATCGCACGAGGGCGTCGTGCTGATCGCTCCCGGTATCAATCCGGGCGATTGTCGACGTGAGCAGCGAAAGCGTGAGGTGAAGGTTGTTGAGCGGGCCCTTCGCGTCGTGCACGAGGCCGGCGATCACGTGCCGGTTCGCCCGGCATTCGCTCGCCATGACCTGTGCGCAGTCCGCGTTGTCCATCGTCGTTCGCTCGCGCAGCAGCATCATGTAGCGTGCGGCGCCGCCGTTGACTGCGTGCACTTCGAAGCGAAGCTTGCGCGTGCCGGACGGCGTGCGCAGGTCGGAGCGGCGCTGCAGCGGCGGATCTCCGACTCCAAGCGCCGCCACGTCGGTCAGGTCGAGGCCGGCGCGGATGTCGTCCCATCCATTCCGCAGCGCCGCCTCGTCGGACGCGCCGAAGTGCGCGCAGGCGCGCGGGCTGGCAAAACAACAGCGCTGCTGCTGGTCGAGCATCAGCACGCCGGCCTCCAACAGTTCACCGAGAAGCCGGCCGTCGTACGGGCCCGAATCGTGCAGCGATTTCGTTGCTTCCATGTTCAACACCGCCCTCGAACCGGAAGGGCGACCTGCGAAAACGAAATGGGCATGCACGCACATCGGAAACTGAAGCTGCTCGTCGTCGACGACGACCCGAACACTCGGGCGCTGCTGCAGGATGCGCTGGAGATCCGCGGTGCCGAAGTCCTTGCGTCGGCAAGCGTGCGCGAGGCCGCAGATGCATTTCGCACATGGCAACCGGACCTGCTGATTTCAGACATCGGCATGCCTGTCGACGATGGCTATGAGCTCATACGACGGTTGCGCGATGCGCCGACTGCGACGGGACGGCGCACGCCCGTGATCGCCTGCACCAGCCACGCAGCCGCTGACGACCGCGCGCGCGCTCTGGATGCGGGCTTCGACGCGCTGATCGCGAAGCCGATCGACCTCGACCTCCTGGTGGATACGATCGTTCACTTCACGACCGTTGGCGCATCGGGTGGCCGCAGCGATGCGGCCGGGGACGCCGTAGCATCGCTTCGCGCCGCGGGGAGCGGTGCCGGCGACCGCGGCAGGTCCGCGCCCGATTCGTAGGCGCGCAACCTGTTGTAGAGCGTCTTGACGCTGACCCCGAGAATTTCCGCGGCCGCTTCCTTGGTGTGCGTGTGCTGCACCGTCGCGAGGATGAGGCGTTTTTCGACGGCGTCGATACGGTCGCCGACGCCGATCTGGAACGAGCGTCCGTTGAAATCCGCCGAGAGCGTGGGCTCCTGCGTCAGGCCGATCTGCGTGATCCACTCGCCGTCGGTCATGATGCAGGCACGGTGTATCGCGTTCGAAAGCTCGCGGACGTTGCCGGGCCAGTGATAGCGCTTCAGGCGGTCGATTGCGGCGGGCGTGAGCGCCTTGGTTGTGTTGCCCTGCTTGTTGAGTTGCGCGAGGAAGTGGTTCGCGAGGAGTTCGATGTCTTCGGTGCGCTCGCGCAACGGAGGAACGTAGAGCGGAAATACCTGCAGGCGATAGAGCAGGTCCTTGCGCAGCTTGCCTGACGTCACGGCGTCGTGCGGATTGCGGTTGGACGCTGCCAGCACGCGCACGTCGGTCTCGATCGGTCGGTCCGAGCCGACGCGGCTGACGGTCTGGGTTTCGAGGACGCGCAGGAGTTTCACCTGCAGGTCCATTGGCATCTCGGTGATTTCGTCGAGGAACAGCGTGCCGCCGTGCGCGCGCTCGAAATAGCCCCGGTGCTGCCGGTTGGCACCTGTGAAGCTGCCCTTCTCATGGCCGAACAGCTCGCTCTCGATGATTTGCGGCGAGATCGCGCCGCAGTTCACCGCGAGAAACGGCCGCAGCCGCCGTCGGCTCACCTCGTGGATCGTCTGGGCGACGATTTCCTTGCCGGTGCCGCTCTCGCCGGTGATGAACACGGTTGCGCCCGTCGGTGCCACGCGGCTCAGCTGATCGTAGAGTCGCTGCATCGGCGGAGAGCCGCCGACGAGCCGGCCAAAGTGACCGAGCGAGCGCAGCTCGGAGCGCAGATCCTTGACTTCGGCTGACAGATCCGGCGGCCGCGCCACGCGGGACAGCACGCCGCGAAGCTGCGACAGGTTGATCGGCTTCAGGAGGTAATCGGTAGCCCCGTGCCGCATCGCCTCGATCGAAGTTTCGAGTGACGCATGACCGGTGACGACGACGACCTGCGTATTAGCGTCGCGTGTCGTTGCCTCGCGCAAGAGCTCGATGCCGCTGCCGTCGGGCAACACGAGATCGAGCAGGATCACGTCGGGATGCGTCGCCAGCAGATCGCGCGCCGCCTGCACGGAACCTGCGCAGGCGGTCGTGAAGCCTTGATCGGCGACGAGCTCGGCCAGGACCTCGGAGGCGATCGTATCGTCGTCGACGATGAGGGCGTGCGGCATGCTGGCGTTTATCCGGTGCGTGTGAGTTTGCCGCAAAGAGCGCAAGACCCGTACCGGGCTGTTGCGCCGACGTCATGTCCCTGAATTCTATTCGTAATCACCTGTTTCGCCCGCTCGCCTTCGCGCGGGCCGCGCCGTCCGCGTAATAATTACCTGCGCCCAGTGAAATTTGCGCGTCTGCCGTGGGCGAAATACATGTCGGACAGGCTCGCAATGCGTGTAGGTGTTCCAAGACACTCCTGTTTTTCAAAAGGAATTTGATCGGAATCGGCGACGAAACATATCGGCTTCATGGCATTGAATCTGCTAAATCGGAATGCGTTCCTTCGTTAACTGATTTGGAGATCACAATGAGAAGTGCCGCCCTCGTTACATTGCTTTGCACCGGCATGGCGCTCGGCGTTGCGGGTTGCCAGCGCGAATCCAGCACGACGTCGTCCACTTCGACGACACCACCGGTCGTGGCGCCGTCCCCTTCGAAGTCTGCAGCACCGCCGCCGAGTACCGATTCGAAATCGTCGAGCTCGTCGATGAGCCCGGCCTCACCGCCGTCGTCGTCGAGCGCACCGTCTGGCACGACTGCGCCGGATGCGAGCTCGAGCGCGACGACGACGGCCCCGGACAAGATGATGAACAACCCGTCGACAGGCGACATGACGAAAGAAAAAGGCAAGTAAAGCGCTCGGCCCCTGGTGACGACATCGCGGCATGCGCTCGTCGCGCGGGGGCGTGGTTGACGCGCATTGACCGTCGCGCCGGCGGTAGCCGCTGGACGGACAATATTCCGGAATTGTGCCGGTAGATCCGTGCGCGAAGCACGGATCGCCCCCACCTCGGTTCGACGGATGCATCTGCTCGATGTAACCATGCTGTACGCGCCGACCAGCGGCGGCGTCGTTCGCTACCTGCGAGCGAAACGCGCGTGGCTGCGTCGCCACACGTCGGTTCGCCACTCGATGCTCGTCCCCGGAGACGCCGATGGGGCGGGCCCTGCGGGCGAGCGCTACCTGCGCACGGCTTCGCTGCGGCCGGACGGGCATCGCTGGCCGTTCGCTGCGCATCGCTGGGTTCGCGAGATCCGCGCGGCGCACCCCGACCTCATCGAAGTCGGCGATGCCGGCCCCGAAGCATGGGCCGCGCTGTGGGCCGCTCGTTCGCTCGACGTGCCGCTGATCGCGTTCTGCCACAGTGACATCGTGCAGATGGCGCAACGGCGGCTCGGTCCTGTCGCCGGCGCTGCGGCGCGCATCTATTCGCGCGAGTTCTACCGCCGCTGCGATCTCGTGCTCGCGCCAAGCGCGTTCATGGGCAGCCGCTTGCGGCAGTGGGGCGTCAAGCGTGCCGTCGTGCGGCCGCTTGGCGTCGATATCGACACGTTTTCGCCGCAACGCCGTTCGCCCTCGCTGCGGCGCGAGCTCGGCTTGCCCGCGCGCACGAGGGTGCTCGCTTATGCGGGCCGATTCTCGCGCGAGAAAAATCTGCCGGTGATGCTCGACGCGTTTCGGCAGCTGGGTCCGCATTACCACCTCGTACTGGCGGGACCAAGCACGCCAAACGATCTTCCTCGGAACGTGACGTTGCTGCCATTCTTGCACTCGTCGCTCGAGCTTGCGCGGATACTCGCGAGTGCGGATGGCTTCGTGCATGCCGGCGACCAGGAAACGTTCGGGCTCGTGCTGATCGAGGCGATGGCGTGCGGGCGTGGCGTCGTCGCCGCGAATGCAGGCGCGATGCCCGAGCTCGTCACGCCCGATACCGGCGTGCTGGTCGCACCCGGCGATGCGCGCGCGATGGCGGATGGCGTGCGCGCGTTCTACGACAGCGACCCGGAGCGACTGGGCCGCCAAGCGCGGATGCGGGCCGAAGGCGAGTACAACTGGTCGGCGACGATGCGCGGACTACTCGAGCTCTACCGCGGCACGCTGGTTTCGGGTGCGGTGCGCACGACCGGTTATGCGACATCCTGAATCGCGCGACCCGTGCGTCGCGATCGCGCTGCACGACGTTTCGCCGGCGACGTGGCGCGAGTGTGCGGTGCTCCTCGAAATGCTTGACGGCGTTGGCGCCGCGCCGCTGTCCCTGCTCGTCGTCCCCGACTACCACTTCAAGGCGCCCGTGCTCGCCGATCGCGCGTTCCGCAACGCGATGGACGCGCGGGTCGAGCGAGGTGACGAGCTCGTGCTCCATGGCATGCATCACGTCGACACGGAGCCACCGCCGCGCACGCTACGCGGCTACGTCGAGCGCCGGCTGCTGACGCGCGCCGAAGGCGAGTTCGCGGCATTACCCGTCGAGGCCGCGGCGGCGCGGCTTGCGCACGGAATCGACCTTTTCAAGACGCTTGGGTGGCCGTTGCACGGGTTCGTGCCGCCGGCCTGGCTCGCGAGCGAGGCCTCGCGAACGGCACTCACGCGATGCGGCCATCCATTCACCTATATGACCGTCCGCAGCGGCATTTTCCGGCTGCCCGACTGGCGCTTCGAGCGCACTGCGAACCTCTGCTACAGCCCGGACAGCGCGCTGCGCCGGTTGTTCTCGCGGCTCGCGATCCGCACCGAGTTACGGCGTGCGAGCCACACATCGCTGCTGCGGATCTCCCTCCATCCGCAGGACGCGCGCGAACCGATGGTGCTGGCGCATTGGCGACGATTGGTCGCCGCTGCGATCGCGACCCGCCGCGCCGTTACCAAGCACGCGTGGGTTGCGTCGCTCGAGGGTCCGGTCGAGGCTTCGCGACAGGTGCCGGAGGGCGGCTCGCGCGACCGCGCGTGCGTCGACGTTGCGTCGGTGCGCGCAGCGTCCTGAGGAGCACGAGCGTTCTGGTCTCGGCGGCGCGCAACCCCTCGACACGACTGCGCAGTCGCCGCGGCGGCAAGGCGTCGGCGAGGTAAGCGTCGACGACACCCGGATGGACGTAACTCTTGCGGCATACGGCCAGCGTGTTGCCGAGCGTGTGCGCTGCCGCGCGCAGTGCACGGTTGACCGTCCGCGTGCCTTCGGTGGGTGACGACGCGGGCCCGAAGCGTGTCAGCAGGACCGTCGCGATCACGGTTGCACCCCACGTGCGGAAGTCCTTGGCGGTGTAGTCGGCGCCGCTGATCTCCTGCAGGTAGACATTGACGTCGGTCGCGCACACCTTGCGCGGCTCGCCGTCCTCCACGTACTGGAAAAGTTCGTAGCCCGGCAGGTCGAGGCATCGGCGCACGATGCGCGCGAGCCGGCGATCGGCGAGCGACACGTCGTGCTCCTTGCCGGACTTGCCGCGGAATCGCAAACGGATCCGGTCGCCCGATACGCGCACGTGACGCGTGCGCAACGTCGTGAGGCCGAAGCTGCCGTTGTCGCGGCGATAGCGCTCGTCGCCCACGCGGATGAACGTGCGGTCGAGCAGGCTGACCATCGCAGCCAGCAGCTTGCGGCGCGTGAGCCCGGGTGTTGCGAGGTCGCGTTCGACGGCGGCGCGAACATCGGGCAGCTTCGCCGCGAAATCAGCAAGCCGGTGGAACTTGTGCTGATCGCGCTGTGCGCGCCACTGCGAGTGGTAGCGATATTGCAGCCGACCACGCACGTCGCGCCCCGTTGCCTGCAAATGTCCCTGCGGATCGGCAGCGATCCACACCGACGTCCACGCCGGCGGGATCACGAGGGCACGAATGCGCGCGAGCACTGCCGTGGTGCGCACGACGCGCCCATTGGAATCGCGGTAGCGAAATTTGTCCGGCGGGCCTTCGCGTCGAAAACCCGGATCGCTCGGCCGCGCATAGCGAAGCGCCGCCTCGGAAAGCGCACGGCTCAGGTCTGCGGGCGCAGCTTCGGCTCCAGTTGCCAACGCGATGCCGGGTTCAACTGCGACGCTCAAGACGGGTGGGCGCGATGTCGGCGGCGGATGCGGGCGATACCGAAACGCGCTCCATCACTCCCCATCCACGTGATACTTGCGGACGTAGCGTGTCGCTGTCGGCGCCGGGTGCTCGTAGTCGGCGCCGATACCGAGCTCGAAGTGGGTCGATGCCGGCTCGCAACGCGGCCACGCACGAGCGGATGCCGTCGGTGGCAGGTGCGGATGGGACTCCGCCTCATCGATCGTCGTCGCAGCGGCGACGACGCTTCCCCCGGAAGTAAGTACGATGTTCGTCACGAGTTTCCAGCAGTTGCTCGATGCGCCAAGTGAAAAACAATCGCAAGCGTTGTGCCATGCTGAAAAGACTTCGTAATCATAGGGATGCGCTTGCCTTTGATTGTAGTCGTCGGAAATACTTACCTGCGTCAGGTAAGAATTCCGATCGATGGGCGCGTTACATCGGCCGGATGCGCGGGCGATAGGGCGTCGGAGACGACTGGAGTGGGTAGTCTCTCGCGACCGCGCGGTTTCTGCGCCAGCGAGTCTTCGAGACCGCGCTGCAATGCGGTCCAAAGCTCCGGCCGCTGGCGCGCGAAAGCGACCTGCGCCTCCAGATAGCCAAGCCTCCCGCCGCAATCAAGTCGCCGGCCTTCGATAACGCACGCGAACACGCGCTCTCGCTCCATCAGATTGCGGATCGCCGCGACGAGCGCCGATCGAGATGGCCCAGCATCGACGGCATGGTCGAAGGCGCTCCAGGCCGCCGCCGTGAACACGAAGCGGCCTGCCGTGGCGAGCGACTCGAATGCCGTGCCGATCGGCGGCACGTGAACGAGTGCGCGCGTCGACGCGATCGCGCTCGTGGCCACGTCGACACCGATGACGTGCGAGCCTTCGCGCGTGTCGGGACGCACGCGCTCCGTACCAACGACACTCGACCGACACTCGGCGAACACGTCGAGCAATTGCGCCAGCGCGGGTCGCTCGCTCTCGAACAGTTGATCCGGCAGCACGACGGCAAACGGCGCGGTGCCGAGAAGGGAGCGCGCCATCCGCAATGCACCTAGCACTCCCGACGCCTCGCGCTGGCGGATGTAGCTGAACGTCACGCCGGGCGGAACCGCTGCGCGTAGGTTGTGCAGCGCTTCGTGGTCGGCCCGCGCCTCCAACTCGTGCTCCAACTCGTAGGCGCGGTCGAAATGGTCCTCGATCGCGCGCTTGCCGCGACCGGTGATGAAGATCATTCGCGTCAAACCCGCCGCAGCCGCCTCTTCGACGGCGTACTGGATCATCGGCCGATCGATGATCGGCAGCATTTCCTTTGGACACGCTTTCGTTGCCGGCAGGAAATCGGCGCCGAGTCCCGCAACGGGAAATACGGCGTGTCGCACGATCGCTGCAGTTGCCGTGCGTGCCGAATCGATGCCGCCAGAATTCATGGCGCGCGCGCAAGTCGATGGCGGGTGGTCATGCCCAACGGTTAGCAGCAAGCATGCCGGTCACGTTTGTGGTGATGAGCAAAGTAGCGTTTCTGCTTTGAAGCACCACGGTCGCGTGCACTTGGGACCGGTCGTCGCCGCCGTCCCAAGGCGTTTTGCACAGCACCATTTTGCCGGCTCCGCCGGTAATTGTTACGGGGCCGCTGCTGGCGGAGACAATGGAGCCAGCGCGTCACCCTCTCGAACGGCAGCGAGCAGCCCTGCGGCACGGAGCTTGCACACCGATCGCCTGGTGCAGCGCAGGAAGATGAATGAAGAACGTAGGGCGCGTGTTCGAGCAGGGGAGCCTTCTTCGCATGGCGGTCGCACGATGCAGTCGCTGATCGTCTTCTCGCATGTGCGCTGGGACGCCATGCAGCGGCCACAGCACGTTCTCGCGCGACTTGCGCGCAAGTGGCGCGTGCTCTACGTCGAGGAGCCCGTATTCGATGCGGGTGATCCGCGAGGCGAACTTCGCGCCGTACAGGACGGCGTCACCGTGCTGACGCCGCACACACCGCTCACCGCGCCCGGATTCCACGATGACCAGATTCCGCTGCTGACGAAGCTCCTCGGTCGGGCCATTGCGCACGAGCGCATCGCCGATTATGGCGTGTGGTTCTGCACGCCGATGGCGCTTTCGATGCTCCACCGTCTGGACCCGCGCGTCGTCGTCTACGATTGTTTCGACGAACTCGCTGCGTTCCAAGGCGCGCCGCGCCAGTGCGTCCAGCGGGAGAACGCGATGCTCCGCGTTGCGAACGTCGTGTTCTGCAGTGGTCCTGGCGCATACGAAATGCGCCGCGAACGCCGATCGAACGTCGCATTGTGCGCGAACGGCGTCGACCGCGAGCATTTCGCGATGGGCCGCGATGTCGCCGCGACTCACGCCGAGATCCGGGAGCTTTCGCGGCCACGGCTCGGGTTCATCGGCGCCATCGACGAGCGAGTCGACGTCGCGCTGTTGCATCGCGTTGCGCTGGCCCGTCCCGAATGGGAGATCTGCATCGTCGGCCCGGTGGCGAAGAGCTACGCGGTGCCTCTGCCGCACGAGCCCAACCTGCATTATTTCGGTGCGCGCCGCTACGACGAATGGCCCGCGTTCCTCGCCGGCTGGGACGTTGCGCTGCTGCCGTTCGCGCACAGCGACGCCACACGTGCTCTCAACCCGGTGCAGGTGCTCGAGTACATGGCGGCGGAGCGCTGCATCGTCTCGACACCAATAGCCGATGTCGAGACGATGTACCGCGACGTCGTGAGGTTTGGCGGCTCGGACGACGCATTCATGGCCGCGTGCGAGGCGGCCCTCGTCGAGCCTGCGCCGTTGCGCGCGTCGCGCATCTCTGCCATGCGTCGGATCGTCGATGCAACGTCGTGGGACGACATCGCGCAACGAATGCAGAAAAGCATGGAAGCGGCAGCGATGCACGGGCTGACCGACGCGGCGCGGATGATGCTCGAACCGGCGCGCTCACCCGGCGTGCCCGCGGCTACACCGGCGGCCGGTGCCTCGTGCGTGATCCTGGGTGGCGGCGCGACGGGGTTGTCGGCCGCGTATCACTTCGGTGGCGGCAGCGTAGTGCTGGAACGCGAATCGCGCGTAGGCGGAGGGTGCAGGTCGATCGAGGACACCGGCTTCACGTTCGACTGCGCCGGGCACATCATGTTCTCGGATGACCCGTACGTGCAGGACCTCTATCGGCTTTTGCTGGGCGACAACGTCCACTGGCAGGAACGCGACGCGTGGGTCTATCGCGACGGTGGCCACACGCGTTGCCAGATACACGACTCATTGCAGGGTTTGCCGGCTGCATTGTTCTGCGACGGTGTCGGCGCGACGATTGAAAGTGACGAAGCGCCGGTTGCATCCGAGGGCGTGGCCGCGATGGGTTCGCGTTCCCGTTTTGGCTATCCGCTTCGCGGTGGTTTCCAGTCACTGATGGACGGGTTCCTGCCCCTTCTGCACGGCGACGTGTTGCTGCACGCGGATGTCGAGCGCGTGTCGCCACAGTTGCGGTCAGTGGTGCTGAAGGACGGACGGCGATTCCGCTACGACACGCTGATCAGCACGATGCCTCTGCCGGCGTTGATCGCCGCAATGGGAGACGAAGCACCCGCGGACGTTCGACGTGCGGCTCGCGAGTTGCGGCACGTGTCGGTTCGCTGCGTCAACCTCGGCGTCGCGCGTCCGCGCGTGACGGACAAGCACTGGATCTACTTTCCCGACGACACGATCTTCCATCGCGTCTTCGTGCAGGGCAACGCGAGTCCGCATTGCAACCCGCCGGGCGGGTTCGGGCTCATCTGCGAGATCAGCTACTCCGCCTACAAGCCCCTGCCGGCGACCGGCACGGCACTGATCGAACGCTGCCTGCAAGATTGCGTCGGCGTGGGTCTGCTGGACGCATCGGATTCGCTGCTGACGTCGAACGAAGTCGACATCTTCCACGCGTACGTGATCCACGATCAGGGGCGCGCCGAGCGCGTCGGCGTTATTCGCGACTGGCTCGGGCGCTTCGACATCATTCTCGCGGGCCGCTTCGGTGAATGGGAGCACGGAAGCTCGGATCACGCATTCATCGCCGGCAGGAAGGCCGCGGAGGCGGCGCTTGCGCTCGGTGCGGCACACGTCGCGCCGAAGCGAGCCTGAAGCCACGGGACAGGCGGCTTTCGCCACATTCGGTCGCGCAACGATTCCTCGCGAGGTGGGGGCGGGTCGCCGCCGCCGACTGGATACAATGCACCGCTTGGCACCCTTGTTTGGGGTGGCTTTCCGTTCACCGCGGACGTGACCCGCTGCGGGACGTCTCATCACTACCTCGGCCTCGACCCCGGTCTGCACCACCGCGGTTCGAGCTGCACAGCATGCCAATGATTTTCGGAGAAACGGGCTTGGAGCACGACCGGACGCTCGCACAGATCGCGCGCGGACTCACGTGGATCGGTGCGGCGTTCGTTGCCGCGAGCGCGGCGGTCATTGTCTGGGCGGTATTCCGGACGACCGGCGTGGACGATCTCGTCGTTGCGCTGACCGTTGCGGGTCTCGGCCTCGGCTTGCCGGCAATCGTTGCGTTTGTCGTCGCGTGGATCCTGAACTCACTCGGCCACGAGGATGCCGAAGCCGCCGATCAGGAGGCCGAGCCGGACGCCACGACGACTGCGCGGATGAATCTGGCGAGCGTTGCGCTGGGCTACGGCGTCGCGGTCTTCGCGTCGGTGGTTGCCTGGGCGTTGCGTGCCGCCCTCGATCCGCTGCTCGGCAATCAGGTCGCCTATGCGCCGCTGCTGCTGTCAGTCGCGTTCACCGCGTGGTTCGGCGGACTCGGCCCGGCCGTGCTGGCGACAATTCTAGGTGGCCTCGTGTCCTGGTACGCCTATCTCAATCCCAACGAGCATTTCGGCGCGCTGAGCATCGAGGACTCGGTGCAGCTCGGCCTCTACGGAGCCGCGGCGCTGTGCATCGGCGGCATCGCGTCGGCGTTGCGCGCTGCACGAGAGCGCGCGCAGTCGCTGGCACGCGAAGTCCTGGCGCGCGAGGCCGGCCTCGAGAAAACGCGCGCCGAGCTGGCGGCCGAGCGCGACCGCTCGCAGGTGACGCTGCAGGCGATCGCTGAAGCCGTCATCGCCACCGACGCCGAAGGCAGCATCACGTTCGTCAACGATTGCGCCGCCGAGCTGACCGGATGGGCTGCCAATGAAGCACCCGGCCGCCCGCTGGGCAAGATCTTCAGGACGATGGATGCGAAGACGCGTCGCTGGGTCGACTTCCCGCTCGACGCAGGCAACGGCAACGCCGCGGCCGTCGAGCGGGTTCTCGTCGCGCGCGATGGCACGGAACACGTCGTCGAAGCGCGCCTCAACGCCATTCGCCATCACGATGCACCCGCCGGCGGCTTCGTGCTCGTCTTCCGCGACATCACCACGGCGCGGCAGGCCCGCGCCGCCCTCGAGGAGAGCGAGGCGCGCTTTCGCGTGATGGCCGACCAGACCCCCGTGCTGCTCTGGATGTGCGACGCACGACGCTCCTTCGTCTACGTCAACCGCTCGTGGCTCGAATTCACCGGTCGCCCGCTCGCGCAGGAAACGAACGACGGCTGGACCGCGGGGATTCATCCGGAGGATTTCGGGCCGCAGCAGGCGGCGTTCACCGCGGCGTTCGAGCAGCGCATACCCTACGTGCTCGAATACCGGCTGCGGCGCAGCGACGGCCAGTACCGCTGGCTGCTCGACAACGGTGTACCGCGTTTCCACGGCGATGGCCGGTTCGACGGCTATATCGGCGCGTGCGTCGACATCACCGAGCGCAAGGAGGCCGCGGCGACGATCGGCAATTTCGAACAGCGCAAGAGCGCGTTTCTCGCGTCGCTCGCGCACGAGTTGCGCAATCCGCTGGCGCCGATCCGCAGCTCGATCGAGCTTCTCCAGCGGATTCCCGCGAGCGACGACCCTCGTGCCGCGCGCGCACAGGACATCATCGAGCGGCAATGCGCGCGGCTCGCCGAAATCGTCGACGACTTGCTGGACCTCTCGCGCATCGACAGTGGCAACATCCAGCTGAAGCGCGATCGCGTCGACGTCGCGCAGGTGATCGAGCGCGCCGTCGCACGTCACGCGAGCGCCATTCGCGACCGGCGGCAACAACTGCAGCTCGACGTCCCCCGCGAGCGGCTGCGCGTTCTCGCCGACGCGGATCGACTGACGCAGGTCGTCGCCAACCTGATCGGCAACGCGTCGAAGTTCACGCAGGCCGCGGGCACGCTGCGCATAGCGGCGGCGGCGCAACCCGACGATTGCGTCGAGATCGTCGTCGCCGACGACGGACCGGGCATCGAGCCTGCGCTGCAGCCGCAATTGTTCGATCTTTTCGATCGGCCTGCAGGCAACGAGCGCAAGGCCACGCAGGGGCTTGGAACGGGGCTCGCACTCGTGTCGCGGCTGACCCGGCTGATGGGCGGGTCGGTCGGCGTGCGCAGCGACGGTGCCGGCAAGGGCAGCACGTTCACGTTACGGCTGCCGCTCGCCGACGCACCGGCAAGTGGAACCGCCGCGGCGGGCGATCAGCCGGCCTCGGCCGAGCGGCAGCCGCGGCTTCTCGTCGTCGACGACAACGTCGATGCCGCCGATGCGATCGGCACGTTGCTGACCCTGAACGGCTTCACGGTCGAAACCGCGCACGATCCGCAGTCGGCAATGGAACGCGCGATCGCCAGCGACCCCGATGTCGTCCTGCTCGACATCGGCCTGCCCGGCATGTCGGGCTACGAGCTCGCCCGCGAGTTCTCCCGGCATCCAGTCGTGTCACGCGCGAAGCTCATCGCGCTGACCGGCTACGGGCAGCCCGGTGACACCGAGCAGGCTAAGGCCGCCGGGTTTGCCGGCTATCTCGTCAAGCCGGTGGACGTCGACCAACTGCGCGAGCGTATCGAATCGATC
>Ga0207643_10000250_pt1 | contig 37559 bp, 33 predicted proteins | sample KBSMisM62_FD_184313 | JGI IMG/M metagenome (GOLD analysis project Ga0207643, IMG submission 184313) | Miscanthus rhizosphere microbial communities from Kellogg Biological Station, Michigan, USA - KBS Miscanthus M6-2 (SPAdes) (version 2) | ecosystem: Host-associated > Plants > Roots >... | reverse complement strand
CGGTCATGGCGAAACGGTTCCGGTTCCGGCCCCCGGGTCTCAAGCCGACGACGAAGATCGGGACGCTCGGCCCGTATCGGGGACGGCTCGGCCTGGCCTGGGTGATCGCCCCGATCGTCGCGGGCGCCCTGATCGTGATCGCCGGCTACCTCGTGCTCGCGAGGTGACGCTCGAGGCGTTCTGCTGGCCGCCCTCGGTCGGTCACGGCGAGCCGGCCCAGTTGTTCGTCTCTACCGACGCTCCGACCTTCGACGTCGCCGTCGTCCGTGAGGGCGCCGGGTCCGAACCCGTCTGGAGCGCCGAAGGCATCGCCGGACGATCGCACGACACGCCCGAGGACGCCTCCTCGAACGGCTGCGGCTGGCCCCCCGCGCTCGAGATCCCCGTCGGCCGTTGGCGGTCGGGATACCACGCCGTCACCGTGACCGTCGACGACGAACGCGCCGACGCGTTCCTCGTCGTTCGACCCGACCCGTCCGACCCGGCGCCGATCCTCCTCGTGCTCTCGACGACGACCTGGCACGCGTACAACGACTGGGGCGGCCCGTCGCTGTACACCGGCGGCACGCGCGTCTCGTTCGAACGCCCGCTCGCGAAGGGCTTCCTCGTCAAGCCCGAGCCGATCGGCCGGATGATGCAGCACGTTCCCGACCGGGAGGCGATGGGATTCCGCAACTGGGCGCGCCCGCTCGGCCTCTCTGAGTGGTGCGGCGGGGCCGGATGGTTCACGTACGAACGGACCTTCACCCGCTGGGCCGAGACCAACGGTTACCGCGTCGACGTCGCGATCTCGCAGGACCTTGAGGAGCACCCGGAGATCCTCGAGAGCCCGCATCTGGTGCTCGGCGTCGGCCACGACGAGTACTGGTCGTGGGGCATGCGCGACGCGTTCGATGCGTTCGTGGGGCGCGGCGGCAACGCGGCGATCCTGTCGGGGAACACGTCGTTCTGGCAGGTGAGGTTCGACCCCGGGCACCGAGGGATGACCGGCTACAAGTACCGAGCGGACGAGGACCCGATCCTGGGCACGGCGGACGAACGGTTCCTGACGGGCTGCTGGTCCGACCGCCGGGTCGGCCGCCCCGAGACCTCGACGATCGGCCTCACCTTCACGCGGGGCGGGTACTCGAGGTACGGACTCGGCGCGGCGGAGAGTTCGGGGGCCTACACGGTCCACCGACCGGAACACTGGGCGTTCGAGGGGACCGGGTCGGACTCGGGCAGGGAGTTCGGCGACGCGGACGCGATCGTCGCGTACGAGTGTGATGGCTGCGCGTTCGAGACCGGGCCCGACGGCCTCCCGGTGCCAACCGGCGTCGACGGCGCCCCCGAGGGCCTCGAGATCCTCGCCACCGCGCCCGCCCACCTGTGGGCGCAGCACGAGCAGCCGACGAGGTACGCGCACGAGCCCGGCGATCTCGAGCAGTGCTCGATGGCCGTCTTCGGCGACGCAGGCCCGGAGCACCTCGCGGAGCTCGGCGACGGCCACGCGGTGATGGCGGCGTTCGAGCGCCGCGGGGGCGGCACGGTCGTGAACGTCGGCGTCACCGACTGGGTGCTGGGTCTAGGCGACCCGGTGGTCGAGCGCATCACGCGCAACATGCTCGACCGTCTCTCGCGGTGACGCCGGTCGCTACGATGCGCACATGCGGTGGGGCGGGTTCGAGCGGGCGTGCCCCGAGATCGGCGAGCTGGCTCGGGCACGGTTCGAACGCGACCAGCTCGTCATGCTCGGCACGATCCGCCTCGACGGCTCGCCGCGCGTGAGCCCCAACGAATGCGACCTCGCGGAGGGCCGGTTGTTCGTCTCCATGATGTGGCGGTCCAGGAAGGCGCTCGATCTGCTCCGCGATCCACGGATCGTCGTCCACAGCGTGACGACCAACAACGACGGCACCGACGGAGACGTGAAGATCTACGGCCGCGCGGTGGACGAACGGGACCCGGAGCTCCGAGCCGCGTTCCGGGAGGCGATCCGGCGGCGGATCGACTGGGCTCCCGACGAGCCTGAGTACCACTGCTTCTCGATCGACGTGCGTTCGGCTGGCTACGTACGCTTCGGCGACCGGGCGGAGGCGCTCACGTGGGACGCGGAACGCGGGCTCCGGCGCCTGCCCCCACCTGGCTAGGTCAGCCGACCTTCCGCAGCGGGGCGTAGGCCACCAGCAGCCGCTTCTCCCCCGCATCCTCGAACCGGACCGTCGCCTCCGCGTCCGAGCCCGAGCCGCTCACGGTGAGGACGACGCCCTCGCCCCACTTGTCGTGCTGAACGGTGTCGCCCGCCGAGATCTGCGGGATCTCGCGCCGGCCGTCGACGGCCGCCCGGATCGGCGAGACCGACTCTCCGTCGGGGACCACGATGTCGCCCTCCTCGAGCGCCTTCACGAGCTCGCTCGGGATCTCGCCGAGGAACCTCGACGGCGGGCTGTACGACGTCGAGCCGAACAAGGTCCGGCTCCAGGCGAACGTCAGGTAGAGGCGTTCGCGGGCTCGGGTCACCCCGACGTACATCAGCCGGCGCTCCTCCTCGAGCTGCGCCGGATCGCCCATCGAGCGGTAGTGCGGGAACACGCCGTCCTCAAGGCCGATGATGAAGACCACGGGGAACTCGAGCCCCTTCGCGTTGTGGAGCGTCATCAGCGTGACGCTCCCCGCCTCCTCGTCGTACTCGTCCTGCTCGGAGACGAGCGACACCTGCTCGAGGAACTCGGCGAGCGTCCCGTCGGGCGAGCGCTGCTCGAACTCGGCCGCCACGCCGCCGATCTCGCGGAGGTTCTCGATCCGCCCCTCGGCCTCGACGGTGCGTTCGGCCTCGAGCTCGAGGAGGTAGCCGGACTCGGTGGCGGCCGCCTCGACCATCCGCTGCGGCCCCGCCCCGGAGTCGTACGCCTCCTGGAGCCGCTGCATCACGCCGACAAACCCCGCGATCGCGCCCTTGGCCCGCGCCGCGAGCTCCGGCAGCTCGTCGGCGCGGCGGGTCGCCTCGAGGAACGGGATCTGCTCGAGCGCCGCGAACCCCTCGAGCACCGCCACGGTCGCGTCGCCGATCCCGCGCTTGGGCGTATTCACGACCCGTCGCGCGCTGACCACGTCCTGCGGGTTCAGCAGCAGCCGCAGGTACGCCAGGATGTCCTTGACCTCCTTGCGCTGGTAGAACCGCACGCCGCCCACGACGCGGTACGGGATGCCCGCACGCATGAAGATGTCCTCGAGCACGCGGCTCTGGGCGTTCGTCCGGTAGAAGACCGCGACGTCGGAGTACCGATGGGCCTCGTCCTCGACGAGCCGGTGGGTCTCCTCCGCGACGAACAGCGCCTCCTCGTGCTCGTCGTCCGCGCGGAAGCGGACGGCGAGCTCGCCCTCGGTCGTCTCGGTCCACAGGGACTTGGGCTTGCGCTGGACGTTGTGCTCGATCAGCGCGTTCGCGATCGCGAGGATGTTCGAGGTGGAGCGGTAGTTCTGTTCCATCAGGAACACCTCGGCGTCGGGGTAGTCGCGCTCGAAGTCCAGGAGGTTCTGGATCGTCGCCCCGCGCCACGAGTAGACGCCCTGGTCGGCGTCGCCCACGACGCAGACGTTCCGGTACTTCTCCGCGAGCAGGTTGACCAGCTGGTACTGCGCGCGGTTCGTGTCCTGGTACTCGTCCACGAGGATGTAGCGGAACCACTCCTGGTAGTGCTCGAGCACCGCGGGGTGGTCGCGGAACAGCCGGACGGTCTGGGTGATCAGGTCGTCGAAGTCGAGCGCTCCGGCGGCGAGCTTGCGCTTCTCGTACTCCACGTACACGTTCGCGATCGTCTGCTCGTAGAAGTTGCCCGCCATCTGCGCGAACTCGGCGGCCGACAGGACGTTGTCCTTCGCCTTGCCGATCGCCGCGGACATCGCCCGGGGCGGGTACCGCTTGAGATCCAGGTTCAGGTCCTTCAGGACGCTCGTCAGCAGGCGTTCGGTGTCCCCCTCGTCGTAGATCGTGAAGCTCCCGGGGAGGCCGAGGTGGTCGTGCTCGCGTCGCAGGATCCGCGCGCACGCCGAATGGAACGTGAGGATCCACATCCCCTTCGCGATGCGCTGCCCGAGGAGCCCTTCCACCCTCGCCGCCATCTCGCGGGCCGCCTTGTTCGTGAACGTGATCGCGAGGATCGCGAAAGGGCTCACGCCGTGCTCCCTGATCAGGTACGCGATCCGGTGCGTGAGTGCTCGGGTCTTGCCCGACCCGGCGCCCGCCACGATCAGCACGGGGCCCTCGGTGTGCAGGACCGCCTCGGCCTGCACCGGATTGAGGGCATCGACGAGGGGCGAACGCACGGCCACGGCACTGATTGTAGGGGGGCCTCGGACGGTCTCCAGCCGAACGGTGGAAAGCCCTCCGTCCCGGGTCCGGGTGCTCAAGGTACCCGACCGAACCTGCGACACTTCAAGGGATGGCCGAGACCGAGATCATCGACGACAGCGCCGTACCCGCTCGTCCGCAGGTACGCCGCCGGAAGCGCCACCGCGGCCGGATCCTGCGGATCGCGGGGCTGGTCTTCATCGCGGCGGCGCTCGTCCTGGCCGGGTACCTGTGGTGGAACCTGTGGGGGACCGGATTCGCGACCCAGCGCGCGCAGGAAGACCTCCGCCCCGGGTTCGAACGCAACGTGGCGAGCCTGACACGCGCCGACGCCCACGACCGGGTGGCCAACGTCCCGGGAGACGCGGTGGCGATCATCCGGATCCCCAAGATCGACGTCGACTACGTCGTGGTCGAGGGCACCGATACCGAGTCCCTGAAGAAGGGCCCGGGCCACTACATCGACACGGCGTACCCGTGGCAGGACACCGGGAGGGTTGGCATCGCCGGGCACCGGACGACGTACCTCGCGCCCTTCTGGTCCCTGAACGAACTTCGTCCGGGCGACCGGATCGTCCTCGCGACCGAGTACGGGATCTTCAACTATCGGGTAACCCGAACGGTGGTCACGCCGCCGACGGGGATCCTGCCCTCGGGAGACTCGGTCTTGCGTCAGACGGTGGATCCGAGCCTGGTCCTGACGACCTGCAACCCGCGCTTCTCGGCGTCGACCCGGCTCGTGGTGATCGCCGACCGGGTCGACTGATCCTCCTGTCGCGCCGGAGGCTTAGCAGGCGACGGCGCCCGGCCAGAGGTTCTTGATCCACCGGACGCACACGTGGACATTCGTCCACTGCACGCGGGTGAGGTCGATGGCGCGTTCGCCGCTCCACGGACACTCGTCGCGGATCGTCTCGAATCGGAGACCGTGAGCGGTCTTCTCGAACCGATAGACGCCTTCGCCCTGCGGGCAGTTCGGGTCGTTGAACAGCGTCACGCGGTCGCCGTCGACGACGAAGCTCCCCTGTGTCTTGAAGTCAGACATCTGGTGATGCAGGAACCAGGCGCCGTGCCAGAACATGATCGTGCTCACCCCGGCATCGACCCGGTACGGCGGGCAGCGCAGGCACCGGAACGGCAGCCCGATGCGGGCTCCGCCCACATCGCGCAGGGTCAGCGTCCGCAGGTACGTGCCGTCGAGCACCGTCCTCGTCGAGGGCGGCAGCGTGGGCGACAGGTATGGGTACGGCATCAGCAGGGGGTCGACCGTCCGGTCCGGTTCCTTGCCCGGCAGGCCGCCGATCTTGAGCAGCTTCGTCGGCGACGCGGACATTCCCGAGACCGCGGGGCTCGCGGGCGACGTCGCGCCGGACGCGGCCTCGCCCGACGGGCCGGGCTCGGGCTCCGAACGGGCCACCGCGACGACCACGACGGTGGTGAGCACCCCCGCCGCGAACGCCAGACCCAGCGACCCGAACCGTTGCCAGCGCGAACCCATGACCGGTATACAGGCTATGCTGGTCTCTCCCGAAAGGTCAACCTAGGGCATGGACGAGCGGGACAAACGTCGCGTTGGCGAGCAGGTCGAGCCCGGCGGTCGGCCCAAGGCTCCCGGACGGCTCGAGACGCTGCAGCGGTTCGTCAACACTTACAACAAGGACTTCCCGCCGGCCTGGGACCGGCTGGGCACGCCGGCGAAGGCTCGGGGGTGGCTGCTGCAGAAGCGGCTCGTCACGGCCCCGGTGCGGATCACCCACGCGGACGTCGATCGCCTCCGCGAACTCAGGGAGGCGCTCCGGGCGCTCGTCGCCGCGAACCACGGCAACGCCGTGCCTCGCGAGGCGCTGGAGACCCTCCGCCGCGAGGGAGCGAGGGCCCGGCTCAGGGTGGGGTTCGGATCGCGGGGGGCGACCGAGCTCGAGCCGGTCGGGCACGGGGCCGACGCTGCGGTGGCGACCGTCCTGGACCTCCTGCACGAGGCGCAGACCAGCGGCGTGTGGCCCAGGCTCAAGGCGTGCCGGCAGTGCGGGTATGCGTTCTTCGACCGCTCGAAGAACCGTTCGGCCGCGTGGTGCGCGATGTCGATCTGCGGGAACCGGACGAAGAACCGGACCTACCGGCGCCGTCGGGCCCGGACGAGCACGTTCATGACCTCGGCGAGCTGATCGGCGAGGCGCCCGTTCGATCGGTCGAGCGTTACTCCCACTCGATCGTCCCGGGGGGCTTGCTCGTGACGTCATAGACGACGCGGTTCACGCCGGGGACCTCGCGGACGATGCGGCTCGCGATCCGGTCGAGCACCTCGTGCGGGAGCCGGGCCCAGTCCGCCGTCATCGCGTCCTCGCTCGTCACGGCGCGGAGCACGATCGGGTGCTCGTACGAACGCCCGTCCCCCATAACCCCGACGCTGCGAACCTCGGCCAACAGCACGCAGAACGCCTGCCAGGTCTCGCGGTCCAGACCGGAGCGCCGGATCTCCTCGCGCACCACGTGGTCGGCAGCCCGGACGATCGTGAGGTTCTCGCGGTCGACCTTGCCGACGATCCGCACCGCGAGGCCGGGACCCGGGAACGGCTGTCGCTGCACGATCTCCTCGGGGAGGCCGAGCTCTGCACCCACGGTTCGGACCTCGTCCTTGAACAGGTCGCGTAGGGGTTCGACGAGCTCGAGGTCCATGTCCGCCGGGAGCCCGCCGACGTTGTGGTGGCTCTTGATCCTTGCCGCCGTGTCCGAACCGCTCTCGATCACGTCGGGGTACAACGTCCCCTGCACGAGGTAGCCCGCGCTCCGATGCTCGCGCGCGACCTCCTCGAACACACGGATGAATTCCTCGCCGATCCGCCGCCGCTTCTCCTCGGGGTCGGTGACGCCCTCGAGCCGGCCGAGGAACCGGTCCTCCGCCTTCACGTGCACGAGCGGGACCCGGAAGTGCCGCCCGAACGTCTCCTCGACCTGCTCGGGCTCGCCCTCCCGCAGCAATCCGGTGTCGACGAACACGCACGTCAACTGTTCGCCGATCGCCTTGTGCACGAGGAGGGCCGCCACGGCCGAGTCCACCCCCCCGGAGAGCGCACAGAGCACCTCGGCCGATCCAACCTGGGCTCGGATCGCGGCGACCGCGCGTTCGATCACGTTGGCCGGGGTCCAGTCCGGGAGCAGGCCGCACCCGTCGTACAGGAACCGCTTCATCACGGCGGTCCCTTTCGGCGTGTGCGCGACCTCGGGGTGGAACTGCACCGCGAACAGGGACCGCTCGGGATCCTCCATCGAGGCGATCGGGATCGCGTCGGTCCGGGACGTGACGCGGAACCCCGCGGGTGCCCGCCTGACCGCATCGCCGTGGCTCATCCACACCTGTTCGTCGGCGGCGAGGTCCTCGAGCAGGACCCCCGGCTCGATCACGTGGAGCTCGGTACGGCCGTACTCGCGCTGCCCCGTCGCCTCGACCTCGCCGCCGAGCGCCTGCGCCATCAGCTGGTGCCCGTAGCAGATCCCGAGCACCGGGACGCCGAGCTCGAACACGCCCGGATCCAGGGCCGGGGCCCCCGCTTCGTACACGGACGCGGGGCCACCCGAGAGCACGATGCCCGCGGGCGCGCGCGCGGCGAGCTCGGAGGCGGTGAGGTCGTGCGCCACGATCTCGGAGTAGACGTGGCACTCGCGGATCCTGCGCGCGATCAGCTGCGCGTACTGCGCCCCGAGATCGACGACCAGGACCGGGCGCCCGGGCGAGGCCACGTCGCTAGTGACCCATCCCGACGCGCTGGGCGGTCTGGTACGTCTTGCCCTCGCTCTTGATCGAGGGCGCCACCACGAGCTCGGCCTTCTGGAACTCGCGGATCGTCGCGTAGCCCGTGGTGGCCATCGAGGTGGCGAGCGCCCCGAACAGGTTGAACGTCCCGTCGTTCTCGTGGGCCGGTCCGGTGAGGATCTCCTCCAGGCTCGCGACCTGCTGGGTCTTGACGCGAGCACCGCGCGGGAGCGTCGGGTGGAACGTCGCCATCCCCCAGTGGTAGCCGCGGCCGGGCGCTTCATACGCGCGCGTGAGCGGCGACCCGATCATGACCGCGTCCGCCCCGCACGCGATCGCCTTCGCGATGTCGCCGCCGGTCCGCATGCCGCCGTCGGCGATCACGTGGCAGTAGCGGCCGGTCTCGCGGAGATGCTCCATCCGAGCGGCCGCCGCATCGGCGATCGCCGTCGCCTGCGGTACGCCGACCCCTAGCACCCCGCGCGTCGTACACGCGTTTCCCGGTCCGACACCGACCAGGACGCCGACCGCGCCCGTCCGCATCAGGTGGAGCGCCGTCGTATAGGAGGCGCAGCCGCCCACGATCACCGGAAGGTCATAGGTCGCGATGAACTCCTTGAGGTTGAGCGGCTGGGTGTGGGTCGAGACGTGCTCGGCTGAGACCACGGTGCCCTGGATCACGAGAACGTCGAGACCGGCGCCGATCACCGCCTCGGCGTACCGTTCGACGCGCTGCGGCGTCAGCGAGGCGCACGAGACCACCCCGCCCTCCTTGATCTCGCGGATCCGTTGCTCGATCAGCTCGTCCTTGAGCGGCTCGCGATAGAGCTCCTGCATGCGCGCGGTCGCCTTCTCGTCGGACAGGGTGGCGATCTCCTCGTAGATCGGCTCAGGATCCTCGTAGCGCGTCCACAGGCCCTCGAGGTTCAGGCACGCCAGACCGCCGAGCTGCCCGATCCGGATCGCGGTCGCCGGCGAGACCCCGGCGTCCATCGCCGAGGCCATCATCGGCAGCCCGAACGTGTAGGCGTCGATCTGCCAAGAGATGTCAACGTCGTCGGGGTCCCGCGTCCGCCTGGAGGGGACGATCGCCACCTCGTCGAACCCGTACGCCCGCCGGCCCATCTTCCCCTTGCCGATCTCGATCTCCATACGCTTCCCCCGCTCCACGGACCCGGATATGCAGCGGCGCCCACCCGCTTCGGGTGGACGCCGTCACTCCATGCGGGGAAGGTACCACGGCCGTGCGATCGGACCGGTTGCGCGAGCGGGTCACGTGATCGAAACTCGGGATGATGACCACGTTCATCTGACGCTGACGCCCCCGCGCACGTGCCCCGCCATGGCCGAGGGCCCCGCCTGGGGCCCGGTTCTCAGCTCTCTTTGACGACGTGCCCCGCCTCGTGCACCCGCAGGTCCGTCAGTCCCGAATGCTGCCGGTCCCCTTCGACCAGGACCGCGTCGCCTTGGAGATACCCGAGCTCCTTGAGCTTCGTGAGCGTCTTCTGCAGGGACTCCTCAGGCGATTCGATCATCGTGTCCAGCACGAGCTCGGGATGCTCGGGGACCTCGTAGGGGTCGTCGACGCCGGTGAACCCCTTGATCTCGCCGGCCAAGGCCTTCTTGTACAGGCCCTTGGGGTCACGGTTCTGCGAGAGCTCGTCGAGCGTGGCGTGCACGTAGACCTCGACGAACTCGCTGATCGACGCCCGCACCTGATCTCGGGTCTCCTTGTATGGCGAGATCGGGCAGCAGATCGTCGCGACGCCGTTGCGCGTGAGGAGCTCGGCGACGAAGCCGATCCGCAGGATGTTCGTGTCCCGATCTTCCTTGGAGAAGCCGAGGCCCTTGGACAGGTTCTGTCGGACCACGTCGCCGTCCAGGATCTCGGTCTTCATCTGCCGAGCTTGGAACTCGTGGTAGAGCATCTCGGCGATGGTGGACTTACCGGCGCCGGACAGACCGGTGAACCAGACGGTGAAACCCTTCCGTTCGGGGTGATGGGTCACAGGAAGCTCCTTCCGACGGCCCCCTCGGGGGCGTCGATGTCGTAGAGCGATAGGATGGACGGGCCGACGTCGACGAGGTTGAGGCCGGTGATCTGACCTGTGGCCTGCCCCGGGAGACCGGCCATCGCCCACACACCGTTACGATCGTGGTTCGCGCCGTCGGGTCCCGTGTCGTTCTCGTAGGTATAGATGCTTCGGTTCCCCACCGAGCCCACGGAACGCCACGAGAGATCGCCGAAGTACACGATCAGGTCGGGCGCGACGCCACGGACCTCCGGGTACACGTCCTGGGGCTTGAACACCTTCGTGCCGAGCGGCGCCCCATCGGGCCCCGGTGCGGCCTCCAGCCTCTCGATCAGCTCCTCCCGCACGCCCTCGTACCGGCTAGGCTCCACGATCCCGTCGGGTTCGCGGCCCTTGACGTTCAGGAACAACCGACCGTAGTAGCCACCGTCGCCCCATGCGACGGTCCGACTCCAGTCGATAGCCGCCTCCTTGACGGGGATCACGTGCGACGGCTGCGCCTCGAGCGCCAGGAAGCCCTCTTGGATCAACCAGTCGTTGAAGCAAAGGCCTCCCATCATCGGGCGCGCGCCATGGTCGCTCATCACGATCGTGATCGCGTCTTCGGGCAGCGCCTCGAGGAGCTTGCCGATCTCGACGTCCAGGAACCGGTAATAGTCCTGGAACGCCGTCTCGTACTTGTTCCCCGCCTCGTAGAGGGGGTGGCGGGGATCCCAGTGCTGCCAGAACACGTGATGGAGTCGGTCCGGCGCGATCTCGCACAGCATGAAGAAGTCCCACGGCTTCTCGGCGGCGAGCTTCCGCGCCACCTTGAATCGACGTTCGGTCATCGTGAACACCTGTTCGAGCGCCACGTCGTAGCCGGCGCGACGGAAGTCGGGGATGTCGAAGATGTAATCGTTGCCACTCCCGAGCTCGGCCACGATCTCGGTCTCGAGCTCCGCCGGGTACGCCCAAGATGTGGCCGAGGGGGGCGTTAGGAAGCATCCGACCCGCCAGCCGGGGAACGCCTTCGGCGGCGGGAACGAGGGGGGAACGCCGATCAGCAGCGATCGAAGACCCTTGCCCCCCAAGGCATCCCAGACGGCAGGCTCCGTCACGGCGTTCGACGTTGCGATCGACAGGCCCTCGTAGGTGTTGTCCTTCCGATTGCGGAACCCGTAGATGCCGAGCTGTCCGGGCGTCTTGCCGGTCATGGCGCACGCCCACGCCGGGACCGTGATCGGTGGCGTGATGCTCGCCAGGTCGCCCCACATGCCGCGCTCCATCAGCGCGTGGATGTTCGGCGTCTCGGTTTCGAAGTCGCGGAACAGGAGCTGGGGGGTGCCGCAGTCCAGCCCGATGACCGCGACTCGAGGCGTGTCGGTCATGTCCGTGCCTCGCATGTCGGTCAGGAACAGGGTTCGTCAGCAAGAGGAGCCCCGTAGGGCTCCGAACGCATGCTACCAACGCCGCACCACGGTGACCTGGGATGATGGGCCGCCGTGGACCTCCTCAGGCGGGTGATGATCCTCGAGGCCGCCGTCTGGGCGGCGTGCGGTGTCGCGATCGCCGTGGCGCCCCGGTTCGTGCTGGTTACGATGTTCGACCTGCCAGAGCTACCCGACCAGGGCTACGTCCGGATCGCGGGCGTCTTCGCGTTTTCCCTGTCACTGCTCATGGTGCTCGTGGCTCGGCGCCTAGAGACCCTGTGGTGGTTCACCTGGGCGTTCGTCCTCGCGACCGCCGGTTCGGCGATCGTGGCGGCGCTGGACGCGCTGTTCGGGCTGCCCGTTGGGGCGTCGGCGCTCTTGTGGTGGGTGTTCGCGGCCATCAGCACGGCGTTCACGTTCGGCTTGCTCGCGGGGCTCGCGAAGACGGGCACCGAGCGCCCGCCGTTCTGAGGTTGGTTCCCGACCGCCGGTCCTTGACCCGCTCGGAGGCTGAACCAGGAACGCCGATACCATGATGGCCGGTCAGCGGTTCGGGCGGGATGAAGGAGACCATGCGAAGGAGTGCGCAACGCGAGGAGATCGCTCGACCCGGATCGAGCAAACCCGAAAGTGACGGTCCGCGTCCCGGACCACGCCGTCGCCGGGTCTGGGTGTTCGTCCTCCTCTCGATGGTCGTCCTCGGCCTGATCGCGCTCGTCCTCGTGCGTCAGCTGGGCTCGGTGCGACATAACCTGGTGGAGGCGCGCATCGCGATGGAGCGAGGCCGGAACGAACTGGTAGATGGCGATGCGGCGGCCGCGGTCGCGTCATTCGAGCGAGGTCGACTGCTCTTCCAACGTGGGGCGGACGGCGCGGGGGGACCCCTTCTCGACGCCGTTTCCTGGCTCCCCGTCGCTGGTCGCACGACCGATGCGATCAGCGCCATCGCCGGGGCCGGCGTCTCGACGGCCGACGCGGCGCGGGTCCTCGCTGCGGCGTTGGCGGACACCCCGGGCGGCCTCGCGGGCCTCGCCCCCACGAACGGAAGACTCTCCCTAGAGCGGTTCCCCTCCCTCGCGAAGGCCGCAGGCGAAGCTGACACCTTGATGGTGGACGCAGTCTCCCGGCTCGACGAGGCCCCCCGGACATTGCTCCTCGGCCCCGTCGCATCGGCACGCCGAGATGCCGCAGCGGAACTCGCCGAGCTCAGGGACAAGGTCCACGCCGCCTCGCTCCTGCTCCAGAGTCTCCCTAGGTTCCTCGGGGCCGACGGGCCCCGCAGGTACTTCGTGGGTCCGCAGAACCCGGCAGAGCTGCGCGGTACCGGAGGCCTCATCGGCGCCTACTCCATCTTGACGATCGACGAGGGCCACTTCCGCTTCGAGCCGTTCGAGCCGATCCAATCGCTGCCCACGCCAGTGGGCGAGGTTCCGGCGCCCAACGACGACTACGCGACCAACTATGAGTCGTTCCGCGGCGGCGATCGGTTCTGGACCGCGATCAACGTGATGCCCGACTTCCCGTCGGTCGCCCAGGCGATCCTCAGCTCCTACGAGGCCAGTACTCACGAACGGCTCGATGGCGTGATCCTGGCCGATCCCTTCGCGCTCTCCTCACTGCTCCGAGCGACCGGACCTGTCGAGCTCCCCGGGTATGGAATCCGGATCGACGCACACGATGTCGTCCCGTTCACCACGAATGAGGCGTACTCGGTCCTCACGGATCCGGAGGCTCGGAAACGGGTCCTCGGCGACGTGGCCAGAGCAGCGTTCGGTCAGTTCATCGCTCAGCCCTCCCCCAGCCTCGCCGACCTCGAGCTCCTGCTGCAGGCGAGCTCGGATCGACACATCCTCGTCTATTCGAGCGACCCGACCATGCAAGAGGGGTTGGCGGCGACACCGGTCGCCGGCACCCTCACACCGGCGGGAGCCGACGGAGATCTCCTCTCCGTCATAGTCAACAGCGCCGCAGGGTCCAAGGTCGACTTCTACCAGGAGCGCGACATCCTTCAGACGGTGAGCCTCCACGAGGACGGGTCGGCCGCCGCGACCGTCGACCTCGACCTTCGCAATCATGCGCCGACATCCGGGCAGCCCACGTACATCCTCGGACCCTTCCACCCTAAGAAGGAGGACGGGCAGGTTGGGCCCGTCCTCGACTCGCTGAACGCCGGCGAGAGCGTCGCGTTGATCAACCTCTATTGCGGCACCGATTGCGTCCCCGTGGACGCGCAGATGGATGGAGCCGCGATCCCAGCGAGATCGAGGGTGGATCTGGGGGTGCGCTACTTCCAGGAGTATCTCCCCATCCGGGCCGGGGAGGCGAGATCGCTCCGATTCGCCTGGACCGAGCCCAACGCTTGGGAGGGAAACAGCTCCGGCGGCGTCTACCACCTCACGTTCGCGAATCAGATCACGGTCCGTCCGACCCATGTCAGGATCACGATCCAACCTCCGGAAGGCATGAACATCGTCTCCGCGAGCGGCCCCCTCCAGATCATCGACGGAGCGGCGGTCTACGAAGGGACGCCGGGGGCAAGGTTGGATCTCGAGGTCGCGTTCGCACCACCGACGGCCGTCAGGCTCTGGCGGAACGTGACGCGTTCACTCACGAGCACGATCTTCGAGATCTGAGCGGCTCGAACCCGCTCGTGAGGCGACTCGGGGGCCGGCTACGCGGCCGTCGTCATCCTTCGACGCCGACTCGCGACGAGGAGAAGGAGTCCGGCGATGAAGAGCGCCGCTGTCAGGACCATCCAGAGCGTGACGTTCAATCCGGATCCGGTGAACGCCGTGGTGCCCGGCGCTGCCCCGGGTGGGTGGATGACGACGCCACCAACATCGCTGCCCGGAGGCGGGAGCTCGGACCCAGCGAACGCGGGGGTCGCCAACCACACCATGAAGCACGTCGCCGCCACCGAAACACGTCCGAACTTCTTCATGCCTCCCGACCCCTTTTCGCTTATAGACAACCCCGGAAAACTACACGCTCCGCGTACCACCCGCAAGAAAGAATCGTGCGGGAATCCTCGAAAACCTGAAGAGATCGGAGATCCGGGGGATCCGATGCTGCAACGGCGGTATGGAACTCACCGCAGATGGCTGAGCACCGGGATCCCCCCGGGCGCGACCTTGACGGGCACTAGTGCATGTGACCGTGACCGCCAGCGGCCGCTTCCAGCTCCTCCTCAGGCTTCTCCACTACGGCGCTCTCCGCCGTGATGATGATGGCCGCGATCGAGGCAGCGTTCTGCAGCGCCGAGCGCGTGACCTTCGCCGGGTCGAGGATGCCGGCCTTGAACATGTCGACCCATTCGCCGCTGGAGGCGTCGTAGCCGCGCGAGTCGCCCTCGGTCCGGATCCGTTCGACGATCACCGCGCCCTCGACGCCGGCGTTGTCGGCGATGAGGCGGGCGGGCTCGGACAGGGAGTCCCGAACGATCCTCGCCCCGGTCGCCTCGTCGTCGTCGAGGTCGATCTTGTCGAGCGCGGCCTCGGCGCGGATCAGCGCTACGCCCCCGCCCGGCACGATCCCTTCCTCGATCGCGGCCCGCGTGGCGGACAGCGCGTCCTCGATCCGGTGCTTCTTCTCCTTGAGCTCCACCTCGGTCGCGGCTCCGACCTTGACCACGGCCACGCCGCCCGCCAGCTTCGCGAGGCGCTCCTGGAGCTTCTCGCGATCCCAGTCCGAGTCGGTCTTGTCGATCTCGGCCTTGATCTGGTTGATGCGACCCTTGACCTCGTCCTTGTCGCCCGCGCCCTCGACGATCGTCGTGTCGTCCTTGGTCACGACGACCTTCCTCGCGCTCCCGAGCAGTTCCAGGCCGATGTTCTCGAGCTTGAGCCCGAGCTCTTCGCTGATGACCTGACCACCCGTGAGGGTCGCGATGTCCTGGAGCATCGCCTTACGTCGGTCGCCGAAGCCCGGTGCCTTGACGGCGACCACGTTGAACGTGCCCCGGATCTTGTTCACGACCAGCGTGGCGAGGGCCTCGCCCTCGACGTCCTCGGCGATCGCCAGGAGCGGCCGACCTGCCTGGAGCACCTTCTCCAGGAGCGGGAGCAACTCTTGGACCGCCCCGATCTTCTTGTTCACGATCGCGATGTATGGCTCCTCGAGGACCGCTTCCATCCGCTCCTGGTCCGTGACGAAGTACGGCGAGATGTAGCCCTTGTCGAACTGCATGCCCTCGACGAACTCGAGCTCCATGCCGAACGTGTTGGACTCCTCAACCGTCACAACACCGTCCTTGCCGACTTTGTCGAGCGCCTCGGCGAGAACGTTGCCGATCGTGGGGTCGGCCGCGGAGATCGCGGCCACGTTGGAGATGTCCTCCCGCGAGCCCACGTCCTTGGCCTGGTCCTTGATCGCGTCGACGGCCACGACGACGCCCTTCTCGATGCCGCGCTTGAGGGCCATCGGGTTCGCGCCCGCCGCGACGTTACGCATCCCGCGGTGGACCATCGCGCGGGCAAGCACGGTCGCGGTGGTCGTGCCGTCACCCGCCACGTCGTTGGTCTTGGTGGCGACCTCCTTCGCGAGCTGCGCGCCCATGTTCTCCCACGGGTCCTCGAGCTCGACCTCCTTGGCGATCGTCACACCGTCGTTCGTGATCGTCGGCGCGCCCCACTTCTTGTCCAAGACCACGTTGTGGCCCTTCGGTCCGAGCGTGAGGGCGACCGTGTCGGCCAGCTTGTTCACACCGGCCTCGAGCGAGCGACGGGCATCCTCGCTGAACTTCAACAGCTTGCTTGCCATGAGAACCTCCTCAGTGACGGAAAGGGGGCCGGCCGTCTCGCGGCCCGCCCCCGGTCCGAACGCGACTGCTGGCTACTTGCCGATGACGGCCAGGACGTCCCGAGCCGAGAGGATCAGGTACTCCTCGCCCGCGACCTTGACCTCGGTGCCGCCGTACTTCGAGTAGATGACGGTGTCGCCGACCGCGACGTCGAGCGGAACCCGCGCGCCGTCCTCGAACCGACCCGGACCAACCGCCACGACGGAGCCCTCCTGGGGCTTCTCCTTGGCGGTATCCGGGATCACGATGCCCGAGACCGTCTTCTCTTCCTCTTCACCAGGCTTGACGACGATCCGGTCTTCCAGGGGCTTCAGATTGAAGTCCTTCTTGGCCATGACGTCCTCCTCCTTCTGCGATCGGCTCCTGCGGCCGGCTCCCGCCGTTCGCATCAAAGACGATTAGCACTCTCGGGTTGAGAGTGCTAAGAGCATACTAAGCCGTCAGCCGAGGGGCAACGGGACGGTTCGATGAGCGAGCATCTCCCCGCGACACGCGCCCCGGGACGGCTGCCTACGGGAAGCGGCGAGGGCCCGGGCCGTCGGGCACGTGGTGGCTCAGCCGGCTCTTCTTCTTCGAGACGAAGTCGTAGCCGGCATCCAAGAGCCGCGTGAGCCGGAAGGCACGGCAGAGCCTCCCGAACCATCCGGTCCACCCGAGCCGTTCCAGGACGTCGACCACCGCCGGTCCTCCCGAGCGTCGGCTCCCGTCGGGCATGACGAGGTGCCAGACCGCGACGCGCTCGGGCATGGGAATGACCTCCATGAACGGTCTGGCGTCGTCGTCCCAGATCGAGAGGTATGCGAGCGCGTCGTCGCGGTCGAGACGGTCGACGATCCGTGCCACCCACCGGCAGAACTGGCACCCGCCGTTGTAAAGCAGTAGCGGCCGAACGAGCCGTGGGGTCCCGGCGCCGACCGCGGCCGGTGGATCTCGATCCTCAGCCATCGTCGCCCGCACCTTCGAACGTGACCAGCTGTCGCACGCGCAGGTCTTCCAGGAATGCCTCGATGTCCCGATCGAGCTCGGGCGGGGGGTCCTCGACCCGCTCACTCAACGATCGCATCAGCACGCCGAACGTCGTTCCCTCGCCGAGCAGGGCCCAGACGAGCGCGCCGATCGGGTTCACGCCGTGGTACTGAGCGGTCTCGAGATGCAGGAGGACGCCGGAGCCCTCGGCGAGCTCCTGGTACGCCACCCCGTCGTTCGGACGGATCATCGTCGTGGGCTCCATCAGTAGAGCCCTAGCGATCCACGGCGCCGCTCGCGCCGAAGCGCTGCCCGGAACGCCCAGATGCTCGCGAGCACGAACACGATCGCGATCGGGAGCAGCGCGAGGAACTCCGGGAGGACGTCCCGGTACCCAGCCGTCCCGAGCAGCGCCGATCGGATCCCATCCAGGGCGATTGTGACGGGGTTCGCGCTGGCCAGCGGTTGCAGCCATGACGGGAGCACCCCGATCGGGAAGTAGGTCGTCGACAGGACGGCGAAGGCGATGCTGGCGAATCCGACCACGAGCCCACCCTTGCGGAACGTCAGCACACCGGCCGCGCTCGTGATACCGAGTGCCCACACGAGGGGGGCGAACGCCAACAGGATGAGGGCGGCTGGGCCCAGCCCGGTCCACGTGTATTGCGCGCCGAACAGCACCGAGACCAGCACGAGAAAGACGGTCATCCGAAGGGGCACGTACAACATGTCATACGCAGCGAGCCCGAACTGAAGGGTGGTCGACGCGGTCGGGGAGACCACGAGCGCCTCCAGCGTTCCATACAGCTGTTCGGTCCGAACCGCGGCGGGAACCGTCAAGAGGCCGACGGAGAGCACCGACGTGAGTGCGACCCCGATCGACACGAACTCGATGTACGACACCTGAGAGCCGCCGTACTGTTCCAGCGTCGACGGGGTCACCATCCGACCGATGAAGAAGAACACGACGATCTGGCCGATCATCGAAAGCGAGTCAGAGACGAACACGAGCGGGTAGCTCACGGCCTCCGAGAGGTCGCGCCGGACGAAGGCCGGCAGTTTGCGGATCTCCGACAGGAGTACCAACGAGCGCCCGGACGCGCCCTGCGCCATCCTCAGCTCTCCGGGTCGGTCAGGGACAGGAACGCCTCCTCGATATCGGAGCGTTCGTCTCGGCAGGCGAGCACGTCGATCCCGGTCCGCATGAGTGCCCCGAGGGCACGCCCGAGCGTCACGCCGTCCTCGAGCGCCATCACGAAGTGCCCGCCTTCGGCCTCGGCGGTGGGCGCGATCCGACCGAGCCCCTCCACGGCCGCCCGGGCCCTCGGGACGATCCCACCTTCCACGCCGCTTCCTGCCGCACGGTCGTCTCGGAGCTGAACGAGGTATCGACGCGGAGGCGAGATCGTCATGAAGGCCGCCACGGATCCCTCGAATCGGATCTCGCCACGGTTCAGCAACGTCACGTGGTCGGCGAATCCTCTGATCTCGTCGAGCCGCTGTGTCGCCCATAGGACGGCCGTGCCGTCGTCGGCGGCACGGCGGATCAACCCACGGATCCGCTGCGCGCCCTGCGGGTCTAGATCGTGCGTCGCCTCGTCGATCAGCAGGATCGGCCGGGGCACGAGCAGCGCCCTGGCCACCGAGAGCCGCTTCTGCATGCCGTGGGAGTACACACCAACTCGGCGATCGCCCGCCTCCTCCAGACCGACGGCGACGAAGCACTCGCGCGCGCGCGACTTGGCCTGGCTGTGGTCGAGCCCGTAGAGCCGGGCGAAGAAGATCAGGTTCTCGGTTCCTGAGATCCGTAGGTAGAAGGATCGATCCCCGGACGCCGTCATGCCGACCGACGTCCGATACGCGCGGGAGGTCCGCTGGATAGTGGGATCGCCCTTGATCACCACGGCGCCGGCGTCGGGGTCAACCAGGCCCGCCAGGATCCGGAGCAACGTGGTTTTCCCGGCGCCGTTGGGACCAAGGAGCGCATGCACGGTTCCGTAGCGAAGCCGCAGGGATGCGTCCCGGAGCGCCTGCGTCTCGCGGAATCGCCGGGAGATGCTTCGTACCTCGACGGCGACTCTCGCCTCGTCGGCGTCTCGATCCGAGGAGCGTACGATCCCGGTCCTCAGCGTCATCTCCATGCATCTCTCCGGGCTCGTCCGCCTCAACCCTGGCTGACGAAGGCGTGGATGGCCGCGAGGTCTCTCGCCCACATCAGATCCCGCATCTTGAAGTCCTCGTCGGCCAGACGCTTTTCCAAGAGCTCGTAGTCGACTCCCTCCACCCGCACGGGCGTGTCCACTAGCCATCGCCGGAGGGCCGGGTAGTCTATTCGATCCATCATCGAATCGTTGAAGAGGGTCTTGCCCTTCCGGTCGACGATGGCGTCGGGAACACGACCCCTCAGGAGGTTTCGGACCATGGCCTTCTGTCTCTCGTCGGGGAATTTCGTCTCGGCTCGCAGGCTGAGGAAGAACTCCCAAAGGTCCACGTCGGCCCACGGACGGCGTACCCTCACGCCGCACAGTTCCTGGACGATATCGTCGGCCTCCACGCTGAGCCCGGGCCCCTTGAATCCGGCGAGTTGGTAGACACGCCAGCGGTTACGAAGGGGGATCCGTGCCGGCTCGTAGTTAGGCATCTCGTCGAGCGGGGGCGTGTCTAGCCAGTCGGGGATGCTCGGATCGTCTCGGGGATGCAGCCGCCGGTACGCACGCTCAACCGAAAGAGGAACGAACGCCCCGGCGGCCTGCCTGGCAAGCGAACCGCGGCCGATGCCCTTCGTCCTCATCCTCTTCATCTGAGCCAACGCCGCCCGGAACCGGCCGTGCCCGAGCAGGTATGGAACGAGGTGGTCGCGCTGGGCAGTGAGGCCCTCGGCGATCTCGCCGCTCAAGAGCGTCAGAAACCCGAGCTCCCGAGCAAGCTCGTAGTGCTCGCGGGCATCGCCGATCATGATCTGTGGGACGGGCCCGTCGAGGACCCTGACCCACTCGTCGACCCCTTCCACGAGAGGTGCGTCTTGCCGAACGACATGCAACGACAGCCCCAGCTGTCGGACGACCTCCTCCACGTACTCGAGCTCGTCCACCGCCGGCAGGTGAGGGTAGGTAGTCGTGATCGCGGCGAGCGGCTTTCCCGTGCGGCGAAGGTGCTCAGGGGCGCCGTACGCCGCGATCGCTGGCGAGTCGATGCCTCCGGAGAGCGAGACCACGTCGCCACGGCCCGTCAGGGTGCGGGCGACCGCCTGCGTCATCAGCTCGTCGAAGCGCTCCTTGAGCTCGCCCTGCGAGTAGCGGGCCCTCTCCAGCAGCCGCTCTGGATGCCAGTATCGGCGGCGTCGCACGGTGCCCGAGGCGGCGGAGAGGACAGTCATCTTCGGCAGTCGTGAGACCCCCCGCACGGCACACGGCGTCTCATCGTCGTTCTCCCGATGGAAGATGGCCGTGGCAACATCCAGGTCGGGCTGCCATGGGATACCGGCGGCGGCCACGACCTGCTTCGCTTCGGTCGCGACGTAGATCGCCTCGCGTTCCGCCCGGTAGAAGAGGGTGCCGAACCCGAGATGGTCCCGGAAGCACCACAGACGGCTGCCATCGCTCACGATCACGGCGAATGCGCCGCGGAGCACCTCCGGAGTCGAATCCGCGTATCGGCGGAACAGGGCCAGCACCAGCTCGGCGCTCGATGTCCCGCTCTCGATCCCTTGGCGGCGAAGATCGGCGATCAGTTCGGTCAGGTTGTCGATGCTTCCGCGGACCGCCGCGACGAGACCATCGGCCTCAGCGATGGTCGTGTCTGGCCACTCATCGGTCGCGGACGCTCCGACTGCGAACCGCGAGACCGCGTGGGTCCGGATCTTCGACCCTCGATGGGGCGCGGCCCGCAAGCCCCGCTCCACCGCGGAGGTCTCTGGGGGATGTGCGTACGAAAGGATCGCTGCGATCGAACCCAACGAGATTCCGCTCCAGTCTAGCGAGGGCCGTTAGGGACCCAACGGCTGCCACCGGATAAAGGCGAGGCGCACAACAGTCTCATCCGAGACTGTTGTCGGCTGAAGTCCTCTCGCCCTTGAACGCAGCAAAACGGGACGGCGTGGCCGTCCCGGTCGCCGCACTACCGTGATCCGGGCACATGCGCCGTCCGCGGCGCGAGCCCCGGACAGACGAGCAGTCAGTCAGAGTCAGTCAGAGCAGGAGCATTCGCCGAACTTGTCGAGCTCGCAGGTCCGAAAGTCCCCGACCTTGGGGCCCACGCCACCACACCTGGTGAACGTGTGGTCGGCGATCGAACCGTAGTCCGCTATCTCCGGCTTCTCGTACTTCATGGTGCTCCTCCTTGTCGGCTGGCGGCCTTTCCGTCCTTGCTGCTTTATACCGGGACGCAACGGTCTGAGCAACCCCGCCCACGCACCAAGTTTCCTACACCATCGGCAGTACGACCCCGGCCGCCCCGGCTCATCCGGGCCGTATACTCGGCCCACGCAGACGAACAACCCTCCCCCCGGCGCCCAGGCCCTGGCCGCGCACGGCTTCGAGGTACGGTCGGATCTTGCCTTCCGACTGCTGAGGCCGACGCCGGCCCTCGGTCGTCGTCTCATCGTCGCGGAGCACGGCGGGGGCGAACCCGACGTGGGCCCCGAACCGCTGCTCTCGTGGGATGCGCGGCCCGACAACCCCTTCGCGAGGAAGATCTACGAGCTGGACGGGGGCTTCGCGGTCTGGCACGAAGGCGCAGGCTGGTTCCTCGTGGATCCGGACCGAGCGTCGATCGCGATCCCTCCGCACCCAGAAGAGCTCCGTCGCGAGGAGCGCACCCTGGGGCTCCCGACGGCGCTATGCGCGATCCGCGGTGGGGACCTCGTGCTCCACGGCTCGGCCGTGGACGTGGAAGGCTCGGCGATCCTGTTCTGCGCTCCAGGGCATTTCGGTAAAACCACGCTCGCGGGCGCCTTTCTCCAGGCTGGTCACCGGCTGCTCTCCGACGACATGAGTTGCTGCCGTCTCGAGCCGGAGCCCACGATGCAGCCGGGACCCGCCGTCCTGCGGGTCAGGAAGGACGTCTTCGGCCGGCTCGAGTTCCCCGGCACGGATTGCCTCGTGGAGGACGAACACAAAGCGCATCTCGTGCTCGGATCCTCGGCGCGAGGCTCAGGCTCGCCGATTCCCATCAAGGCGATCGTCTTCCTGCGAGAGGCGTCGCTGCGGCGTTTGGAGGGTCGTTCGACCATCTACCGGGTGCCGGCGCCCGAGGCCCTCCCCAACCTGTGGTCCGTCGCCTTCCGGCTGCCCAAGAGCGCGGAGCCGACGTTCCAGAAGGTCGCCGCCCTCGCGGGCCGAGTGCCGGTCTGGGAGATGTACCGTCCGACCAGCTTCGACGGGCTGCCGGACGTCGTCGAGCTCGTTGTCTCGACGTGCCTGCCGGAGGATTGATCGAGGGGGCGATCGTTGAGGTCGCCACCCCGCAGCGCCGGGCGGGCGTGCGTCCCGCCGGGCACGATCCCGGCGGCGCTCCCGGCCGCGCTGGTGCTGGCGATCGTCGGTGCCGGGACGAAGGTCGGCACGGGGTTGGATGGCGGCTCGTCGTGCCGTCACCGGCCGTCGAGGCCGCGTCCGGGCGGGGTAGCGCTCATCGCATGAGGCGAGTTCTCGATCGTGATCGCCGGGATCGCCGTGGCGGGCGGCGCCGAACCCGACCTCGGGCCGCTCGCGGCGTGCTACGTCCTGCTGCTCGCGGTGTGCGGCCCGCGCGCCGATCGCTCCCATGGTTGGCTGACCGCGTGAGCCCCTCGAAGGTGGAGCTCGATGCCGCGCGTGGCCGGACGATCCCCGACGTCCTCGGACCGGACCTCGACATCGTGTTCGTCGGGATCAAGCCCGGGCTGTGGTCGGGCGCCGTCGGGCATCACTTCGCACGGCCCGGAAACCGGTTCTGGAATGGGAGATGTCGGGGGATGGACGGCCGACGACCGCGCCACGATCCTGAACAGCGTCATCCTGTCTCGAGGTGGCTTCGTTCCGAGGAGCGATCGGCATCAGCTCCGCGAACGACATCCTCGTTGGGACGAACGGGTTCGGCACCAACTTCGTGGCCCACGTGAACATCATCCATACCGCGAGCAGGACGCCACCGCAACCAGACTCTCGAGGCGTCACGTTCAGAACAAAACGATGAACGGCGACCGCGCTCTCTGGTGCTCCATGTCGGGCGTCAGCTGCACCGCCAACGTAGACTCCTCGCGACCGCGCGCCCGCACGATCCGTCGTCCACATCCGTCCTTGACCCGCGGCAGGAGGCTCGATAGCGTTGCGTCCCGTGCTGGTTCGTCGCGCCAAGATCTGCATCCTCCTGCTCCTCGTCACGGGCACCTGGCTCGGAGTCACTCCGTCCGTGGCGAGGGAACGTGGCGGACGCGACTGCGACGGAGTGCAGGTGCGGGCGAGCGCTTCACTCAGTCGGGTCATGTCGCATCACGGTCCCCGAACCACCTATTGCTTGGCTTCCGGGACGTTCAGGATCACGAGAACGATCAAGACCGATGTCGGGGACCGAGTGATCGGAGCGGGACGAAATGCCACGTTCATCGATGGTAGGGGGCTGCCTACTACTGCGTATGGCATCTTCGGCGTCGAGGACCGCAACTACTTCGCGCACCTCGATATCTTCGGAGCGCCAACACCCGCTGGCAGCAGCGCTCAGTGCTCGCCAAGTCCCGATTGCGGGAAGGCCTTCTCCTTGCGCGGGTCGTCCCTCACACTCCAATCCGTCGACTGTCACGACAACGGTGGCAACTGCATCGGCGGTGGAGGGAGCGCGAACGTCACGGTTGACGACCTCAATTGTTGGGACAATGGAGATGCCTACTCGAATACATCATCGTTCCGATACGCCGCCTGCATCAAGAGGGCGGCTGCTGATGACGCGGGGAACGACACCACCGTGACGAACTCGTACATCCACGACAATCGAGGTGCGGGTATCTGGTGCGACCACTGCAAGCATGGGACGCTTCGCGTCGAGAATAGCCGCATCATCCACAACGGCATGAGCGGGATCCTCTGGGAGATGTCGGGCGGATGGTCTTCGGATGATCAGGCGATCATCCAAAACAACGTCATCCGACGTAACAACCATATGGATACGGCCTCGTGGCGCGGCGGCATCGGGATCAGTTCCGCCAATGACATCCTCGTAGCGTCGAACACGTTCGGCGGGAATCACGTCGCTGGTGTGAACATCATCTTCGACGAGAACCGGAATCCGCCACAGCCAGACTCCCGGGGTGTAGTGGTTCGCGACAACGCGATGAACGACGATGGTGCGGAGGGATGCGCCTTGGACGGGGTGACCTGCACCGACAACACCTGAGTCTGGCCTGGGACAATCCCAAGGTGACCAGTCAGAAGTGGACCGACCGATGCAGGAAATGCTAACGGCAGCCAAGCGTTCATTCCAAGCCGGCCAGAAGGCGTTCCGGCGCGAATGGTTGATCGTCGCGGCCGCCTTTCTTCTCGCCTGGTTCGCGGGGTCGGCCGTCGCGGCGGGGGGAACAAGAGCTGTCCTCGCCCTTCTGGCGGGAATGATGGCGCTCGGTGCGTCGCTGATCTGGGCCGTGGCTCGCACTCGTCCGCAGCGCGATTTTGTTGCGATCGAGCTTCCGGCCTTGCTCATCCTGATGGCGGAGCTCGTGTTCAGGCAGCGTGATGCGAATGCGCTCGCAAGCGATCCACTGGACCCTGCGGGGTTGTACCGCGTGGCCTGCATCGGGTTAGCGTTCTTGCTCGGGTGCCTCGCACTCACATCATCAGGGGGTCGGTCAACCGGTTCTTCAAGGGAACGGATCACCACGAGGCCATTCAGACTCTATTGCGCCTACGTGTTCGTCGTCTTCATCGGAGCACCACTTTCGGTCAATCTGCCACTTACGACTTACCGGGGCGTGGAGCTCGCCATTGGTGTAGTCGTCGCAGCCGGGGCATATCGTCGCGGAGGGCGTGAGGCGATGGAGCGCATCCTCATGCTCCTGTACTGGTTCACGGCCCTATCCGTCGTCGTCATCCTATGCGAGGCCCTCATCATGCCGAGCAGCGCCTTCGTCGAAGTCAACAGCCCGTTCCCGATCCAAGTCCACGGGGTCTTTCCAAGCGTCTCATCCAACGGGACCGGTCTCCTGGGAGCGACGCTAGGGCTATGGTCGTTGGCTCAGCTGCTTTCGCCTCGGGACGCAGGCGTAAGCAGCAAACACCTTTTACAACTCCTTACCCTCGTTGGGTTCGCGACTCTGGTGCTCGCGCAATATCGCACCGGGTATATCGCGACGGTCTTCGGGCTGCTCGTACTGCTTTTCCTCCGTAGGACAGCGATCGCCTTTTGGGTCATCGTTCTGGGGCTGATCGCCACGATCATCGTGGGTCCTGCGCTCGTCCGCGAAACCGAACCGATCCTTCAACGCGGCGCTACGGTGGAGGTCATCAGCAGCTTGTCGGGCAGGCTGAACTATTGGGATGCTGCGCTTCCCGTTTGGAAGGAATCACCCCTACTTGGTAAGGGTTTGCTGACCGCCTCAAGGTTCCAGGTCTTGGCGAAGCTTGGATCCCTGTACACATCAAGCATCCATGGAACCTGGGTAGAGGCTTTGGTGGGAACTGGCCTAGTTGGAGTCTGTCTGCTCGCGGCTTCCTTCTTGATCTGTCTCGTTCGAGCATTCGCGGAGGCGCTTAGGCCGGCCGGCAGGATCGTCCCACTGGTCCTCCTTGCCGTGGTGCTGGTACGTAGCATCACCGGGCCAACGTTCGAGGTTGCCGGGGGCACGTCGCTTCTTCTGCTTACGATCGCCCTCCTTCTCCGGGATCCAGCTCCGATTCGGCACCAGGTAGTCGGGGTGGGTGTTCGATCGCATTCCTCCGGGTGACCGGCACGATGCGGATACTCATCGTGCATTCCCGCTATCTATCTGGACCAGTGTCCGGAGAGAACGCGGTGGTAGACGATGAAGCCAGACTGCTCCGCGAGGCTGGCCACACTGTCGAGCTCTGGCAGCCTGAGCCCACAGCCATCGGCGGGGTGGGTCTCCTACGCACGGGCATGGATGCCATCTGGAACAAGCAGGCCATAGCCAACATCCAACACAAGACACATGCCAGTGGAGCGGAGATCATCCATTTTCACAATCTGTTCCCCGCGTTGTCTCCTGCAGCGCTCAGGGCAACCGGAAGAGCCGCGTCAGTCATGACGCTGCACAATTACCGACTGATGTGTTTGCCCTCGACCTTCTTGCGGGACGAGCGGATCTGCGAAGACTGCCTGGGACGACCACCCTGGCGCGGAGTCGTTCATCGCTGCTACCGAGACTCCACTCTTGGCAGCGCGGCATTGGCGATATCACTCTCGGTGCACCGGTCGCTGCGGACATTCGATCGAATCAGCCTCTTCGTCGCGGTTAGCGAGTTCGTTCGCCGCAAGTACATCGAAGCGGGATTCCCTAACGATCGGATCCGAGTGAAATCGAACTTCGTGTGGCCAACAGAGAGGCGTCAGGGCCCTGGCGAGCACTTTCTCTTTCTCGGTCGGCTGTCACCCGAAAAGGGAGCGCGGACCATCATGGATACTTGGAGCCCCAGCATGGGCAAACTGCTACTCGTTGGCGAGGGTCCGGAGGCGAGCCAGCTTCGTCGGACCGCTCCACGCAACGTGGAGTTCGTTGGATCGGTGCCACAGCACGAAGTATCTGAGTTCCTGCGGGGAGCGAGGGCCTTGCTCGTGCCCTCGTTGTGGTACGAGGCTCAGCCACGCGTCATCTTAGAAGCGTACGCCGCGGGTGTGCCTGTGATCGCAAGCCGAATCGGCGGTCTGCCAGATCTCGTGGTCGACGGCACGTCTGGCTTGCTGGTATCGCCCGCTGACTCCGCCTCATGGGTCGCGGCCGTCGAGCAACTGCTTGATGACCAGCAGGCCCAGCGATTCGGCGAGGGTGCTTACCGCTTATGGGCGGAGAGGCATAGCCCCGAACAAGCTCTCGGGGCGCTCGAGGACACCTATCGAATGGCCTTGACCCGAAACTAACGACCCGTGGACGGCGTTCGAGCAGATGCTGGAACGACGCTCCGACCACGGTCGGGAGCGACGAAGCTCCAAGTAGGATTTCCCTATGGCGCACAATTGGCGCCCCACCAGCATCCGGAGATGAGATGGCCGTCGGTTCAGAGAACGTGCTGATTCGGGATCCGATCATCATCCTCGCGGCTCCCCGCTCGGGCTCGTCGCTCTTGTTGGCCGCCCTGTCGTCCCATCCGGAACTTTGGAGTCTGTATAAGGAGAGCAATCCGATACTTGAGGGACCGTTTCGACCGGATCTCCTCCAGCGGGATTCAAACGTGCTCTCTGCGGCAGACCTTGATGCCGGCATGCGTCGGCAACTGATGAAGACGTTCTTCGAGAGCGCAGGAAACTTGGAGAGTTTGCCCTTCGCTCGATTCATCCCTCTGAGAGGCCGCGGTCGTCAGTGGTACACCTCGGGCATATCGTTGCTCACGAAGCCCTTCAAACGACCACCGATTCGATTGGTCGAGAAATCGCCGAAGAACACCTTACGCATCCCCTTCGTGGAAGAGCTCTTCCCGGACGCAAGGTTCGTCCACCTGATCCGGGAACCGCGGGCCAACATCGCTTCTCTCTACGGCGGTTGGCAGGATCCGACCCACCACAACGTATATCCGCTCCCTGATGGATTCCGTATCCAGGGCTACGAGGGAAGGCACTGGTGTTTCGTCCTGGAGCCGGGTTGGCGGTCCCTCGAGGGAGCGCGGTTGGTCGATGTTTGCGCCGATCAATGGCGTTCGTGCAACGACAACTCCGTGCGGGACCTCCGCCACCTGCCGACCGATCGAGTCATCCGCGTGAAGCACGAAGACCTCCTCAAGGACCCCGTCGCCTGCTTGAATCGGATCGCCGCCTGGGCTGGCCTCGATCCCCGCCCATTCGACCGCTTCTCGAAAGGGTTGCCGGTGATCCAGCCTTCCACCCGCCCGAACCAGGATGCGCGCTCCCGGGTGGATAGCGAGATCGATTCCGTCCTACCAGCTCTCGCGACCCTACGAGAGGAACTCGGGTACGAGTAGGGGAGGATCGCTCGCTGTCATCGACAGGTGCTCCTCCACAATGACGCGCGGCCGAGGAGACCCAGGTAAACCATCGCCCCGAAAGCGGTACCCCAGGCGGCTCCGATCAGCCCATAACGCCAAGCGGCAGCCGCAACGAGGACAAGAGAGACGATCGCACCGATCGCTCCGTTGATCATCAGCTCCTTGCCACGGCGCTCAGCCTTCATCAGGAGAAGGAGACCGACGCCGGCACTCGTGAAGAGCTGAGCAACAGCGATAGGCCAGATGAGGTATCGGAACCGCGCGAAAGACTCGCCGAACAGGAGTGGTAGGAGCCGCCATCCGCCGGACACCATCGCGATCGCGTAGAGCGATGTCGCCGTCAGCGCGACGAGTGAGAGCCGAATCGAGACTTGAACGGCACGCCTTGGATCCTCTCCCAGCGTACGCGCCACGAGAGGGACGCCAGGGAGCGAGATCGCCGGGATAACGATCGTCAGAGGGGCGAACACTGATTCAGCTCCCCGAAGACCTCCTAGAGCGGCGACACCGACGATGCCGGACAAGACAAAAACGACCGCGTTGGACCCGATCTGGGATACGACTCCCGCGCCCGCATTCCACTTCCCAAACGGGAGTGCGTCCGCACGCCACCAACGAAGAGACGCGCGAGGACCCCGAGGTCGGGCGTGCAGCTGAATCATCCCGACCGATGTAGCAGCAAGGGCCCCCAACCCCCAACACAGCATCGTTGCCTCGGGCGTCTCAAGATTCCAAGCCAGAACCACGGTGCTCGCCATGACGACGAACCAGACAGCATCGTTGACGGTCGCAGCCATCGGCCGCTTATCACGGAACATGACGTTTCTGACAACATCCTGGAGAAGAGTCGGAATGAACCAGGGAGCGATCAACAGTGACGCGCGCCCCACAAAGCCGGGAAGGATGAGCCCGGCGAGCAACGCGCCGATCGTCGCGCTCAGCGCAAAGAGGATGCTGACCGTAAGAGTCAGCATCGTGGTAGCACGCAGGGTCTCGGGGCTAGCTCCTGCGGTTCCTGCCAACAACGGCTCTGTGAGCAGCCGTCGCTGTAGGCCCAATGCGACGACATAGAGCGTAAACGCCATGAACACCAAGCCCAGACCTGAAGGACCGAGAAGTCGTCCCGCGATAACTGATAGCCCAAAATTCGTCGCTGACGAGAACGTCTGATCCACGAAACCCAACGCGATCGATCGATGGTCCGGGTTGAAGACAAGCACCCGACCAGCTGCGCTGATACGCCCACGGAGTCGTCCTTGCGCTGATGTGGCGCGGCCGCCGACGCGCGCATGCTGCTCGGGCGGCTGCCTTCGCCTCACCTGTTCACCAGGGTCTTGGCTTCCGAGGAACCCATGCGAGCGGAGATCGTCGCCGCTCCACCCGGTGCTGGCTCTTGCGCCCCATGATTTCGCACGGGTCGATAGCCCACCAGCACCGTCATCAACCTGTGCCCCCGTGGTCGCCCGTCGGATATCCGAGCCGCGAGAGCACATCCCCTGCGCCGACGCTCAGGCGCTGGGCCTGTTCAGGTGTGAGCTTGGTCCGCCACCCCATCACCGCACCCTGTCCGATCCATGGATATCTCGGGTCGCCGCTCGAGATACCAGCATCGACGGCGTGCTCCTCTCTGTCTCGCATCTTCTCCACGGAGTTGTTCGCGATCGCCGCATCGATCTCCGGGGCCGTCGTATCGAGTCCGAGGAACCCAAGCACCTCTCGAAGCTTTGCCACCGGGTCCTGGCGGAACTCCTCGAACTTGATCACCAACAGGTCGCCACGGCGGGCAGCGTCGATGCCGAGCCAGTACGTCACGTGGTCCCGCCACGATCCGAAGAGGCTCATGGGCGTTCGGCTCGTGAGCGTGAGCTCGATCTGCTCGTCGAGGGTCCGGCGGACCCCGTCACGCAGTTCCCATCGGTACTCGGACAGGACCACATCTCGCACGTCTCGGACGATGTAGACGGCCCTGCGACAGGGTCCGACGAATCGGTCGTGTGTCTTGATGAGCCGTCCCCCGCCCGAAAGCACAGCCGGTGCTTCGCCGTGACCACCCGCGTCCGGGATCACGCGATTGACGAGCGGCCACTCGGCCGGCTGCCGCATCATGATCTCGGTCAGGAGGAAGCGGATCCACGTGCTTCCCGATCGGGGATACGAAGCGATGAGCACGTCATCCGGGCGCACACCCACGAAGCGGAGCCTCGCGGTCAGGGGCCGAACCACTCTGCGCAGTCGAACCGGCACGCGTTCGTGAGGACTCAGCCTGAGGAGTGCTCGAGCGGCTGATTGGGCCGGTCCGCTGCCTGCCCGAGACTCGTCGGGGATCTTTGAGCCCTCCATCACTTCCCGACCTCTCGGTGGTCGGCTGAGATCGCCGGGTTCCGGTCCTCACCAGGCTCATCGTTGGACTCCTGCGCCAGCGATGGATCCACGATCGGAGCCAACATGTTCGATCGGCGATCGATGGCGTAGCTGTCGGCAAGATCTGAGGCGCCCTCCATCGAGAGCGCCCTCGCACGCTCCAGCGCGCTCGCCAGCCGAGACGTCACCGTCTCGCGTCCACCTGTCGTCGGAACGACGACGGCGAAACCGTTCGAAAGCAGGGGCGGACCACCGTTCTGGAGACACACCGCGGGCAGCCGTGCCGCGAGCGCCTCGGCGAGAACCCACCCGGCCTCGTCATGCAGGCTGGGGAACAAGAAGACGCCGGCTTCGGTCCGCATCGATCGGAGTATTTCGGGTCGAGGAACCCGCCCCCGGAATTCGACTCGGTCGACCAGACCCGCCTCGAGGACGACCCGGCGGAGCCGGCGTTCGTCCGGTCCCTCGCCGTAGATCACGAGTCGCCAGTCCGATGTCTTCCCGACGGCATCGATCGCGAGGTCGGCTCCCTTCCACGCGAGCAATCGCCCCACGAACAACGCCGTGCGCGGACGTTCGCCCGCTGAGCTCCCATCGTCCAGGGTCTCTCCGGCGAACACCACGTTCGGGAAGACTCGAGCCCTGATGCGGTGCTTCCGTGGGAGCCATGCGACGGTCTCTGGGTTCTGGACGAGGACGACATCCGCCCGTCTCCACGCCAACCGGGCGAGCGGGTTCACGTAGCGTCCAACGACCCTCCCGGCTCCCCTCATCACCTCCGAGATCATCGACCTCACGCCCGTCGCCCAGATCAGCGACCACGGCGGGGCGACGCCTCCGCCGACCGGGCCCAGCACGAACCGAGGGCCCACTAGCGCCGCGGAGGATCCCAGCCATGCGTTCGCCAACGTCAGATGCCACACGAGGTCGAAACGATCGGCCTCATGTAGGCGACGCGCGGAGCGGAGCGCAGCCATCTGCCACAAGAGGTAGTAGAGCCTCAGGCCGCGCGACCCGCGCTTCCAGAAGCGCGCCCAGGTCGGCAGATCGACGTACACGAAGTGCAACGTCCCTCGCTCAGGTGTCTCGTCGATAGCAGCCTCGATGGGTTCCCGGTTGTTGCTCCTCGTGATCACCCACGTGTCCGCGTGGCGAGCCAACATCCGAGCCCACATCCACCCCGCTCCCGGTTCGGATCCTTCGATCGGCTCGCATGCGTAAGCGAACGCCAACAGCCTCACGGTACCTCCCAACTCGGGGAGGGCACGGGTCGGCGAGAACGATGGGGACGTTGACACACCACGTCATTCACGTCGTCATCCAATCTCCACACCTTGACAGCAGCGACAGCACGGGCATCGCTCGATCCCGTGACGGTTCCACCGCACGACGGGCAAGCTACCAACCTTCGGTGGACCGACACTGCCCACGACGGGTCGCATCGGGGCGGCGACGGGACGGAGGAGGACCTTCCCTATACTTCCCCAGGCGCGCGACCGATGAACGTTGGATCGGCGATGTCTGCCCAGGCGACGGACAGAGGTCGTGAGCGCTGGATCGGCCGAACGAGAACGAAAGGCTTTCGAGATGAGGGTCCTGGTCACTGGACATGACGGCTACATCGGCCGGGTGCTCGTGCCCCTGTTCCAGCGGGCGGGCCACGACGTCGTCGGGCTCGACAGCTTCCTGTTCGAGGGATGCGCGCTCGGGCCGGAACCGCCCGATCTCCCAGCGGTGCGGGTGGATCTCCGAGATCTCGACCCGATGACCCTCCGGGGGTTCGACGCCGTGGTGCACCTGGCGGCCATCTCGAACGACCCGCTCGGAGACCTCGACCCGGCGATCACCTACGACGTGAACCACACGGCGTCGGTCGCTCTCGCCCTGTCGGCCAAGGAAGCTGGTATCCCACGGTTCCTCTTCTCATCCTCCTGCAGCCTCTATGGCGCCTCCGGAGGCGACGCGATGCTGACCGAGAGTGCGGCCTTCAACCCGATCACCCCCTACGGTGAGTCCAAGGTGCTCGTCGAGCGGGATGTGACAGGGCTCGCGGATGACGGATTCAGCCCGACCTTCCTGCGAAATGCGACGGCCTACGGGTTCTCCCCGCGCCTGCGCGCGGACATCGTGGTCAACAACCTCGTGGGGCATGCGTTCACGTCGGGCGAGGTGCTCATCAAGAGCGACGGCTCCCCCTGGCGACCGCTGGTGCACGTCGAAGACATCGCCCGCGCATTCCTCGCCGTGCTGGAGGCACCGCGTGACGCGGTCCACGCTCAAGCGTTCAACGTCGGCCGCAACGAGGAGAACTACCGTATCCGGGAGGTCGCGGAGATGGTGGAAGACGCGATCGGAGGGAGCCGCGTCACGTTCGCCGAGGGCGGCGAGCCGGACCTGCGGACCTATCGGGTCGATTTCTCCAAACTCGCGGCCGCCCTCCCGATGTTCCTTCCGCGATGGACGGTGCGGGGGGGGATCGAGCAGCTCGTGCGCGCGTACCGTGAGTTTGAGCTCACGGCCGAAGACTTCCTCGGTCCGAAGTTCACTCGGCTCGAGCGGATCAATCAGCGTCTCGGTGCCGGGACCCTCGACGCAAGCCTCCGACCCAGCTCCACGCTGGAGGTCACGGCGTGAAGGTCGTGCTGTTCTGCGGCGGTCTGGGGATGCGTCTCCGCGACTACTCCGAGACGATCCCAAAACCGATGGTGAATATCGGGTTCCGTCCCATCCTGTGGCACGTGATGAAGTACTACGCTCATTTCGGCTACAAGGACTTTATCCTGTGCCTCGGCTACAAGGCAGACGTGGTCAAGAGCTACTTCCGCAACTACGACGAGTCCGTTTCGAACGATTTCATCCTGAGCTCGGGCCATAAGATCACCCTGCTGAACAGCGACATCCACGACTGGAACATCTCCTTCATCGACACGGGGATCAACGCGAGCATCGGACAGCGCCTGAAGGCCGTCCAGCCGCTCCTGGAGGGAGAAGAGGTGTTCCTGGCGAACTACACGGACGGTCTCACCGACCTCGACCTGCCGACCTACATCGACGACGCCCTCCGCTCGGAGAAGACGGCGAGCTTCCTGTGCGTTCGCCCCACACAGACCTTCCACGTCGTGTCGGTCCGGGACGAGGGCGTGGTATCGGAGATCGCGCCAGTGACCGAGTCGGACGTGTGGATCAACTCGGGATTCTTCGTCCTGCGCCCCGAGATCTTCGACCTGATCCACGACGGCGAGGATCTAGTGTTCGAGCCGTTCCATCGGCTGATCGAGCAACAGCAGCTCTACGCCTACAAGTACACGGGGTTCTGGACGGCGATGGACACGTTCCGAGATAAGGATCGGCTGGACGAGATGTACGCGAGCGGGGACGCGCCGTGGGAGGTCTGGCGCCAGGACCGCGTCTCGCGTAAGGAGCCGTAACGTTGATCGTCGTCGGAGATGGCCTGTCCCGAGGCATCTCGTCGATCCTGTGCGTAGGCGCACACAGTGACGATATCGAGATCGGCTGCGGGGGCACGGTATTGAAGCTCGTGAGAGCCAACCCGGACCTCAAGGTTCACTGGGTGGTGCTCTCGGCCGAAGGGGATCGCGCGGAGGAAGCTCGCACGAGCACCGAACGCTTCTTGGATCAGGCCCCGAACCACGATGTGGAAGTTGCTTCCTTCCGCGAACGATACTTCCCGTACCAGTCTCAACTGAAGGAGTTCTTCGACGACCTGGGGACACGCGTCCATCCTGACCTCGTCCTCACACATCATGGTGGTGACGCACACCAGGATCACCGCGTGGTCGCCGAGCTCACCTGGAATACATTCCGCGATCATCTGATCCTCGAGTACGAGATCCCCAAGTACGACGGCGACCTGGGCCGACCGAACGCGTTCGTGGAGCTGGATGAGGATCTCGCGGGTCGCAAGGTTCAAGCCATCCTCCAAGGCTTCCCCTCCCAAGCCGAGCACTTCTGGTTCAGTGAGGAAACCTTCATGGGATTGCTGCGGCTGCGAGGTGTCGAGGCGCGATCAGCGAGCGGCCTCGCAGAGGGATTCCATGCCCGGAAACTCCTCCTGGGATAGCTCGGAGCACGATCCGGGTCGGAGTCGCTAGTACCTCTACGGTGATCGGCGTAGGGCGCTCCATCTGTCATCGGGCATAATCATCTCTTGCCGTTCCTTGCAACCGACCGCGATGGCCTTAGCGCGTCGGTGTACGGCGAGAAGGGAAGGGGACAGTCGATCATCACGCTCCCTCATCTGGATGGTAGTCCGTGGTCACGGTGCTGACCCGCCCCTGGCCGACCAGTGGGCGCCGCTCGGTGCTCCGGCTCGCCTTCGCGTTCTCAGCAGTTCTCCTCGTCCTCGGCCTACCGCCAGCATCCCCTGCCCGGGCCGCCGGTGGGCTCGTCGCTGCGTACGGCTTCGACGAGGGAACAGGTCCCAGCGTTGCGGACGCCTCGGGCAACGGGAATACCGGGACGCTCAGCGGCGCGACGTGGACGTCGGGGAAGTACAGCTACGGGCTTGGCTTCAACGGCACCTCTTCGCGAGTGGACGTGCCCAACGCAGCCTCCCTGCAATTGACCACGGCGATGACGCTCGAGGCGTGGGTGAACCCCACGACCGCTACGAGCAAGTGGCGCGACGTGATCTACAAGGGCAGGGACAACTACTACCTGGAGGCGAGCTCGACCAACGCCGGCAAGCCGGTGGGCGCGGGGATCATCGGAGGCGTCAACACCAAGGCCTCCGGTACGGCGCCGCTCGCGACCAACACCTGGACGCATCTCGCGACCACCTACGATGGAGCCGCGCTCAAGCTCTACGTGAACGGGAACCTCGTCACGACCACGGCCGTCACGGGGATGCTCGCGACCTCGGCCGATCCCCTGCAGGTCGGCGGCGACAGCATCTTCGGTCAGTACTTCGCCGGCACGATCGACGAGGTACGCATCTACAACAACGCTCTTACGCAGGCGCAGATACAGGCAGACATGACCTCGCCGATCGGCTCGGGGAGCTCGGATACTCAGGCTCCGACGGCCCCGACAAACCTCAACGCGACCGCCGCGGGCAGCACGCAGATCGACCTCACCTGGACGGCGTCGACGGACGACGTGGGCGTGACGGGATATCTCGTCGAGCGCTGCCAGGGGGCAGCCTGTTCGAACTTCGCCTCGCTGCCTGCGACGCCGACGGGCACGGCCTACACGGACACGGGGCTGAGCCCGAATACCACCTATCGGTACCGCGTTCGAGCGATCGACGCCGCTGCGAACCTCAGCGGCTACTCGAACATCGCCGGCTCCACGACCCAACCCGGTGGCAGCGGACCCCCTGGGCTCGTCGCCGCCTACGCCTTCGACGAAGGTACAGGATCGACGGTCGCCGACAGCTCGGGCAACGGGAATACCGGCACGCTCAGCGGGGCGACATGGACGTCCGGCCGGTTCAACAGCGGTCTCGCGTTCAGTGGGAACTCCGCGCGGGTCAACGTCCCCGATTCCGCCTCGCTCGATCTCACGACGGCGATGACCCTCGAGGCTTGGGTCTCACCCACGACCGTGACGAGCTCGTGGCGGGACGTGATCTACAAGGGCAACGACAACTACTACCTGATGGCGACGTCGAGTCGGAGCAGCAAGCCGGTCGGCGGTGCGACGATCGCCGGGGTCCACCAGGAAGCCACCGGTCTCGGGCCGATCGCCGTGAACACCTTCACGCACCTGGCGTTCACCTACGACGGCGCCACGGTCCGGCTGTTCGTGAACGGGACGCAGGTGGCGAGCAAGTCGGCCACCGGCAGCATCGCGACGTCCACCAACCAGCTGCAGATCGGCGGGGACAGCCTCCACGCCGCTCAGTATTTCGCGGGCACCATCGACGAGGTCCGCATCTACAGCACGGCGCTGACGCAAGCGCAGATCCAGGCCGACATGACCTCGCCGATCGGCTCAGGGAGCTCCGACACTCAGGCTCCGACGGCCCCGACGAACCTGGTCGCGACCGGCGTGACTCGTAGCGAGGTCGACCTCACCTGGACGGCGTCGGCGGACGACGTGGGCGTGACCGGATACCGGATCTTCCGGAACGGCACCCAGGTGGGCACGGCCTCGACGTATCCGTCCTTCCAGGATATCGGCCTGACGGCAAGCACGTCCCACACCTACACGGTGCGTGCCTTCGACGCGGCGGGGAACACGTCGGGAGACTCGTCGGCCGCGACCGGCACCACGCCAAGCCAAGGCACGTTCTTCCAGAACGACGTACTCGCCACCGGCTTCGATCTCCCGACGAACATCGAGTTCATGCCCGACGGTCGCATGTTGGTCGTGGAACTGCAGGGCAAGATCCTCGTCCTACCCCCACCGTACACCCAGCCCGATCCGACACCGTTCCTGCAACTCACCAATGTGGGATCGGCCGGCGTTCAGCAGGGCTTGTACGACATCGTCCTCGACCCGAACTTCGTGACGAACCACTTCTACTACGTCTTCTACACGACCGCGACGCCCAACAAGGACAGGCTGTCGCGGTTCACGGCGAACGCGTCGCTCACGGGCACGATCGCCGGGAGCGAGGTCGTGCTCTACCAGGACCCGGACTTCGCCAACCATGAGCATCACGGCGGAGCGCTGCCGGTGTGGCTGAGCCCTGTACAGGCGATGGTGATTCCGATCGCGGATCGGCATCGGGACTACTGCGTCAGCGTCCAGGAACGGCTCAAGCAGGCCGGCTTCCGCGTCGAGATGGCTGCCGGGGAAGA
>Ga0207643_10000245_pt1 | contig 37855 bp, 42 predicted proteins | sample KBSMisM62_FD_184313 | JGI IMG/M metagenome (GOLD analysis project Ga0207643, IMG submission 184313) | Miscanthus rhizosphere microbial communities from Kellogg Biological Station, Michigan, USA - KBS Miscanthus M6-2 (SPAdes) (version 2) | ecosystem: Host-associated > Plants > Roots >... | reverse complement strand
CTCATCGACTGTCTAGGTGGATAAATATAGGTATTGCGTGCAATATACTCTTTTAAAATATCATTTTGTGTGGTTCCCCGCAGATTGCTAGATGATACACCTTGCGACTCTGCAACAACAATGTACAATGATAACAGTGTCGACGCGGTCGAGTTAATCGTCATTGATGTACTGACCTTATCAAGTGGTATATTTTGGAAGCAGGTCATCATATTATCTATAGAACTAATTGCAACACCAGTTCTTCCGACTTCCCCTTGGGAATAATCATTGTCGGAATCTCTTCCAGTTTGCGTTGGGAGATCAAAAGCCAATGATAAACCAGTCTGTCCGTGATCTAACAAGAATCGAAATCTGTTGTTAGTTTCTTCTGCACTTCCAAATCCACTATACTGTCGCATTGTCCATAGTCTTTCTCTATACATATCGGGATAAAGTCCCCTTGTGTATGGAAATTTACCTGCTTCTTCATCTCCATTGCTTATGCTTGTAAGATCTTTTGAAGAGAAAATTTTCTTTACGGGAATTCCTGAATCTGTTTTAATTTTTTTTACCTCTTGTTTTGACATTCTTGCTCCCCACCTAGACAATTAACTTATTCGCAAAATTTAAAGCTGCGCTATATGGCTCTACTTCCTTTTTCAGTATTTTATTTACAAGTTTCCCATACTCTTGACTTTTCATTATTTTTTCAATGGATTTTTCCTTAATAACGTTTAAGATCATATCTCTTAATTCATTTTCGAGTATTGATTTTTCTCTTGCTTGATATTTTTCATCATCCAACATTTTTACTAGTGATTTTGTTAATTCTTTTATTCCTTTATTCATCTTTGCCGAACACTTGAATACTAATTTTTTATTATCTCCAACCAAATCCGCAATTATGCTGTACAATATGGTGGCCCCTTCCAGATCTGATTTATTAATAACATAGATATCCCCTATCTCGGTTAATCCAGCTTTTATCGCTTGAATGCTATCTCCTGTTTGCGGATTGAAAATAACTACAGTAATATTTACTGCCTTAGAGATTTCAATTTCAAGCTGTCCTGCGCCGACACTTTCAACTAAAATAAGATCATACCCGGCGGCATCCAATATCCTTACGACATTTCTGAGTGATCTTGAAATACCTCCTTCGGCTCCTCTCGAAGCCAAGCTTCTCACATAAATTTCGTCGCTTATCGACATCATACGTACTCTGTCACCCAATAAAGCACCCCCAGTTATAGGGCTGGATGGATCAACTGCGACTATGGCCACTTTATAACCTAGAGAGTGAAATTCCGCAGCCAATCTTCCTATAAGAGTACTTTTGCCTGCTCCCGCCGATCCGGTGAATCCAATCGTTCTTGCATTTTTTGTTTTTTTGAAAATTCCGTGAATAATTTTCAATGCCTCAGACTCATTATTATCAACTATTGAGATCGCCCTGGAGATTGACCTCTTGTCTCCTTTTAATATCCCCGATACTAATTCTGACACGAGAGATTTAGCTGGAAAGTTAATTATTAAAAGTTACTTATACACTTGAAAGCGGTTTCGATTCAAGCCATAGATTGACAAAAAATTTTAAAGGTCCCCTGTAAATTTTAGTTATATGTCAACACTTACCCATGGAAAAAAGAAGCCGATAAGGGTTCTTGTGTCCAAACTAGGTCTGGATGGTCATGATCGAGGAGCTTTGGTCATATGCAGAGCACTTAGGGATTCTGGTATGGAAGTAATTTATTCCGGGTTATTTTGTACTCCAGAACAAGTAGCAAAAATTGCCATCGATGAAGATGTAGACGTTGTTGCAATGAGTTTGCTAAATGGTGCACATCTTACATTGTTTCCTAAGGTTGCGACTTTGCTGAAGGAACGAGGAGTAAGTGATATCTTGTTAATTGGTGGAGGAGTTATTCCGGGCAAGGATAAGAAACAACTTGAAGAAAAAGGAGTAAAAGGAAATTTTGGTCCAGGTACGCCCCTTGAAGTGATAATCGAATTTATTCATGGCAATATCAAAAAATAATAGCATGGTCATTAACTTCCTAACTGGTCTTTATCTAGGAACAATTTGTAGTGTTTTAGTTCGGTATCTAACTGGGAGTTTTTCAAGGAAAAACCCTAATTGAATTTGATATTAGGTCTAACACTTTACCAATTGCGAGGAGCAGCTTCTTGATTCATAATCTCGTGTTTTTAGAAATCTTTATAATTTTTTACTCCAGTTTGAAATGAAAACTGGGTAAAGAATGACTAAACATGTCGTATCGCTCTAACAATCATTAGTACGATCCAAATAACTAGTACTATTATTCCAATAACGATTAGGATGTTTCCAATAGTTCCTGCAGGATATGGAATAGGTGCGTAAAACAAAATCGCTCCAATTACAATGAGAACTATAGCTAAGATTAGTAAGTTCTGATTAGAAATTGTTGTCATATACTAGGATAATAGGTAAACAAAGTTTATTACTATAGTGAATTTGGTTCACTGTTAGTACAGAAGATCAAAAAAGTAGATTACCAACACAAAATAACATTTTCCGAATGACTTCAGTAAATGAATGTATACAAAAAAGGAAATAAAAATAAAGTAGATCGTCAGTCTACTGGATTTGATTCATATCAGTCATCAGTTGGAGGTAACATTGTTGAATCATTGGTTTCTGGCATGACACTTCCAGTTTCATTCATACCGTCCATTGATTGAGACGAACCCAGTTGATCTTCTACTGATTGATTTGCACCTAGTGTATTATCTACTGATTGATTTGCACCTAGTGTATTATCTACTGATTGATTTGCACCTAGTGTATTATCTACTGATTGATTTGTACCTAGTGTATTATCTACTGATTGATTTGCATTTAAGGTATTTTCAGTTGTCTGATTTGCATTTAAGGTATTTTCAGTTGTCTGATTTGCATTTAAGGTATTTTCAGTTGTCTGGTCTGAGTTTAGTGTATTTTCAGTATTTTGTGTAGATTCGAGTTGATTTTGATTTTCATTTTTCACTGTTATTTCATTTATGTTTACATTCTTGAGATCTATGTCGATATTAACATCGTTGTTGCTGATATGTGCTCTTTTGGTATTCACATCTATCTGAATTGTACCTTTACTAATTTGTCCTCTGATTTCTCCATCTGGAAATGATTGTGTGTGTACATTTACGTATGCAGATGATTTGTCAATGAGATTTACTAGGTCAGAAATCGATTTACCTTTTAGAGGTCCTTCTAATTTGTCTGCTGTTATACTGCCCTGAACCAATGCGCCGTTTACAGAATCTTTACTACCTTTGAATAATGTTGCGACAACGGGACCATTCTCACCTACCTTACCTGAATGAATGTGAGCTTGCGTTACTCCCTTGAGACCTTCTGCTTCAATCTGGTACCAAACCTTTGAATTGCCGCTGTTTACAATAAATCCACTAATTCCTGTTGCCGTTACATCAGGATGTGATGGAACTTCGTTTTTACCATTTAGGACGGTTATGTAGCCATTCTGTTGTTGTGCATTTACTGGATTTGCGAATATTACTGAAACTGAGATTGACAGTATTGCCGCTAGAACCAGTACTGTGTAAGTTAGTTTTGTCATTACTTAAAAAAAGACAAAATAAGTTATTAATGACTATGAACTCGCTTCTTTAAAATAAATAATCTATTGATGCTTATTGAACAGTAATATATCATGAGGTACAATAGATCCCAAACGGACTGGGACGTAAATAATTTACTATCAACTGCTGCTATTACCATTTTTCCTCAATAGATTTGCATTATCTCATACTCAAATTGACTTGGGTTTCAATGGTAATGAAGATTTAAATCTACATATACAACAGTATCATTCATCTCAAAAAATGACTTTAATTGGTGATGTCTATCGATGGTTATACAGCAAATTTAGCTCTCGTCCAACAAATTTTAGCTGGGTCATAAACAATGCACTTGCAGGAAGCGGATTGCCCTTATCATTTGACCAATTCAAATGGTTGGTTAATCACGGGATAGGAACAATAGTTACTGTGAGAGAAGTGCCTTTACCATCACATTGGCTATCTTTGAACGATAAAAAAAATTTAGATGTTGATTCTGAAGGACCTGATAAAGTAAATTACTTGCATTTGCGAGTGGAAGATTATCATTCTCCAACTGTGCAGGAGATTGATTCTACGGTCAAGTTTATGGAAAATGAAATAAAGGAAAAAAGGCCAGTGCTGGTTCATTGCGCTGCCGGAAAAGGTAGAACTGGCACCATTTTGGGTGCTTATTTATTAAGGAACCAGAAGATTGGTGCGAGGGAGGCGATAACCAGAATTAGAAATATGCGACCAGGTTCAATTCAAACAGATTCCCAAGAGAAATCACTTTATGAATATGAGAAGTACTTAAAAGAAGAATCTATGAAAAATTAGTTTGGTTTGTCTTCATCACTATTGAGCAACTTGACAAGACAGGATAACATTTTATTGATACTGATAGATAATACATTATATGGATTTTGAAAAATTAGAGGATCTGGCTACTGAGGTTAATTTGGCACGAAATCAGAATATGAGATCTAAGGCCAAGGAAGTGGAAGAAGAAATGTTGAAAAGTTTAACTGAAAATGAATTAAATTTTCCTGTTGAGGGAGATGTTTTGATTAACAAGAATTCTGCTTCCTTTGTATATAAGAATAACAAAACATATCCAGCGTTGTTAGAATTTATAGCGCGTATTTTGCATGTCGATATTCCGATCAGGATTAAGGAATCAAAGTTTGGACCAGGTGGAATCATTGTTGCTGCCGGGAACAAGGATGAGGCAAATAAAACATTACAAGAATGCTGTCATGAATTGCAGGTTCTCATAAAGGGAAAGGAAGGACACCTTGACTAACAATGTGATGGCGATGTTCAGGGATCATCTGTTCTCAATTACATCAATGAGATGTGACAGCTTGAATGGTTTGACCAGAACATCTTCACTTGTTACTTTGAATGGTTTTATTCCAGAAGACGTTCGGTATAGGGGATTAGTAGTAGTTAGAACAATTCTTTGAGCAGGTCTTATACGATAAATTTCGCTTGCTAAGTCGGTTGCATTAAGATTACCTATCAAATGCGTATCTAGAATAATTATGTCATAATCTTTTTCTTTTACTGCTGATAAGCATTCATCACTCTCCGAAGTGACGAGCGTACTGATATTCCTTTTTGCAAAAAATTCAGGATAGAGAGTCATTAGATCAGGATCTGATTCTATGATAAGAATATTCAAGACATTTTCATTTGCCTGTCTATCTACCAAATCATTAAGGTCGTATTTGTTCATATCCACTAAGATGTCATGCGATTCCATAATCCTGAATTGCGAATCTGGTTCATTCTTTAAGATCACTTGGGGATGAGAACATATTACTGTTATATCGTAGTTGTTGTCGATCCATTTATCATGAGCATCTTGCCACCATCTCTCAAGATCATCCGACTTGTCAAATAATTTTAATTCGCACATTTTACACGCTGCATCTGCAAATACTATTATTCTAGATTTTTCTCCTTTTACTATGCGGTCATCAACTGCATTCTCTAGATAATTCTTGAGTTCCTCAAAAGGGAATATGTTGCCTCTTAATGCAGATTTGAAGTAAGGCTCAAAATCAACAATTTTCAAATTTTTATTGTGGATATTCTCTTTACAATCCTTTATCTTGCTGCATAACTTTTCTATACCCAAAGGGTGCGACTGATCCAATGCATGAACAGAAGCATAAATACAAACAGCTCCCTCCTCAAGCCCATGATTAATCCAATAAACAGCTGCCTTTGCCCTATCTTCTTGATTGTTGTACATGAGCATAACATGTTTACCATCTGAAATTTGATACGGATCAGAATTGTTACTCAATTTAATCGCGCTTGTTGATTTCATTTATCTGATGCAATAACACACCGGATAAATATATGAGCATAATAGTTTAATAGCCTTAATGTAACGATTCAATATCAAAAAATTTTGCTCTATCAACAGGCGTTGATAGATTTTGATGGTTTATGCTCTATTTTAGTTTCTTATTCCTCGCTTTTCCACATCATTTTCCTCATTTCCTTACCAACGGTTTCTAATTGACTCTTTTCAAGTTCATTCATGAATCTAACAAATGAGTTCTTTCCATCTTTCTTGTATATGCTTACCCATTCGTTTGCAAATTCGCCTGATTGTATGTCCTTTAGTACCTTTCTCATGTTTTCTTTTGCCTGATCATTTATTACCATTGGTCCTCTAGTAAGACCTCCATACCTTGCAGTTTCGCTTACTCGGTTGTACATCCCGGTGATACCGTATTTGTATATCAGATCTACAATCAATTTTAATTCATGTAGACATTCATAATAAGCTACTTCAGGTTGGTAACCAGCTTCAACCAAAGTTTCAAATGCATTGAGTACCAACGAATGAGCACCGCCACACAAATCTACCTGTTCTCCAAACCAATCTGTTTCAACTTCTTCTTTGAATGTAGTTTCGATAACTCCTGGCCTTGTACTGCCTATTGCCTTGGCCATTCCCAAAACAGTTTCCATTGCCTTTTTGGAAGAGTCTTGATATACAGCAATAAGTGACGGGGTACCGAATCCTTCCTGAAATAGTTCTCGAACTCTCTGCCCTGGTCCTTTAGGAGCGACCATTACTACATCCACATTTTTGGGCGGAACTATCCACTTCCAATGAATTGCTGCACCATGTGAAAAAGAAATAGTTTTTCCTTCAGAAAGTCCAGGTTCGATATCGTTCTTGTAAACATTCGCTTGCTCCATGTCGGGAGTAAGGATGTGAATAATATCTGCTAGTTGTGAGGCTTCCTTTACTTCTTTAACTTCATGTCCATCATTTTCTGCAATTTTCCACGATTTTGCTCCCTTGTACAGCCCAATAATTACATTTATTCCCGAGTCTTTCATATTATTTGCTTGAGCTCTACCTTGTATCCCGTAGCCTATCACGGCTATGGTTTTATTCTTAAGCTGTTCTAATGAAACATCATTATCAAACCATTTTTTTGCGGTCATACCTAGACATATTCTGTATCGATATTTATAGGCAATTCAAATCGGATGTTAGATTAGAATTTCTAATTCCAATTGAGGTAGTTTTAGAATAAATTTTCTTCCATATTTGAGATTAGAGTTTATCAATTATCTTCAGATTAATGAGATACATAAAGACGAGAGTTGTTATCTCACGATTAAGAAATTGTGCATTCTGGACATATTGAATAAAAATGCGAGGCTAGGTCCTGCAGAACAGCGGTTTATTTCAAGGTTTCAATTATTTTTTTGGTCTCGTCTAGATCGAACGCCTTTAAGGTTGTAATTCGCACATTGCCTAATGCACCAGTAGAAAGGGATACAGACATTGCAACTTCATCACTGGGTAATTCTGCTGTAATCACTATGTCAAATTTTCCAAATGTGTATAATATTTCGGTCAGCTTTCCTCCTTTCTTCTCAAGATATGCCTTAAAGGAATCAGCACGCTTTATCGTGTCTCTTACGTTCTTCAGTCCTTGATCCGTCCATCTTACGAGTAAAACATATTTTCCCATATGTCATGTTAATTGGTCCTCAATTATTTATTGTTGTCTTCAGAGGACACTTAGAGGTTTGTATCGCAAGTCTTTAAACTGCTTACATGAATAAATCTTTAGAAAGGCATTCTTCACCGGATTTGTCTTTCTCATAGGGCGGTTAGATATCCCTCTACCGTCCTATTTACTAACATCAGCTGCCTTAGTTGTGCCGAACTAGCTTTGACCACATTCCGCATGCCTAACCGTGATATGATATTGTGGATAATAACGGTCCTTTTGAGGATATGATACTAACATTTGTAAATTTTATTACTAAGTAGCAAATAGAATATTTGAAATATTCAGTTGATAAAGTTAATTCAATTATTCCAGCGATATAAATTTCATTACTAGTCTACATTTTAGTTTGGTAACTTGATTTTGGTTAAACATCTATTGCATTCCAGTATTAAAACCGCGTTGTTCTTTGACAAAACTTTAAATTTTTTAGCCCCACATTCTTTACATATTGGACACACTCTTTTTGGCTTTGACATGTTGTAATATGGATGTAATCGTTTAATGACTATTTAACATCTGGATACTGTCTAATTTCTCCTGATCCATCTTTTTGAGTCTCAAAGAGTACTTTTATTCTTCGCACTCCATCAAGATTCAAAATATTCTTGTAGACAGCATTTGGTACAAAATCTCTCCATTCTTTATTCATCACAATATTCATCCTAATATTAGTACCATTACAATCAGTCTTATTGTGGAATACTGGAGCATGTATTTTAAAAGTCTCCGAACTATGAGTCAGCAGCTCCTGGACAAATTTATTACCAGAATATATTGAATCAAACCTTGGTAACATGGATTTCAGATGTTGAACCCAGATTGCATTATTTTCCAAATTCAATATTGGCAAGATATACACTTTACTGAGATCAATTTTTGATTCGACTAATGAATTGTGAATAAAATAAATTCGCTCTCCAGCCGTAAATGGATTTGAAAATGTAAAATTAAATTGGGAACTTCCTACTGCCATTATCAACTCGTCACATTCATTTAATATTTGATTCGCGAGGTTCAGATGACCATTGTGAAAGGGCTGAAATCTTCCTATCATTAGTCCACAGGACATTGTTATCTATTATTCAATTTATTTACTTGTTCTTTTATTTTGTCATTGTCAATCCTCTTGAAGATTGGCTCAATTTCACCTAGTTTGTGACCTGGTTTCAAGAGTATAGTTCCAATTGAATCCCAATTTTGTTCATGAATGTTACCTTCCAATGACATTTGTTTCCAAATTTGCTCTGCAGAAAATGGGATGAATGGAACAAGCAAAATAGACAATGATCGGACAGCGTTAATTGAAACGTAAAGTGTAGCGCCAGATTGTTCGGGGCTCTTCCATGGCTCTTTTCTTTGAAAATATTGATTGAAGATTGATGAAAAAGACAGAATACTCTTTAATGCTTTATCAATTTCATTACTTGAAATAAATGCGCCAACTGTTTTTCCAATTCGTTCAATTTCTATCAATGCATTTTTGTCAAGTTCATCATAGTCGGTAGGGACGGGTATCTGATTACTAAAATTCTTCTTGATAAAAGTCAGTGTTCGGTTTACAAAATTACCAATATTTGCTATTAATTCATTGTTAATCTTTTTCTCAAAATCATTCCAATCAAAATTAATGTCATCTTGGGAATAACTGCAAATTGACGCAATGTAGAATCGTAGATAATCAGGATGAAATAGATTTACAAATTCCCTCAATCCAATATACCAATTTCTGCTCTTTGAGATTTTATTATTTTGAAGCATTAGGTGACCACGTGTCGGTATGAAATCTGGTAACTTGTACTCTCGGTTAATGCCAATTCTAATCGCAGGCAAAAACAGATAATGATGATAGACAATATCCTTTCCAATAAAATGAAATAATTGAGAATTGTTCCACTTTTCCTTTGCCTTATTAATATCACCTAAGAGTTCGATGAATGAAGAAATATAACATAGATGATTATCAAACCAACCATAGAAAACTTTGTCTTTCTGAGCATTACCTTCAATAGGAATGTTAATACCCCAAGGAATATCTCTAGTTATGTCCCAATCTTGCAAACCTTCTACTATCCAGTTGAGAACATATTTTTTCACATCCTGTTGGAGGAATTTATTTTCCTTCAACCAGCCTTCAAGAACGTTCGCAAAATTAGACAACTTGAAAAAGTAATGATTGCTTTCTTTCTTAACAGGAGGAAGTCCGCAAATAGCACATTTTGGATCCAATATTTTTTCGGGTATTCTTCCACATTTCTCACAAAGGTCTGAATATTGTCCCAGAGCATCACAATTAGGACACCTACCTACTACATAACGATCAGGTAAAAATTTCAAATCTTTTTCACAATAGTACTGGACAACCACTTTCTCGTAAATTAGATCATTCTTTTTCAAGATATCAAAGACGTATTGAACAAATTTCCGATTTGTTCTAGAGCTTGTTTGTGAAAAAGAGTCAAAAATTATTCCCGCCAAGTTAAAATCTTCCAAGTCCTTATCATGCCAGTATCTTACATACTCTTCCGGGTCTACTTTCCTTTTTTCAGTTTCAATAAGAATAGGGGTGCCAAAATCATCTGATGCACACAGATAGTATACCTCTACTTGATTTAGTTTTAGAAATCTGCGAAAGATATCTGCCGGTAGATATGTTGACGATATATGACCAAGATGGATTTCTCCATTTGCGTATGGTAGTGCACTTGTTATGATTACGGGTCCTGATTTGGAGTTCAGCACAGCAGAATCATTGATGATATCAGGGAATTAAAACTATCTGAATAACCAATTGGACATGAAATGTTAATCCCATGATGTAATTCAAAGTTTCGACCAACCAGTTATAACATATTAACAAGGTGTACATCCGGATGAAAAATATGAGACAAATTGACGATGGGAGAAAGTCATGGGAATGGGCTTCTTCTCATATGGGCATCATAAGTTCAATTGTGAACCAACACATCAATGACCAACCCTTAAGGGGTTTGAGTTTGGGACTTTCATTGCATATTACAAAAGAAACTTCAGTACTTGTAATGGCGGCAATTAAATTGGGATCAAAGGTTTCATTATGCTCAGCTAATCCATTGTCAGTACAAGAGGATATAGTAGAATTTCTCTCGTCTCGGGGAGCCACAGTATATGCATGGAAAGATGAAACTGAACGCGAATATTCAGATAACTTGAAACAAGTCCTAGGAAATAATCCTCATATAGTTACAGACGATGGAGCGAATCTTCATGTTATGGCCCATAAGAATAAATCGTTTGGCATATTGGGTGGAACGGAGGAAACTACATCTGGAATAACAAGATTAAAGGCACTTGAAAAAGAGGGAAAGCTGCAGTATCCCGTTATTGGTGTAAATGAAGCTCGTACTAAACATTTATTTGATAATCGATACGGAACAGGCCAAAGCACATTAACTGGTATAATTAAGTTGACAAACGTTCTGATTGCAGGGAAACACATAGTTGTTTGCGGATATGGTCATGTTGGTAGAGGCGTTGCAACAAGAGCTAGAGGAATGGGCGCTATTGTTACTATTGTTGAGGTTGATCCACTTAAGGCTTTAGAAGCATATATGGATGGATACGGAGTGAAGAAAATGGATCAAGTTGTTCAAAATGGAGATATTTTTATAACATGCACTGGGCAGAAGAATGTAATCGCAGAGAAACATTTCAAAAAAATGAAGAATGGAGCAATGCTTGCAAATGCAGGACATTTTGATAACGAAATAGAGGTAGAAAAACTACTTTCAAGTTCAAATCAAAACTATTCAATTAAGCAATATGTGGATTCTTTCAACATAAATGGAAGAAGAATTTTCCTCCTGGCCAAGGGTAGGGTGGTTAATCTAGTAGGAGGAGAAGGCAATCCACCTGAGGTGATGGCTATGTCATTTGCAAATCAGCTTCTATGCATCTTACACATTTTTCAGAATCATAAAAGAATGCAAAAAAAAGTCTTTCCTGTACCTGAAAAAATAGATTCCAAAGTAGCAAAATTATCATTAAAGTATCTGCAAATTAATATTGACAAACTAAACCCAGTTCAGAGAAAATATGCTCATTCCTACTGATATCTGCTCAGTCCACTTTGCGATTTTCGCATACAATCATTTTACTTGAAGAATGTCTAACCTTTCAAATTTCAAGCAAGAAAGGCATAATATTTTATAAGTGATTGAAACTTAAAAAAAGTTAATTATGACTTGGATGCGAGCCGCAAGTATCGAAGAGTTCGACAAAAAAACTGGGAAAGAAGTAAATCTGAGTGGAAATAGAATTGCACTATTTAGATCCAAAGATAAATTCTATGCCATAGAAGCCTTGTGTAGACATCAAGATGGGTCACTTGCTCCCGGAAAGATAGATGGCGAGGTAGTTGAATGCCCATTACACTCATGGCATTATAACATACGTACAGGAGATCTATTAGACTATCTTGAAGGAGTTAAATTAAAAACTTACAAGATTGATTTAAAGGGTAAGGATATTTATATAGACGTTTGAATCAATTATTGCCAACTGTCATTAATAGGTTATAATACCTAATTTGAAAATATTTAACAAACTTTCTGATACTTTTGAAGATATCGGTACCAACGAAGACAATAAGGTTAGGATCTATGTTTGCGGTATTACCGTCTATGATGATTGTCATATTGGACATGCTAGAACGATAGTTATTTTTGATGTTCTACGAAGATACCTGAAATACAAAGGAAGGCAATTAGTATATGTTCAGAACTTTACAGATGTAGATGATAAAATAATCAACAGGGCTAAAACAGATGGTACATCTGCAGAGGAAATCTCGTCAAGGTATATTACCAGTTATTTTGATGACTTTTCTAAACTAAATGTTCTTAAAGCAGATTCATATCCAAAAGCAACAGATCACATAAATGAAATAATTAATGCAATCAAAATTTTGAAGGAAAAAAATTATACTTATGCCACTCTCAATGGAATTTATTTTAGAGTGAGATCATTTCCGGGCTATGGTAAATTATCAAAAAAACGGGTGGACGAGCTTGAAGAAGGTACAAGAATTGAAATTGATGACCTAAAGGAGGATCCTTTGGACTTTGCCTTGTGGAAATTCTCTTCAGATGTCCCAAATTGGGAAAGCCCGTGGGGAAAGGGGAGACCAGGTTGGCATATTGAGTGTTCAGTAATGGTATCAAAGTTTTTGGGAAAGGAAATAGAAATTCATGGGGGTGGAACAGATCTCGTATTTCCTCATCATGAGAATGAAATAGCCCAATCTGAAACATTCACCGGTAAGAAATTAGCAAAAATATGGATGCACGTTGGTATGATTACAATTAATTCAGAAAAGATGTCCAAATCACTTCGAAATATGGTAATACTTAAGCTCGCATTGAAAAAATGGGGTTCAAACGTACTAAGGATATACCTCATTTCTTCTCAATATTCAAAGCCAATGGATTACAACGATGATATTTTACAGGAATCAATGCAAAAATGGAGACAGATAGAACACTGTATTTATGAACTGACAACAACAAAGAATACTACAGAAGATTTGCAAGAATTTGAAGATAAATGCAATGCTTTTTTATCCGAATTCTTGACAGCATTTGATAGCAACCTGAATACTTCTTTAGCCTTGACAACATTTATGAAACTGGTTTCATATGTGAATAATTTGAGTTCGTCTGAAAAATTAACTGTAAACATGGCCGACAAAGCGTTACCTATATTGGGTACTATCATGGACATTATTGGTCTGAAGGTCATGATAGTTGACAGGGATATGAAGGTACAAATTGAACAAATGATAAGAGAGAGAACTAATCTTCGAGCTGAAAAGAAATTTCAAGAGGCAGATGAGTTACGAAAGAAGATTTTGGAACTATTTGATGTAGAACTTACGGATCACAGCAGCTACACATCGTGGAAGAAAAAAGAAATAATTGGATATGAGAAAGGCATCTAAAACTACAGTTAAACTACAGTGTACCTGTTGAATTAATTTTCCTTATAGCCATGGATGATTTTTCCAAACGACGTGCCATATCTGATAAACTTTTATTTGTTCATTAGAGAAAGAAGACTTGAATGAAAAAGGATGACTTGATTTTCAGTATTGTCATGATTTCGGCTATTGTTTTATCTTCATGTTTTGTAATATCCATTGAGATCATTGGTGATGCTAGCCAAGTTTATGGTGCATCTACTCCTTTAGTGACTCAAGATACAGAACAGTCGGCAAACAATACCACCTTGAAGGTTTTTACTGATTCGCTCCGGGGGTTAGTATCAAAGTCTACTGAACTTACTGGCAAATATCAGCTCGAACTGGGAAAATGGGCGACAAAGGAAAATGATAATTTGACAATGATTTCTATAACTGACAATTACTTGCCACAGTTTGAGGATCTTAAAAATGAGGCGAGTAATCTAGCAGTGCCATTTGGGCAGGAAAATATCAAAGATTCGTTTATCAAATCAATTAGTTCAGAAGCCTCTAGCTATGAACATTTTAAGAATTATCTAATTACTGGAAATATAACTGAAAATGAAATATCCAATAACGAATTTTCACTTGCGTTTCAATACGAGCAAGTATATGCATCGTTTCTTTTGAAAAATCGCTAACATGAAAGGAAGAAAATTTGGTTTGGAACACAGTTATATCGTTTCTTTATGCCTTTATTCAATGGAGGTTTTAGTATGAATTATTTTAAAAGATCTTTTTGGAATTTTTCAATGATTTCAATTCCCAAAGGAATGTTACTATTTATCGCTACACTCTTTCTTGTGATGGGTGGTACGGGCTACTCTCTAGGAAATTTCAGTGTTCTAGAACACAACAAGGTAGTCGACCAAAATGGCTTTATTCATCTATTTGGTGAAATAAGAAACATTTCAAATGAGACACAGAAAACAATCACCGCACATGCAGACTTTTATAATAAGGAAGGTAGGATCATTGGTAACGGTAGTGGAATAGCATCATTAAGGTCATTAAATATTGGAAAGATATCTCCTTTTGAGATAGTATTTCTGGATAAGAATCATAATAACCAATTCTTTAACTATACTCTCAATTTTACTAGCGAGGCTGGAGTGGATAGACCCGATGATCTGATAGTAACAGAGTTGAAATCCAGACCGGACATATTTGGATATTACTATGTCAGCGGAAGAATTTCTAATATAGGTAACGATACAGCCACAAATGTACTTGCAATAGCATCTTTCTTTGACAATAATGACAAGATGATTGGACTTTCAAGCGCAATTACCGAGCCCAGCAACATGACTTTACATTCTACATCAAGTTTCACAATTGTTATGGACGATAAACTTCATTCTTCAAAAATCAGGAATTATTCCCTAATAGCTGATTCAGACCAATACGCGTCCAGATAACAAGATTGATATTTATGATTACTACAGATAGACCAGCCATAGATATCTATCTTTCCTGTTTTGTTGCTATTGCCTAAGTATCATGGGACTACAGAATTATATTATGCTTGTATTGATTGTATGATACATGGGAATATTCGAACCGTCAATTTTCCTTGCCATGTTTCCGTATCTATTCCTCGCCAGCTTTCCAGTTTTCGGATTGATATTGGTGACAAAGTGGATAATAGATGATGTAAAGAAGAAACGTAAATTTCCCTTGAAAATTTAGACAGACCATTCTATCATGAACCTGAGCATTCCCATACATGTCCTTTGAAACCAAATTTCCAAGAAAACATATATCTCATGATAGAAATATGATGTATATGTCAAACCAAGCCCCACGAAAATGCGCATTGTGCGAAATTACATTACCAACCGAAAGTGCAATTAATATCTGTGAAAATTGCCTAAAGAATGCAGACTGCTGTGTTGGCCTGGAAAACCTGAGGGAATAGGCCAGTTTCTATTCCGCCATTTTTAGGGTATCGCTAATAGTGATGATACCTGTAACTTCGCCCTTACGACTTACAAGTACGCATTTGGCAAATCGTACTAGAGGGATAAGAGCTTTGGCGGGTGTTGCTATGTCTACAATTGGTGGGGGTGGTTCCATTATCTGTAATATAGGTACCTGGTGAATATTTTTCTTATCATCGCTCTCAAGCACCTTTCTAGCAAGGATATCTTCACTCACAAGCCCTACAATTTTTGAAACATCCAATACCGGGATCTGGCTTATGGAATTTTTCATCATTTTTTCTATTGCTACTTCTAATTTCTCATCTTTTTGAACTGAAATAACTTCATGACTACAAATATCTCCAGCTTTTAAGGAAGTTTTTCCTTCTTGAGAACTGAGTACCTCAAATATTTTCTTGGCTGTATCGTAACTTGGCTTACATCGTCCTGATTCTATTTGATTTACCATCGAAGTGCTGATTCCAGATAATGATGCCAATTCTCGTTGGGTTAAACCTAATCTGATTCTCCCTTGCTTAATATAATCAATTCTGGGAAGCATTTACAGATTATTTATATAGATTTCATATTTTTATAGTAATAGGCCATTTAGATATTCTATTAAATTTTAGTTATCATATATCGTGCAGGTTTAGGGATTGGAGATGTCGATTATGGAACGAAGCGATTTCAGTTTAGGAAACCCTAATTTGGAAATTCTAGATGAGGACGATTCATATTTCAATTTTATAAACTCGATAAAGTCAGAGGTAACCAAGGCAAACCATACCTAAGTTACTAAAAATATTCTCAAGCCCTTATATTGTTTGAGGACTAATACTAGATCGTGACCGAAGTGTTAGAGAGCGTCGATATAGAAAAAATCAAGGAAGAAAATGAAAGTATAATCATGAATATTTTCACTCAGGATCGAGAGTATTTTTCTCAAGTTCTTCAAGACGAAGATTAATTTTTGCGATAGTGTATTGAATTTCAAATTGAGCGGCTAAAAGACCCATATCGCTCATTACCACTGATTTCTTGGCTTCTATTATTGCCTTGATAATCGGATCGTATTCTCTATATGCGAATTCCTTGTACAAATTAACCCTCAGAGCATATACGTCTAGTATTTTTTTGTGATCTTTCTCGCCGATACTCAAAGTTTTCAGAATTTTGTTATCTTCAATGATTAATTCTTCAAACACTTGGGTCGGCATATCCAGTGATTAAAATTTGTAACTCTTAAAGTTTCTAAATATTAAAATCGTAATGGCGATTGGCGGGACTGAATATCAGATTCTGAATGTCCCTCCAATCTGATCTTCTCCAAGTCTATAAAATAAAGTCAACAAAATATAAAATAATTAAACATCCTCAAATTTTTCGCATGGACATAATGCACAAGAATTGTCCATAAGGTCTCCTGCAGACTTTGGATGAAGTGGTGAATAGTGATCATTACTACTGTGCATACACAATGGATTTGAACAAATCTTAATGCCTTTTGAGTCTTTTTTTGTTTTTATTCTCAAGATACATAAATGATTGCACTAGTTTAAAAATAAATCATTCAAGTTTCAAATTATACACTGGTGGGGGAGAACTAGAACCCCCACCAATGCAAGATCGCGGTGTGCATTACGTAAAGTTAACAATACAAGAGCAACATACTATAAAATAATTCAAGGCTAAGGAGAAATGCGCACGACAGACAATGTATTTAATCATTAAATGCGTCATTGTATTATGATCAAGACAATGGGCTTTGAATCTGACAGGCTAGCGTCACTTACAGATAACATTGATAAATTTATGGATGACATGATCAAGCAGCATGGCAGCACATTCAGATTTATTGATATAAAATTTTCATCAACTGCCAAATTGATTCAGGACACGGGAAAAAATATGGATATTAACTATTCAGCGTTGCTTATCTATGAAACATAAATAAAAAATATCCGGCAGACCGGGTTACGGATTTAATACTGATGGACTAATACGAGAAAAGCCCACCAGCCACGTACGTGTTCTTGGCACTTGTTGACACTTGTAAGGTTATGGTCAACAAACAATAAAAAAGTTAAGCAAATGGCAAGAAGAATTCTTTTAAGCAATGAACAATGTACAGGTTTAAAATGAAAACTCTCATTATGGGAGCAGTAATGACGAGTATAATGTTTTTAATTCCAATTAACACAAATGCACCTCTGTATTCACAACAAGAAAGTAATCAGGAGAACGATCTTGTATTGGAAGTACAAGGCTTAAGGACGTCTCCTATGACTAAGAACTTCCAATTATCTGGCGAAGTATGGAAGAAAGTTTGTCCATCAAATCAATGTCACATTGAGGAGGATGGATACTCTTCATATATTGTAATTCCAGAACCAGAGGACACTGATCCCCGTTTGTATACCACACTATATTTTTACATTCACGACAATGTGACAAACAAGGATCTTACTACTTTACAGAAAAAATTTGCAGAAAGATACGAACTATTATTCTCTTGTGATGTAAATAGCGTCAAAGATATCATTAAACAAGGAAATAATGTCATATACAAGTGTTCCAGCGAATATCCCGATTTATCAAAATCTAATCCAGAAGAAAATGACCCGACTTACTATTTCCGGGTGGAGGGAACGTATGACACACAAAAAGACACCCTGACGGGAACGGGAAAATATGACAGACAATATCCTTGATAAGTATGGAATTACGTAGGGACTATTTTTCATCTACACATATCTGATGGAATATCCAATCCAAAATTCTTAATTTATATTTGAGAACATGGATATCGCTAAAATAAATCTAAATTTGAACTCTGAGCCAAAATTTAATTTACGCGATCGATATCTAGTAAAGAAGAACAAGCAGACATCAATATCAGATTTTGTAAATTGATTATGAAGAACAAGAAGATCCTGATATTCAAGCAGAAGGAGATTATTCCGCACAATTTTTTCAGTCGCTGTGTTCCATATTTTTTAATATCGTTATAGGATAAAGTACAGGATGAAGCGAAAAAGGAAACTACGTAAGAAAATTCTTGTACCATTTTAGAGAACGGTCTTGCTAATTAGAACTGGTGGGCAAATGTTGAACACCATAATCCCACCAATCCTATCATCATGATTAGTCAATTTATGGGAGTTCTTACTTATACATATTTTGGAAGAGTTTACTAGAACTTGGACCAGGTCCTTTAAACTGATTCAGTGAACTACCTATTGAGAAAATTTTTCTATTCATAAATTCTGTTTTACCTTAGTGGATAAGAGTCTATGTTTTTCTTCCCCATTGTTCTTACCCAATCCACTTATACATTGTTTAGTATTAGTCTACGACAACAAATGGCAACCACAAAAAATGTGTTGATGCTTGTAGTTCTGTCTGCTGGATTGCTGACAGCACTAACAGGAACAGCTATGTCACAGACACAGTCAGTATTTGCTGATGATGAAGACGAATGTAACGACAATCGTGACAACAACTGTAACGAAGAAACTCAAAAGGTACATCAGGAAACCAATTGTAAGATAGTAAATGAGAATGAAAATAAGGACGAAAGCAACGGTAACACAAATGAAGGTAGTAGCAACGGCCCTATAACTTGCTGGAACTTCGCTCAGAATCCTGAAGATGGAAGCGCAATTGTAGACCCGGACGCACTTGATATATTTGCGTCACTAAACTAACCTAGCAACAGAGCAAAAGGTCCATGTAACTTACACCCTTTCTCTTTTTTAAACACAAAACTCTAGAGTTTACAAAAACAAAATTCATAGTCATAGCGGATGGAACAGACTTTACAAAGCCGGGATGTACCATTCGATGAATTGATTTCTGATATGGAGAGTCTAGGGAAATAACTTAAGAGTTTACCTGATGTATTAACGATTATTGTAACGCATGATGCAAACGGCACTCAGAGAGTCATCAATAAACGGTGGCGTATAACAATACAAGCGACAATAACTAGCGTAATGTCCAAAAATATCAGTTTAGTTGTATGATTCTAAAAAATAAAAGGCGAAAAATCTCCTAATTATAAATTCAGATTTAAATTCGTAAAAATACTCTCGTTCTTTCTTACCATCCGTTCTTACTCAATCCACATATGTATTGTTTGATATTAGTCCACCATGAATACAAGGAGCATGTTAATGCTCGGAATTCTGTCTGCTGGATTATTGACAGTGTTGACAGGAACGGGAGTTTCACAGGTACAATCAGCATTTGCAGACAAAGATGAAGAATGTGAAGATAATGACGACAACAATTGTAATGAAGAAACACAGAACATACACCAACAGAATAACTGTAGGATAGTAAACGAGATTAAGAATGATGATAAAAGCGACGGAAATTCAAACGGCGGCAATGATGATGGGGATATGACTTGTATTACTGTAGCTCAGAATCCTGAAAATGGCGATGCAACCATAGTTATTAATCTATTTCCGCCAATTCCGCTAGATCCGTTCGCCCTTGTACTACCATTCTAACAATTACTTCCACTCTTTTTTCTTGAATGTAATTTATACTATATTGTTACCCTTGGAATCCTTATTCTTCAAAATATCAATCTGTCTCTAGGAGCAGAACATTCAACCCTACAACTGATGGCATAGTCTTCATGGTGAATTATCCTTATGCCGTAGATTTTGGTTTTTCCAACATTTGAAACAAATTAGACAAGAATCTTTAATTGTAAATTGACTACCTGACAAACCTCTATCTTCTGACTTTCCACAAGTATTGCAGAAATACTTTATTTGTTATTCACCTTTTACTCAGATTTCATCATCCATAGTGATTTTGAGTTGTTTCCCTATTAGATTATCAATTTGGTCGAAAAAACCTTTTGGAATATTTATGATTCGTTTATTATCGCCCATCTTGCTTATCTTTGAAACAAATTTCACTTTAGTCAATATTCCTGCTGTCATACAATCGTATACTTAAAGATACCATATACATAGATATAGCTTAGTATAGGTCTATATACATGTAGATATACGAAAGTATGTGAAATACACACAAATGATCCCTGTAAGTAAAATTACCTCATACGAGCCGGCATTATTCTAGAAATTCAAAATAAAAATAGTATAGTTATAGCACATATTTTTATAGTAATAGTACATCATTGAAAAACAGAGCCGAATCCAGGGGATGGCTTAACATTATATTATATTGACCTGAAATTGACATACTATTAGAAATGAGTCAAGACACCCACAACAAAAAGTGGGATTCTGTGAAGAGATACAAACTAACTAAAATGTTAAATCAGCTGTCAAACATTACCGGCCATGGGACAGAATTGGTTACTGTGTATATTCCTCCGCGAAGACCAGTTTTTGAGATCATAGGCCAACTTAGAAATGAATCAGGTACGGCGTCTAATATTAAATCAGATTTAACCAGGACCCATGTTCAGGATGCTCTGAGCAAAACTGTGGAACATTTAAAATTATTCAAGGAAACACCAGAAAATGGTCTTGCTATTTTTTGTGGAGCTATTCCCAATAATAAGGGGATAGGAAATGAAAAAATAGAACTATATTCAGTTTTGCCCCCAAAACCAATTCAAATTAATCTATACAGATGTGATGATCATTTTTGGACGGACCATATCAAAGATATGCTTAGGGATGAAAAAGTGATAGGACTTCTTGCTATTGATAGTCAAGAAGCTGGATTAGGTATTCTTACAGGGGATAGATGGGAAGTGATTGATACATTGACATCTGGAGTGGCGGGAAAACATCGCCAAGGAGGACAATCCGCAAGAAGATTTGAAAGACTACGGGAAAACGAGTTAAACGAATATTTTCACAGAATTGCAGATCACGCACAAAAGATCTTTATTGATGAAAACAAAATTACTGGCTTGATTGTTGGAGGGCCTGGTCCTACGAAGGAGAATTTTTTAAAAGAAGAATATCTTGATTATCGACTACAAAACAATGTACTTGCCACAATGGACAGCTCCTACTCTGGAAGTGAAGGAATTAGAGAATTATTGGAAAAGGTAAACGAACAAGGAATAGTGTCTGAATACAGATTGCTTGAAGAAAAGAAATTAGTAAAAAAGTTTATGGGTCAGGTATATTCTGATGAAGGATTGGCTGTGTATGGCATACATGACGTTCTGAATATGCTAAAAAGTGGCATTGTAGACACCTTGATCATTACAGATGAGATTCCATACATGCACTTAGAAATAAAATGCAATAAATGCGGAAATACCGAGGAAAAGTACGTAGATAGAGCAAATCTGATAAATGTAAAGCAGGAAGAGGTTTCAAAATCATGTCCCAAATGTGGAAGCCAAGATAGAGAAATCACAGATCAGGATATTGTTGATCATCTAGAAGAACTATCGGCTAACATCGGAACTAAGATGGAGGTTATTTCATCAAAAACTGAAGAAGGCGCACAGTTAGGGAGCTTGGGAAGCATAGGGGCACTTTTGCGTTTCAAACCCACACATTGATATTCCTATTCTAAGTCTATCTTGCTCTTATTCCGTCTACTGGTAGAGATGCCCTTATCTTTTCAGCAATCTTTTCTAATTCTTCATCTGAAATCAAATTTCTTGAAGGCCATCTTCCATTTGGCGAATCATAACTATATCTTGGAATAATGTGTACATGAACATGAGGCACAATCTGATTTGCGGCCTTGCCGTTATTTTGTCCAATATTCAGTCCTTTAGCATCAAGCGCTTTCATTATTCCTTTTGACAAGAATGAAACTGTCGAAAATAGTTTTCCTACTTCATCATCACGCATAGTAAAAATACTCTCGTGGTGGTTCTTTGGAAGTACGAGAGCATGCCCTTTGTTAATCGGATATTTATCCATAAAAGCTATGAAATCAGAATTTTCAAATACCCTGACAGCGCCCAATTCGTCCTTAATTATGGAGCAAAATATGCATTTTGTCTTCGGCTTCAATAGTAAACTCCTTGTGTTTTGCTGATTTATGTTTTTGTCGTATCTTGATTACGTGACTTTTAAATAGGTCAAATTTTTTTCTAACTATAAATGGCTGAAACGATCGAGATAAACGAATTTAACTTGAATTTCACATTCACTTGTCCTAAATGTGATTACAAAAATGAAGATATTCCTGCTGTAGATATTGCCAACAACAATGCTGAATGTGGAATGTGTGAAACTTTATTCAAAATAGAAGGTATAGATGGCGTAAAGATATTTGCACTCATAGAATAATTTGATCTAGTATAGTGATACTTAGGTTAGTATCGATGTTATCTTAAAATACGCTTTAATCTTAATTTCAGTGATGGAACTAATCAGTAGAACTGTGGTTAGTGGCCCAGCAAGGGCCCCACACAGAGCGATGTATAAGGCGATGGGTCTGAATGATGACGATTTATCAAAACCTATTGTAGGTGTTTCATCTACTTGCAATGAAGCAACTCCTTGTAACATCCATTTGGGCGATTTGGCACAACATTCAAAGTCAGGTGTAAGGGATTCGGGTTGCACTCCTAGAGAATTTACCGCTGTTTCTGTTTCGGATGGTATCGCAATGGGTCATGAAGGTATGAAAGCTTCCCTGGTGAGCCGGGAAGTTATTGCGGACTCTATTGAAATAATGATGAGGGCACACAGGTACGACGCACTAGTTGGAATTTCTGGATGTGATAAGAGTTTACCGGGAACCATTATGGCCATGGCAAGGCTCAATCTTCCGTCTATCTTTGTATATGGAGGAACAATATTGCCGGGAAATTGGAATGGAAAACAAGTGACCATCCAGGATGTTTATGAAGCTGTAGGTTCATTTGAAGCAGGAAAGATAAACATTGAAGATCTAAAAGACTTGGAAAATGTTGCATGTCCTTCTGCAGGTTCATGTGGTGGTATGTATACTGCAAATACAATGGCCTGCATTAGTGAAGCCCTTGGAATTGCATTGCCAGGGAGCGCATCTCCTCCAGCATTAAGTGAAAGAAGGAACCAAGTATGCTATGACACTGGAAAGAAAATTTTTAGCCTATTGGAAAGCAACATACGACCTAAAGACATCTTAACATTTGAAGCGTTTGAAAATGCAATAGCTATTGCCAATGCTATAGGTGGTTCTACAAATGCAGTACTACATCTACTTGCAATATCTAAGGAAATTGGTGTACATCTTGATTTAAAGGATTTTGAAAGAATTAGAAAAGCAACTCCTCATATAGCAGACACAAGACCTGGTGGAATGTATGTCATGGTTGATTTGGACAAAGTAGGTGGTGTTCCTGTCATACTGAAAAGTTTACTTAAAAAGGGATTGTTGAATGGGAATACAATGACTGTTACAGGAAAAACAATGAAACAAAATCTGGAGGGAATAACAACAAATAATTCTGAACCCGTAGTATATACTTGTGAAAAACCTCTACACCCTGAGGGAACATTAAAGATTCTAAATGGCTCTCTAGCTCCCGAAGGGGCTGTAATAAAAATAGCAGGACTACAGAGAACTAAATTTGAAGGAATTGCAAAAGTATTCAACTCAGAAGAGGACGCGTTTGATGCGATTTCAAAGCAAAAAATACGCAAAGGAGATGTCGTTGTTATTAGATATGAAGGTCCGAAGGGTGGTCCGGGGATGAGAGAAATGTTGGCAGTAACGGCTGCACTGGTCGGACAGGGCCTCGGATCGGAAGTTGCAATGATCACAGATGGAAGGTTTTCTGGCGCGACAAGGGGATTTATGATCGGTCATGTTTCTCCTGAAGCAATGGTTGGAGGACCGATAGGATTGATAAAAAAGGGCGACAAGATCAGTATTGACATTGATAAAGGTAAAATTGATTTGAACATTAGTCGGGTTGAACTAAATAGAAGAAAAAAATCGTGGAAACCAATAAAGTCAAAATATAAGAATGGAGTTTTAGCAAAATATATGCTTCTTGCAAGATCTGCGTCAGAAGGGGCTGTAACCATACCACAATTCAAATAACCATAGGCGTGCGTTACCAAACTAGAATAATTAGATAATCATGATATTTGTCAATAAGACTAGTTTCAAGAGCTTCTTCCTATTGACAATAATCGCTATCTCGGTAATTTCTGTTGCCTTTTTTTTATACCGATATGAATCTGTTACCGTAAACTTTTTTCCTCAAAACTCAGACCTGACGTATACGGGAGTATTTAACAATACCACCAGTTTCGCAGAACTAGGAAATATCTCAAATTCTCTTGGATTGACAAATATGTCAAACAGCCAAGCAAATACGTCGATTATTGTAGCAAGTAACAATACTATCTCAACTATAGATGATATTATTTCCCTGAGTAACCCTGTTGATACGCTTACACGAATGATAGTAAACATATTAGAGAATTCATCTATTTCAGATACTCAAAATGGTAAAGATCTGGGACTAATGAACTACTATGCGTTGGACGGAGAATGGAATCTAACTATAAGAGGTGATGAATTTTCAAATTTCACGGGCAAAATACTTCTCGATAATGCGTTGAATAATATCACTAAAAAATATGATATTAATCTCGCTACTTTTACACCTAATAACATAACTTACCAAGCATCCAATCAAATTTTAAAGATAAAAGGTACAGGAAATCTTACATCTGATGATCAGACGGAAAAAGTTCAACTATTGATAATACTTTACAAGAATGAGAATATCTACGTGGTATTTGTATCCAAAACTGAGGAGAATCTTTTCAATAATTTCCTAATACACGGAAATATTTCAGACAGAAAATTTGACTACTGAGTCTTGATTTATTCTGCCCCAATCAAACCTATCAAATCAAACCCTTCAGAGCTCTTGGGACTCATTTCTGCTATTGAAATCAAATGGCCATCTGGATCTACTATTATCGCATGCTTGCCAAATGATTCCTCTTTGGGCTCCTTGAAAAACTCTACTTTCTTGTCTTTCAAATTCTTGGCTACAGATTCCAAATTGCTTACCATGAAGCCTACCAGGACTCCGGAATTTTTTGTTCTTATCTTATTTTTGGATGGATGTAATGCAACCACGGTTCCACTCGAAAAGAATTCTACCCACTCAGGAGAAGTATTTTTTACTGGCAATTCAAGCACGTCGCGATAAAACTTCATTGACTTATCCATATCACTGACCAGTAAAATCACTGCCCCAACTCTTCTAAATGTCAAATCACTCCAAAATAATTGACTCCGAATTAATAACTTATCGATTTTGCATTGAACTAAAGCCAGGTTGCCGTAAGTTATATAATATTTCTAATTTAGATATGTGATGAATGTGGTAATCAAATGCTAACTGTAAAGGTGGTGGATAGTAAAGTTACTTTGGTTGAGTCAGAGTTATCTGAAGTAAATGATGACGAAATGCTAGTGAAGATGCAATCATGCGGCATTTGTGGATCTGATTTAGAAAAGGTCTACGGAAATTACGGAATGAAGTCTTTGAGGGTAGGACATGAGCCTGCGGGTATTGTTATTAAGGTTGGTAAAAATCTAAAAAAATTCAGGGAAGGAGACAGAGTCTTTGTCCACCATCACGTAAGTTGCTATTCTTGCAGATATTGTTTACAGGGCAATTACACAATGTGCAACAACTATCAAACCAGCAATATTGAACCGTGCGGATTGTCGGAGCAATTTATCGTTCCAAAATGGAATATTGAGCATGGAGGCGTTTTGAAGCTTCCTGATTCAATATCATTTGATGAAGCAGCTTTGATTGAACCATTTGCGTGTTGCATAAGGGGACTAAATAAAATTTCAATAAAGCATGGAGATAACGTGGCAATCTTGGGAGCGGGGCCCACGGGGGTAATGCATACATTGCTTGCCAAATTCTGGGGAGCCAACAACATTGTGGTTTCTGATGTCAATGATTTCAGACTAAAGTTTGTCGAAAAATATGGAGTCACTACAGTGAACTTGAATAGTCAAAATCTAGACGATGTCGTCAATAGTAAGACTGAAGGGTTAGGGGTTGATGTTACAATACTGGCAACCGGGAGTATCAAGGCCTTTGAAAGTTCGCTCAAAATAACTCGCAGAGGTGGAAAGATACTTCTTTTTGGAGTGCCTTCAGTAGGATCAAAATTTGACATGAATTTAAACTCAATTTATTCAAACGAACAAATAATCATACCAAGCTATGGTGCTTCAGAAATAGAAACGAATCAGGCTCTGTCATTAATGTCAGACAAATCAGTAGACCTCTTACCGCTTGTCACACATCGTTTTCGAATAAGAGAATCAAATGATGCATTCAAGTGTGCTCACGAAGGTATAGATGCGATGAAAGTTCTGATAGTAACGTCCTAGGTCAAATGATCAAAACATAAATAACTTGTATAGTCAGTTCATCTAGCATGGACTGGGGATTAAAAAATCGTTTATCTGGTATAATTAAACCACAAAATGGGAAAGGAGTCATGCTAGCAGTAGATCATGGATATTTTTTGGGCCCTACAGAAAAGTTGGAAAACCCAGAAAAGACTATTAAACCACTTTTAAGATTTGCTGATTCTTTAATGCTTACCAGAGGTGTGTTAAGGAGATGTGTAACTCCTGAATCTAACGTTCCTATAGTTTTGCGTGTTTCGGGTGGTACTAGCATATTGGGAGAAGATCTTTCGAAGGAAACAATAACCACATCAATTGAAGAAGCAATAAGACTCAATGCAGCATGTCTGGCTTTATCCATTTTTGTAGGGAGTAAATATGAGCATCAAACCCTAAGTAATCTTTCTAAACTAGTAGATGAAGGCGAAAAATATGGAATTCCAGTATTAGCGGTTACTGCCGTTGGAAAAGAAATGGCTAGGGATTCTAGATATCTGGGGTTGGCCTGTAGAATCGCTGCAGAATTAGGAGCCCATTTGGTAAAGACATACTACTGCGAGAATTTTCAAGAGGTAGTAGAAGGGTGTCCTGTTCCAGTAATAATTGCGGGAGGTAAAAAATTACCAGAAAGAGAGGCACTGAATCTGACTTTTAATGCAATAAGGGATGGAGCATCCGGAGTTGACATGGGAAGAAATATTTGGCAATCGGATCAGCCAGTCGAGATGATTCAAGCAGTTAGATCCATAGTCCACGATGGATTATCAGTAGAAGACGCATTCAATTCATTTCTCTTAAAGAAGGGAATTTCGTCGAGTGAATTGGAAACTCTGAATACGCGATAAATTTTTTTAGTGGATTTAGTTTCATCTTTTAATATGTCAGAGTATGAGGGGGGTACATTCAGATGCAAGGTATGCGCAAAAGAATTTCTAACAAAAAATGAATGCGACATGCATTATGAGGATACTCATGGTGAAGAAGTTGCCAACATTGGCGAATAATTTGTGTAATAGTAAGCCACCAAACTAAAGTGTAACATAATAATGTTAGATTTTTTAGTGACCAAATTAACTTAAAAACAGATCTAGTTGAAAGTTGCAAATGTGATTTTATTTGAAATCGGTCTCTGTGCTCTTGAAGATTCAGAATTAATTTACAAGAGGAAATTTGACGATCCGGTAGTGGAATATTCTTCCATCATCGAAGGGCAAAAAAAATACGTAGAGGATCTAATCCCCAAATTAAGAAATTATCGAATTGTGAGAGTCAATAATAAGAGTCTATTACAGGTTTTGCAAGATGAAAGTTTTGATGTTAAGCTCATGTCAGATTCCAGACAGAATGAGATTAATCAGAATAAATTAGAACTAATGATTAAATTTGGATTGGCGGAAAACAGGGAAGAATTAGGTGAACTACTACAAAATTTCGCAATAAATCTTTCATCCCTGAAGGTAAAAGAAACATCAGAAAGATTGGACTTACATTTAGTGCAAGCTGTCAACACTCTAGACGAGCTTGATGAAATTCTAAATACAATTAGTACGAGGATCCGTGAATGGTACGGACTTCATTTTCCTGAACTAGACTATTTGCTTCAAAATTTCGTCACATATGCTAGCATTGTAAGAGATGCTGGATCAAGAGATAATATTACAACGGAACTTTTGACTCGGCTTGAGATACCAGAAAAGAAAATTGGAATGATTCAATTAGCTATCTCCAAAAGTCAAGGGGGCGACCTTTCGCAAGAGAGCTCCGAATCATTGAAAGTTTTGGCATCCCAAGTCATAATGTTATCCGAATTGAGAACAAACCTGTCTACCACAATTGAAAATCTTATGGAGATGCTTGCTCCTAATCTGAAAAATATCTTGACCGCAATTATAGGAGCCAGGTTGGTTGCAAAGGCGGGTAGTTTGATAAAACTATCACAGATGCCTTCAAGTACAATTCAAATTATTGGTGCTGAAAAAGCCCTGTTTCGCGCATTAAAAACAGGCACGAGACCTCCAAAACATGGACTATTGTTTCAACATCCCTCAGTTAACTCTGCTCCAAAGTGGCAACGGGGTAAAATTGCTCGTGCATTGTCATCAAAGATAGCCATCGCAGTAAGAATCGATGTATATCGTAGTGGTGAATTAGACAATTCATTGTTGGAAAAATTGACGAAGAGAATTGAAACTATTCAAAAAATTTATCAAGAGCCTCCAAAAACGAAGGAATCTTTTGAAGATAAGGGAAGATTCATGCACAAGAGACATAATAGGCCGATGGATTTCAAGAGAAGAAAGATGCGTCATGAAAAACGTAGACGTCATTAGTTACGTTACTTTGAATGGAAAGGAACACATAGCTACTGTTAACCTTTTGAAAGGAGTAACTCTTTATGGTGAAAAGCTTGTAACTAGAAACGGTAATGAATACAGAACGTGGGATCCATTTAGAAGCAAATTGGCTGCTGCTTATATTAAGGGACTTAACTTTGAGTTTACTGATGTAGACAAGGTATTATATCTGGGAGCCTCAACAGGAACAACTGTAAGTCATCTGTCTGACATTGTTGGTCGTTCAGGAAGAATTTTTGCGGTTGAATCATCAACCAGAGTCGCAAGAGAGCTTATTTCGAATGTTTCGTCTAAAAGAACAAATGTGATACCCATAATAGAAGATGCAAGGAAACCTAGAAATTATTTTGCAATATATGACAAGATGGACTTGGTATATTGTGATATCGCTCAACCTGATCAAACAAGCATAGCAATTGAGAATTGTAAAATATATCTAAAAGAACAAAAGCCAATGCTCCTTGTCATTAAAACTAGAAGTATTGATGTTACAATGTCTCCAAAGAGCGTAATCGCACAGGAAATTAGGAAATTGGAAAGCAATTCATTTGAAATCAAACAAAAAATAGATCTTGAACCATTCGACAAGGATCATGCGATGATAACTGCAATTTTTCATCCGAAATAGCCATTATAAATGATAGGTACCTGATACTATTGATTGAGCAGGTTTCCAAGATTTCCTTGCAAATGGCGGAATCTCATTTTTTTGAGTATACCAATCTTTTACAAATTTTATAGTCTTCTTGTCAGATGGATAACCACTTCCAATATCGCCATACTGAACACGAATTTTGGTAATTTCAGAATCACGAATTACCTTGGCAATAATGGATGCTCCCGATACTACGACATTTAACCTGTCTGCATGATGCATCGAAATTAATTTTGTGTCATGCTGGCCAAGAAAACCACGAATTGTTTTTTGATATCTGGACGGATTGACATCACATGAATCAACATATGTTCTGTCGGATTTCATATTCCCAATGGTAATAGCCATAGCCTCGGCCTCAAGAACATTTAGATTGTTCCTAAAAACATGGAAATCAATGTCTTCTATACTTATTCTACATATGCAAATTGATTCTGCAATGTTTATGATTTGACCAAAAAGACTTTGTCTTTTTTTTGGGGAAAGCAATTTTGAATCTTTGATTCCATATTTGGTCAATTCTGAAATGGATTTTTTGGGTACACTGATTCCTGCCACAATGATCGGGCCTAGTAAAGATCCCCTACCAGCCTCATCTACTCCACATATGATGCTTTTATTCCCAGCGAACTCTGATCCCTTGAGTCCAAATCAAGAGATTGTTGTTATTTTATTCTTACCCCAAAAATCATGATATATTAGGAGCCAAAAGTTACCTTACTATCTACTAGGATTGCAACATGATATTTCAACGATTAAAGAAGGTAAAACAACGCTCCTAGTTCCTACTTTATCACTGACTGACAACGTACCACCAAAAAATCCTGCGTTCTTTAATCCAAGTGCAAAGTGGAATAGGGATATTTCAATGCTAGTTTACAGTATACAAGCATCTACAAAATACAATAAAACTTTCGCTGACTCAATTTGCGGTGTAGGGGCAAGAGGATTAAGAGCTTCGGTCGAAGTTCCGCAAATTGATACTGTTTATATGAACGATCTAAATCCTATCGCAATAGATCTTGCCAAAGAAAGTGCAAAAATAAATCAAGTTGAAAACAAGTGTTTCTTTGGAGCAAATGATGTATGTAAATTCTTAAATTTTGAACAACGTGATTTCCGGAAATTTGATATAATAGATCTGGATCCATTTGGAAGTCCGTCCCCTTATGTGGATTGCGTCCTAAGATCAGTAAGTAATCATGGATTGATATCAATTACAGCAACAGATACTGCTGTATTGTGTGGAGTTTATCCAAAAGTTTGTTATAGAAAGTATCATGGATTCCCATTAAGATCAGAGTATTCAAATGAAATTGGAATAAGAATTTTGGTCTCTTTTATAGCACTAACTGCATCCAGATTTGATTTGTCTGTTATCCCATACTTCTGTCACAGTAATCTTCATTATATGAGAGTGTACCTGAGAGTTGATTTTGGAAATTCACTTGCAAATTCTGTAATTCAAAAAACAGGATATCTCAAACATTGTCAAAATTGTAATCACAGGAAAGTTGAAGATCTTCGTGAGCAAAACTTGAGTTGCGAAATTTGCAAGAAGAAATGTAATTTGGCAGGTCCGCTTTGGATAGATTCTCTTCATAATGCTGAATTTGTGGGCGCGATGTTGGCAAAATTGGAGAATGGGAAAGAGAATTCAATGTCCAGTAATGAATTAAATAGACTCAAGAAAATGATACAAATTTGCTCCAATGAGCTTACAATTCCATCATATTTTGAAACTGACACTATTGCTTCTATGGCTAAAAAGAGTTCGATTTCATTAGACAAAGTGATCGAAGCTCTATCAGACAACGGATATGAGGCATCTAAAACAATTATGAATGATAAGGGTTTCAAAACCAATGCAACTTCAAAGGAAATAATGAACCTCCTTTACAAATAAATAGTAATCAAGCCAGTGATATGACTGATTAAATAATTAGTTCTTCATTCTAGGTTTTGGCATTTAGCGTATGCATATGCAACGAAATAATACATGTAACTCCTGGGATGAAATGGACTTATAATTAAGAAAGAAAAATGACGAGCATGAAAAAACATGATTAAAAGTTATAAGAAAGTTAAAACCTGGTGGGAGGTTGTTTTACCGAGTTATGCAGCAGATAAACCAATTCTCCCATCAGATTGATAAGGAACGTAATATTTTGAAAGGACAGATAATAAATAATTAACCATTGTGAATGTTGGTAAAATTTAAAAACGATTAACGTGTGAACTTAATAAAATATACTCGTTTTTTCGTTTCATTATTAAAAGCGATGACTTAATAGTAATTTATAGAAATAACGAGATTAAGGAACTATGATAAGACCATTCAAATTAATCAGCATAATACTAGAAGGGGCCAAAACGTGAAATTACAAGTTAAAAATCTGTCTAAAAGGTTCATGACATCTAGGTCCAAGAATAGCGAATTCGTTACTGCTATTGAAAATATCGACCTTACGATTAACGATGGTGAATTTGTATGTATTGTTGGACCATCTGGATGTGGAAAATCTACTTTACTTAACATTCTTGCCGGTCTTGATAAACCAACTGAAGGCGAAATCATTCTTAATGGTCATGAAGTTGATGGAACCGGACCCGATAGAATCATGGTTTTTCAAGAGAATGCTCTTTTTCCATGGCTCAAAGTAATAGAAAATGTTGAATTTGGATTAAAAATAGCAGGTCTGCAAAAGGATAAGCGACGTCAGATTGCCCTTGCGCATCTTGAAACAATGCAGTTGTCAAAATTCGCTGATTCATACGTATATCAATTATCTGGAGGCATGAAACAAAGAGTGGCCCTAGCAAGGGCACTTGTCATGGACCCCGAAATATTACTTATGGATGAGCCCTTTGCATCTCTAGATTCTCAAACAAGAGATTTGCTATCGGTTGAACTGCAACTAATTTGGTCCAAGACCAGAAAAAATATCATTTTTGTGACTCACAACGTAATGGAATCTGTATGCCTTGGTGACAGAGTCGTTGTATTCACCAACAGACCAGGAAGGATCAAAAGAGAAATTACTATTGATCATAGGAGACCCAGGTTAACGGAAGATGACGAGCTCAAGCCCTACTATAGAGAAGTCTTGAGTGAACTAAGAAGTGAAATCAATGCTGCGCGTAAACAACAATCCGACTAAGTTTTCTTTAGTCTCTTGACTAGGTCTAGACCGTCCTCAAAACTATTTGGAGAGCACAAAAGAACTTTATTAGTCAGGTTAGACACATCAGAAATAAATTTTTCAGGCTCATTTGCATAGGAACTCCAATTAAGACCGATATTCTTTGCAGAGACTTCATTCCTCTTTGATGGACACATAATACATGGTATTACATCGATGTTGTATGGTTTAGACAATTCAACGATTGCCTTCAAGTTCTCCTTTGAGCTTATGGACTGCGTTATGAATGCCCGTGGCCTTGCCTCAAGTTTGTTCTTAACTTTGGCACTATTTTCTATCTTGTTTGGGAATGACAAATCTAGCTTTATGAAATTATTAAAATTGTGCTCAGACAGGGTTTTGATAATCTTTGTTGGTGGAATGTCAACGATCTTATTTCCAATGACTGGTTCATCGCCCCGAAGTATAAGTATACTGTAGACTCCAGCTATGATCGAATCTGTGACAAATTGCAAGACTGAAATGAGGTTCTTGTCATAAAGTCTGCAAGTACAGCTAATTGGTTTTGATACTCCGATCTTTTTTAGCATTGAAACAATCATCAAACTTGAAACTCTTGGGATACCAAGTACATTATCTGTCAAGTGAATGCCGTCAACATATTCTGATATGCGTTTAGTTCTTGACAAGAAAAGATCAATATTCTTGATAATGGTTTTATTATCAAAATAATTATTGTAAAGTACCTTTGGAGGATTCATTTCGTAAATAACTTTAATATCCACTATTATCTCACAATGTTTATCATAATTAAATCCTTAATTTATAATCTTAAAATTTCAATTTGCATTAAAACTCTAAAGATTTCAATTTATATTTTTTTATTTGGTCCTAATTCTACATCCTGGTTGATTTTCACTTGAATGATGTAAAAGCAGTGCAGAAATTACTAGCGCCTTACCTTGGTAAGAAGTCAATTTTTCCTTCCTCCATGATTAAATTCAAATTTGCAGCGGTTATGATTACGATCCACTTTACAAATAGGAGGCCTAATGTGATCTTGATAAAAAGAACTAAACTCGTCAAAAATCACGCTGGTGAAATTTCCTTTCCTGGAGGTAATTTCATGAAGGTGGATGTTGAAATGCTAAAAACTGCCATAAGAGAAATGGGTGAGGAGATAGGCATCAAAGTAAAAAGCAACCAGGTAATTGGCCATCTAAAGGCAGAGAGAACTTTGAGTTCACGCTATGTAATATACCCTTATGTCGTGATATTGGATAATATTCCAAAAATAACCGATACCAACTATGAGGTAGAAAAAATAATAGACGCTCCTCTAATACCCTTGCTTAAAAGTCGTGAGGATGACATTGAACATGCAATAGAATTTTCTATCCCAAGATTGCCTAAGTTTACATATAAAAATGAAGTTATATGGGGAGCCACGGCCAGAATTTTGGATCAACTGACCGAACCATTCTCAAAAGATATTCATTATTGAAAGGTCAACGGTTCAAAAATTACAAAAATCGATTTGGTACTGAAATTGATATCAGTACCTCAATAAGCATGTACTTCAGACTTGTGTTTTCTCAAACTTCTGAATGTACCAAATTTCATGGCGCATTTGTCACATTTCCACAGGTTTACCTTCGCCTGACTGTAAAATGTATAAGTTTCATTTCCGCTCTCATACTTACCTGTAGTTGTGTTGTAATTCACCGGATTGTAGTTAATTTTATACTTAATTCTCGATACGTTTATTTTCAATTCCAAGCTATTGAATTCTATATTTAAAAAAAGTAAAGTCAATTGAACATATAGAAACCTATCAACCTTATTTAACAAACTTTGGATTAAAAAAACTAATATCTCATATAAAAAAAGTAACAATGTGTATTTTGAGAATCTGAGAGAATATGTGGACTCTCTTGAGAAGGAAGGCCAGTTAAAGAGAATAAAAACAAAGGTCTCTGCGGAGTTGGAGATTGCAGAAATTCTTCGTAGAGTAATGTATGAGAATAATGGACCTGCAATCTTATTTGAGAATGTAGAAGGATATGATATTCCTGTGCTTGGTAACGCATTTGGTTCATTGAGGCGATTGAAGTTAGCTCTTGATATGGAAAATTTTGAAGATATTGGAGAGAGGGTGACTGCATTAACAAGATTAAAAATGCCTCATGGCTTGCTCAATAAATTCAAAATGCTGCCAAAACTTTCAGAAATTTCTGATTATGGGCCCAAGAGTACCAGTTCGGGTCCCGTCACAGAAATCGTTGAAACAAGTAATCCAACATTAGATAATTTGCCCGTACTCAAATCATTTCCAAACGATTCTGGTAGATTTATCACGTTTGGAATTACGGTTACAAGGAATCCTGAAACAGATGTTCGAAATATGGGCGTGTACAGATTACAGGTCATCGGTCCCAAAAAGGCCATAATGCACTGGCAAATTCACAAGAGGGGTGCACTACATTATCAAATTAACAAGGAAAATATGCAGAAAACAGAAGTCGCTATAGTGATTGGAGCTGATCCTGCAACAGTCTTTAGTGCAGTTGCACCTGTCCCAGAAGGATTGGATAAATTTCTATTCGCAGGAATGACTCGTAAAAAGGGAGTCGACCTAGTTAAATGCAAAACTGTTGATGTGGAAGTACCTGCTTCGTCAGAAATTGTACTAGAAGGTTATGTTGATCCTTCAGAGCTTAACACAGAAGGTCCTTTTGGAGATCATACCGGATACTACACACCTCCTGAACCCTATCCTACATTTACCCTCACAGGTGTTATGATGAGAAAAAAACCAATTTATCTTACGACAGTTGTGGGAAAACCAATACTCGAAGACGCTTACATAGGAAAAGTCATTGAGCGTGCATTCCTTCCATTAGTAAGGCTCTTCCAACCAGAAGTAGTTGACTTTTCAATGCCCCCTGCGGGTTGGTTTCAGGGTATGGCAATAGTATCAATAAAGAAAAGATATCCAGGACAGGCCAAAAAAGTAATGATGGGATTATGGGGTATGGGACAGCTGTCACTGACAAAGATTTTGATTATCGTAGATCACGACATTAATGTGCATGACATTAATGATGTTATTTGGGCTGTTACAACTAGATCTGATCCAAAGAGAGATACAATTTTGATCGAAAATGCGCCAACAGATACACTAGACCCAGCTTCTCCGCTGTTAAATCTCGGATCAAAGATGGGGATTGATGCAACTAAAAAATCAAGAGAAGAAGGTTATGAAAGACCCGTACAGGAAGAAGCGGTTCCAGATGAAAGTACAGTTAGATTAGTAACAAGCAAGTGGAATGAATATGGACTTGGGCAAGAAAACACAATATGATAAATATATCCATATAAAATGATGAATAATGAAATTCGTACATAGCGGCAAAGTGAAAGATGTATACGAATTAGATGAAAATAATTTGCTCTTTCATTTTACGGATAGAGTCTCCGCTTATGATGTACCAATGATTACCAACATAAAAGGAAAAGGCGAAATCCTGTGCAAATTTGCAGAATTCTGGTTTAATTATCTAGATGCCAAGAATCACATGGTCAGGTTAGATGATAAAGATAAAATGGTTGTAAAGAAGCTCTCAATGATTCCTCTTGAATGTGTTGTTAGAGGATATTTGTACGGCAGTCTGTTTGAAAGATATACTTCTTCAGAGAACATAATGGGACTAGATCCTAACCTGAAACTTGCAGCAAGATTATCAAATCCAATTTTTGATCCTACAACGAAATCACAAATCCATGATGTGCCCATTTCAGAGGATCAAATCCTAGAACAAGAAATCTTGACCGAAAGTGAATTAGATTATTTACGAAATACTTCAATAAACTTGTATGATCAAATGTCCATTATATCAGATAAGGCTGGATTCATATTGGCAGATGTAAAATTTGAGTTTGGTAAGGATCCACAATCTGGCGAAATTATTTTAGCTGATTCACTTGGCCCTGATGAATTTAGGATGTGGACAAAAGAGTCATACAAACCAGGAAAGGATCAATTTAGCTACGATAAGCAATATCTTAGAGATTGGTTAACCAAAGTTGGATTTAGAGATAAAGTAAAATCATCTAAAGATGGAGAAAAACCCGAACCCCCAGAACTTCCTAAGGATGTTGTGGATGAGCTATTAAAGAGATATTCACATGTTTACGAAAAGATATCTAACAAATCAGATAAGTGATCATGTTACTCGACACTAATCTTAAGCATACCGTTAGTATCTGCATTAGTTAGTAGAGTAACAAGATTCCTAGGAATGTCCAATGCAGATTTATCACATGAAACAGCTAATGTTCTAGAATCAACATAATTTGATTTTCTCAATACAATGTCATGACCATGTGAAATTTCCAACGCATTACTCCCGTATCCTGACATTTCAAATTCAAATGGTTCGACAACAATCGATATTTTAACAACAGTACCAGTTGTCCTTAATCGATTTTTTATTGAAGAATCCAAATCATTGCATGCTTTATTTGCCGAAACACCTAAAATGCAATCGCCTTTCTTTGTCAAATTAGGATCTTTTGTAATTTCAATAGTCCTAGAGTGTAGTGAAAGTACATTCTTGTGACCTTGAAACTTTATTTCTTCCTCCAATTATTGTACTGTCTTTTAAAAATTTAGGTGACAATTTAAAGTATGATACTAAGGTAGACTTAAATTAACGAATGCAAACAAGTTAGAGCTGATTTGTTACCTGCAGCAGCTGGTTATGATAGAGCAAT
>Ga0207643_10000242_pt1 | contig 37902 bp, 46 predicted proteins | sample KBSMisM62_FD_184313 | JGI IMG/M metagenome (GOLD analysis project Ga0207643, IMG submission 184313) | Miscanthus rhizosphere microbial communities from Kellogg Biological Station, Michigan, USA - KBS Miscanthus M6-2 (SPAdes) (version 2) | ecosystem: Host-associated > Plants > Roots >... | reverse complement strand
CTTTTGTTATCTTACCATCGTTTAAACAATCATCAGATACTAAGAGGTTGGCGGGGAATCTTCCTTTTTCGTCTGGCTTTGAATCATAGTATGTCCTGTTCGTATCATTGAAGAACTTGTCCGTTGCGAATCCTCCCATCTTGCCCAAATATGTTTTATCGGCTTCATTCTGGTAGGGAATCCGTACGTCATCAAGCCAAGTTAAGGTTTTTCCCTTGGATACTACTAGGATAACTTCTACTGCGGGCTTTGGCTGAAATCCAACAAAAGCACCTTCCATTGCTTTAGCGGCTTCTGTTGCTGGTTTGGTTATGTCTATTTCCTTTTTAGATTTTGGACTTAAACATATAGTATTACAATTTGGATTGGAGACACCATTATTTCTCTTGCCTATGATTTCTCTCTCTGCTTCTTCTCTCTCGATTAAATCGTCAAAGCGATCGTCTAAGTCTAAAATAACTTTTAATTGAAGATAGTAGTGTTTAGTTGGTAACTGAACTCCTGCCGCTCTGCCCTCCCACCAAGAATAAGCGGTATTGGTTCCTAATCTTTCGTCTATTTCCCGCATTGATAGGTTCTTTTCTGTCCTTTTTTCCTTTAGATATTGTCCAAAGGGTTTGAATGTCTCTTGTGTCCTTCCGTTCTGTTTGTCCAAGAGTTTACTAACATTAGCCGCTTTTGGGAATCCGCTGGCAAATGTCCAATAGATAGAAGTGTAATTGGTTCTAAAACCTGCATCCTGTAGGTTTACTATCATCCGGCTTAGGACATCCTGCCTTGGACTACACATTACAAACGATAGTTTTCCTTGCTTTAAGATACGATAACATTCTTTCCAGGTTTCCGTAGGAACGACGGCTTTATCCCAATCCTTTCCCATGAACTCGATGCCGTAGGGTGGATCTGTTAGGATAAGGTCGATACTGTTGTCCTTTATCTCTTTCAGGTGGTCGTTACAGTTGCCGAGGAGTAGCATTAATAATCTGCGTCGTCTGGTGCTGGAATACGTTTAATCTCGTCGGGAGATATCTCAATACAGTTCATCTGTCTCATGTGGCTTCTGATTGCTGTTAGGACTATTGATCTTTTGTAGTGGTCGGAGTGAAACTTATGTTTCTGACAGTCGGCGATCCATATCCAACGGTAAGCGCACATTAGGTTTTTTTCTCCGCTGTTTCTTTAAGTGATTTTGTTATCTCTTCTACTGTGTGGTTTAGGTACAAGTGATCATAATATAGTTTTTTCCAGCCTTTGTTACTGTCTAGCCATGAGTAGGTACAGTTTTCAACCGGGCAGGTGTACTTTTTCATTTTTTCTCATGATATTAATCATTTCTGTGGCTATGGCTTCTAGCGCTTTCTTTCCTTCTGGGTCGTCTTTTGTTATTGGTACTGCTAAACCTCCTGTGAAGAAACTCCAGTCTACTTTAGTGAGGTCTATCGGCTCTTTGATTTCATGAACGATAAATTCGCTCAAAGGCTGTTGGCTCCCTGGAACTGGACTTTGAACCTTGCTGAGGGTTCACACCTTATCATCCTACAGTTCTGGCATGACCAATAGTAGACGTCGTTCAGGTGATCGTATCGGTGTATTAGGATTGCATTGCAGGAATTGCATTTCTTACCGCCTTTGTACTGAGTGGGGAGTTTAGTCCGTTTCAAACTCATCACTGTCGAACTCGATAATGTCCTCGTCGTCTTCCTCGTCTAGGTCTAGATCTTCTATTGGTATTTCTTGTTCTTGTTCTATCTCGGTCATATTTGTACCTGTTTTTGAAGTTCTAGTTTATCGGTTAAGGTTTTCTGGTAAACGTCACGAATCATACTCAACTCGTCTGCTATCAAAAAATATTGTTCCAGAATCCTCTCGACTGTTTTGTATAATGGTTCGTTTCGTTTCTTCTGTGAACTTATGAAGTCGTAGGATTTGGAACTTATGTGGATTGTAGTTAAGGGATCGGTGTGGATTACTCTACGTCTACCCATTAGGAATAAATAGATATATCTATCAATTTATATCTTTTGTTATTTTTATTTCTATCAATATACTATGTATATATTATATATATATAAAAACCCTTTAGTACCCAATACAATAAAGATATATCTATCTATTTATTTCCACTGGAAATCATATCTCTAGTTCTTGGTTAAAGAGGTTATGAGTTAGTATCATAGCGTTGTCCTGTCCTTTGAATAGTTTTAAAGCCCGTTCCCTGCCTACCTCAAAATATTCTTGAAGAAACCAGCAACCAGGGTGGTAGTACCCATCATGGCGTTCAAAAACAGAATAGATCACCTGTTTATTACAGAAAGGACAGAGAAAATCAAATTTCATTTGGGACTATATCTCTAAATCATCGCTGCTGCCTTTCTCTTCTTTCTTTGGCTCAGCCCTATAGTTTTCTCTCCCATCAGTTCGAGGGTAAAGTTTTCCTTGCTTTCCTACACTAGCCGTTGCTGCTACCGTATAGCCTTTCCATAAGCCGTTTGGGTGGTAGTCTTCGGTTACGGAATAGATGCCGTATTGTTTGGTTTTTGGAAGTTGTTTCTTAGCCGCCATTACTGCATAGTTTAGCAATCTCTCTTAAATAACCTAGTGTCCAGTTGTCTGAATACATCATACTGCTACAAAGGGTGGCGTTAGCGTTAGGAGGAGAGTAAGGATAAGCAACTGCAAACCAGAAGAAAAAGCCTGCGAAAGCGAGGCCAACGAGGATAAAGATTGTTTCTTTACTCATCTGGTATTATCCATATATTGCCTAACTCGTCTCTGATTTTTCTTCTTGGTTTTGTTTTTATTGTTGGCATTTGTTATTGTTGGCGATTACAACCGAAGCAAATTAACTCGTTGTTGTCGGTTCTGGTTAGGGGTCTTCTACACTCGAAACATATTTCAAGCACTCCGTTTATCAACCATCTGGCGCAATAGCGAAGTGCTGTCCTGTTGGGTTCGGGCTGGGTTAATGACTCTTGTAACATTAGGAGTGCTATTTCTGCGACTTTATCCTCACACTTCATTAAAAAATAAGGAGTGGGTTAGTGTCCTCTTACGGTCACGTACTCCGGTGGGTCGCTACACGAGAGGTTGTAGGTATGTGCTTCGTTGTTGAATGATGTTACCTTGCAGGAAAGGGAGGCATAATATCCGTTCTCGTCTAGGATGTTTACCAAGGGTAGGTTCATGCCGGTAGTTACTGGCCAGCGTCTACTACCTGGAGCCTCTACCTTATGGAATAAAACGATATTCCATGCCATTGCCAGTATTGAGAAGCCAATTGCTGCTATTATACAGAAGACAACAAATCCTTTATCTGAGTCTTTCATTTATCTCTTATTTTGGATACTTTTACTTAAGTGTTTGATAGTGCCACCGACTTGTTTTTAAAAAATTATACAATTCTTGGTTATAGTTGCAATTATCTATAATGGGGTCTCCTGTTATCTTTTTGTACTGTTTGACTCCGCCGAGCATACAACGATGTGTTGAGCCGTCGTGGTTTAGTGGCTTCGGTCCTTTGTAGGCTATCTCCTTGTCTAGGAGGGGAGGTCGCCAGTATATCGTTTCTCCGCAATGGTTACAGTGTTCATAGCATTTGACCTTTCTACAGGTAGGGTTAGGACAGACGTAGGACATTATGGAGAAGGATACACGTCATTAAGACATAGGTATTGTTTACAGCCGCAATCTTTTTCTTCATAACAGGGAACATATTTTCTATTCCTATCGTCTAGATGGTATGCTCTATGATGTCCACAGTTTAAACACTTGGTCAAGAGGTTAGCCGTTTATCTCTGAGATGTCTATCGTGTGGTCGGGTTCTGAAAGCGTAGCCGCAGCAAGGGCAATAGGTAGACAGCATTTTCATAAACTTCCTACAATGTGAACAATACTTTTTCCCGTCGCTATAGCCTAATGCTACCCTTGGAAAGGAGAGACAGAATTGTTTACAGCGCATCAGTAGAGAGATATCCCCGCCTTGATCAGCCTTTGTCGTTGCTTGTTCTTTTCCCTTGCTTCCTCGCTCTTACATGTTGAAGCGTGGGCTTTCTTCCTTAGTTTTGTATGACAGTTTTGACAACGGTCTATCAAACCTATTTCTGAAATCTTATACCATTCCATACATCGCCTGCAGTAGCGGTGAGTTTTATATGATTTTGGTATTGGTATAACGCTTTTGCTCAATATCTTATGTACTCTTTCTGTCCTGTTTTATGGTGTGACAACTTCCTTGTTCTCCAGTTGCATTCTTTGCAGAACATAACGTCTTTGGTGTACTTTAGATGACAGCGTAGACAATAGTTATAGTTTTTGTAGTCCCAGTTCATTATTCATTAATGTTATGTTTTTTCTTGAGTTCTTCTAGTTTCCGTTGTGCTGAGGCTATGGCTCCAGTCCAATAGTCATCACTGTATTCATACTCCTGTTTCTTTAGCCATTCCTCGAACTCTTGTAATAAAGTAGTCATTTTTTATGGCTATAGTAATATGCCCGCTGGTAGGCTAGATACTTTTCCCTGTTCTTGTTGTTCCTTCCTCTCCGTTTTTCTCTGTTCTTTTCCTCATACTTTGCCCTTCGGTCATAGCCTAGTTTCTTTCTAAGTTGGAGACCACAGCATTCACACCTTACCAACCCTTTAAGGAATACCTCACAGCGAGAACAGAAACGATAGAACCGCCTCAACTGGTGCTTTATCTTACCTGACAACTGCCTTAGAACTTTGAACCTTTCTTTAAACTCTGGATGTATACATTTACCTGTACAACTCAAGACCATTTACTTAATTTTTCTTACTTTGGGAACTATGGCCTTTTTTGGTTCCGCGTTGTGAATCTGTAAGTTCAGTTTGCTGGAATAACTGCTCAACTTCCTCAAGTGTTCGCTGTGGTTGTATCTGGACATAGAACCTTGTTACTGCCAGACATTCGGTACAGTTGAAAACGATGTCTCCGGTTGAGCCGTCTTGCGGTGGATTGTTCTTTGCGTTTTGTACCCCGCATATGGGACAGAAGTAGGTCAAAATAGGTTTTTCTTTAGGTACTCTACTGCCGTAGGTTGTAGATGTCCTTTAGAGTCTACTATTTCCTCTTTTTGTAAGCGATATAGCCTTAAACTCAGGTAGTTTGCTACGAATTCATTAGCAATACCGTCGTTAATCTTCTGATTCTTTTTCGAGTGTTTGCCGTAGTCATCTATCTCTATAAGGTGTTCCTCTGTTTCTATATCGAAAGTATGGCTAGTGTTTGGTCTTGATGTGGTTCCAAGGTGATTGTTTTTAATGAATTCTGAGGTATAGAAATATGGTATTGGTTTCTTTATCGTACAACCTTTACCTATGAGGTATAACTCCACCGCGAGTCTAGCCTGTTCGTGGGTTCTATCGGTCAAACTTTACTAACGTCTGCGAAGTCGCAACCATCTAACATTTTATCCATAGCCGCTATTAGACTAAACTTTAGATGTTCTCTGAAATAGCCGCAGTAAAAGGAGGCTTCTGTATCAGTTGCACAGGTATAAGCGTCGGTCCTGTACCCCTTGCAAACCTTAGCGAATCTACACTTACCCATCTGGTAATTTAGACTCTTCAGGAGATTTAAGAGCAGTGATCCTGCCCAGTAAACGGGAAACTAACTCCTCGGTCTTTACGTTTTTCGCTAATCGTTCTAGTTTACGCCGGTTCCTGTCTATCACTCTTGTTCGTATCTCGTCTCTATCCATCTTGATGAAATCTATTTCTCCACCCGTCTTCATTGTGGCTCCTAAATACTCTTTGAATTCATCCTTTGCTTCATGTAATGCAGTATAACAACAATCGTTGAATTGCTTAAAGTCGCTGTATTTCCTACGCTGGTTTACGTTTTTCATTTCGTGACTATCCTGCCAAACAACTCTATCACTCCAAACGAATTCTTATATGGTGCTAGACGTTGGACTAGAGCGCCTGAGCCTACCCTACCAAAGTCTATAATCTCGCCTGTTTCCTTTGCTCTTTCCTTTAGGTATTCTATTACTATGTCGTCGTCTAGGAAAGGTTTAGGTTCTAACTGGGTTGCCGGAGTAAACTGCTGGGTTTTCTTTAGTGCCTCCTCAAGTTCGCTAACTTTTTCCTTCAGGAATGAGATTTCTAGGTCTTTTGGATCTTCCTCTTGTTTTTGATATTCCTTAAAATCATCTTGTCCTTCTGGTGGCGGTTCTGGATGTGGAAGTTGTAAGCCTTCTGTTGTAACTGTTATCTCTGTAGGAGTTTCCGATTCTTGTTCTGTATCATTGTTATCGTCATTTTCTGCCTTAGGCTGATTTGATATAGAAGATTCATCTGTTTTTGGTTTGAATTCATCTAGATATCGTCTTAATGTTCGATCTGGTAGTTTGTTACGTAAATATTCTCTCAAGAGACAAGATATCTCAAAATCACCATAGCCTAGATTCCGTATGATCACTACTGCATTGTCGAAATGTTGTCTGCTTTTGTTACGATGATCCACACATTTATCTAATTCGTCATAGAACTCTGTTGGTACTGGTTCATTTTCTACTGTCATCGTTTTAGGAACTCCTCTTTGCGTTTTCTATCAGACTTCTCCTTAGAAACTAAGTCTAGGAACTCATCTACTAATGTTCCAAATATCTCCATGTCTTGTTTTAATGATCGTAGTTCTGCATTGTTAAGTGATTTTACTATCCGAAGTCTATAGTTTTTAGTTTTTGAAACTATCTCCTGAGTGTATTCATATTCTCCCCTGGTAAGTGGTCTTTCGGTCATCTGACTGAATAGTCGGAGAAGTGTACCGGCGATCTTTAGGTATTGCTCCGTTGGTTGCAAAACAATGTCTTTGCTTAGTTTATCCTGTTTTATGTCTGATCTGAGATAGCCATTTCCTACTTTGTATAATGCTCCAGTTTCTAGATCGTTTATTGCTTGATAAACTAATACTCTAGCCTCTTCATCTGTCTCTGCTTGAGATATCAATTTTGCCAATCGCATCTGTACCTTTGGATGATTGCGAAGTCGTGAATGGGTTAAGAGTGTCATGCGATCCCTTCTTAATCCGTATTTTTCTGCCATGCTTAAAACTTGTCCTTCCATCTGATACGCGATTTGTAACCATTGATACTGTGTATTTGGACTGTATCCTATAGATTCAACTATAGTGACAAACTGTTTAGGAGGTATTGATACTGATACTACACCTTTCTGCCATAATTGTCTCTTGAAGACTTCAAAATCAGTTCTGCCGACTTTATACCCATTGTTATAAAGACATTTCAAATATGTCAAAGATTCATCTCCTGCATATCCAGCACCAAGATATACCTCTAACATTCCGATCGCTTTCTCTTCTTGTGTTAAGTCTTTACGAACATGATTTTCCACAAAGGTTAAACGTCTGATGTCACCTTCATCTTTAATGTCGTGCTTGATCACGGCCATGATGGCTGTCCTGCCTAGGAGTTTGGAGGCGTTAAGTCTCCTTCTCCCAGCCAGTAAAAGATAGCGATCTTCTCTTGGTGTTACCAGTATAGGATTCATTAATCCGTCTTTCTCTATTGATCGCATCAATGCTTCTATATCCTCATCTTCCTCTTCTGATTTTCTAGCATCCCATTTCGAAATATCTATTTTTGAGATTTCTATTTCTGTCACTTCTTCCGCCTTTTTCCTTTTTTACCTCTGATCTCCTCATTCTCTATTGCTATTTCATCCTGTTTTGCTTGTGCTTCCAGTTGTTGTTTTGATAGGTTTGTTACCTTTCTGAACTTGCGATCATTTGCTTGACATCCATCTATCTCTAACTCGTATTTTTTAGCGTCATTTTCGTATGTACTTCTATCTTTATGTACCATAACGGTGTATCCGTCTTCATTCTCTGTTGGGAATACTGCTTGACTTCTGTTGATTTTCCACTTTCTCAAAGAGCCATAGGCTGAACTTACGGCTTTTAATACTCGCTCTTTTACTTTCTCATCTCTATAGTGAGCAAACCCTATTTCTGCCTGTGTATAATCTCCAATCATCTTTCCTTTCTGTTGTGCTCGATGTAAGAAGAATAGTTTTTTAGTTAATGGCCTACCTTCAAATTGATCGAAGAACGCTCGCAATTCCATAATCTTGTCTTCCCGGACACGGCTTTTGCGAGTCATTTTTTCTTTGCTCCTTCAACTAGGCGGGTGATGACATCGTTAAAAGAGTCGCCAGCGTCGCCTAATTTCTGTAGTTTGCGATAATTGTCTTCGGATATCGCAATCCGTTTTAGTTGTGTTGTCATATTTGACATCTTTTCACCTTGTATAACATTTGTATATATGGGTTGTCATTGCTTCAGTTTTCGTGCGTAATAATCAATCAAGTGTACCTTTGCTATTCCATTAAGTCGCCATGATATCGCTATATCAGTTTGAGGATTGACACTTTCAATAAACTCTGTGTCACAAAACATATTCCTCCCTGCATCGATATTCTCTAAAAAATGAGAATGTTGGATGCTTATCTGCACTTGATATTGTTTACCATTGCTAGGTATCACATGAGTGGTTACATGGCCGGGATGTTTGCAGACAGGACAACGGACTTTTACATCTTCACATTGTCCATATCTACATCTAGCCAGCCAAGTGTTTTGACTATATTCAGTTGTTTGTCTAGTCATTTAGATTCCTCATAGTAGAGATAGATTGTGTATTGCATTACGCCGCCGTCTTCTGAAAAGTTAAGTTTGGTTACATGGTCGTGGGCTCCTTGGCCTTTGATCCCTTTTTGTGCACAAAAGTCGTTATAGTCTTTCTCTACTTCTTCAACGAATGTGCTAAAGAATATCTTTACCTTACTGAGTCCTTTAGCGGTATGGTCTACGTAGCCTATGTTTGTTGATACTGATGCGGTATCAAGTTGTGTACGAATACCCGAATAAGTTTCGTTGCCGTGGTCGTTCTTTGCTTCGAGTTTTGCTTTCGCTTCCTCACAGCGTTCCTTAGTGTGAAATCCTCCAGTTGTGGCTTCGAGATATTTTCTAGCGTCTTCATCAAAGCCATCTAGCATAGTACCACATTTGAATTTACAAAGTCTAGGAGCCATTAGATACCACCTTTTTCATAAATTTTTTGTTTGTGAATCGTTTGTTATACCGTAGTGCTTCTAATTCCATTCCTAATTGAGTTATTTCTTTGGCCTGTATATCTATTAGTTTAAGGAGTGCTAGTTCTCTATGTGATAGTTCTTCGACTATTGTCATTTCTTCTTTACAACCTCCGCTTTTGGGATAAAGTTTACTGCTAGAGGTAGCCCTGCGCGCTCATATTCTGTTATAGCCATTGAGGTTATCCTAACCGAGTCTTTGACTACCTGATCCTTATCCTCTCCGTAGACGTGGGAACTTATCCTATATCCCGCTGTTGTGGCCTCAGCCTTTAAGTCGTAAGGAAACTGCTTAACTATTGTGTCGTCATTGCTCATTCAGAATCATACCTCTCGGTGAGTTTGTTTATGAAAGATTTTAATTTGTGAAGTTGTCGTGTATCTATGACCAAATCCATACTCATGTTTTTTTCTTCTTTCATCATTGCTGTGTGTACTCTCCTTTTTTCTTGCTCTTTAGTGACTGTTCCACTAGCCTTTGAATAAACTTGCTTCGTGGAATGTCTCCCCTTGCCTGATCTAGTTTTGCTAATAGGTCAGGTGGGAATGAAACCCCTGTAACTGATTGTTTCATAATTAACATGATTATTAAGTATGCTAATATATTAATGTTATCTTTGTAAGTCTTAACATAAATAACAATGTTAATATATACCCATAGTTATAGTATAGGTATGAATCAAAAATTAGTTTCTGAAGTCGTATCAATCGACGACATTAAGGAAATAGAAGAATTGATAAATAACGAGAAGCGGAAGATACAAACACTGGTATTGAAGATCAGCAAAGGCGAATTAGACAATAAACAAATAATAGATGAAATTCTAGAGTTAGATGTAGAGGGTGGAGCAACAAGATTGTTATCTACAGAGGTAGTAAACTAATGAAAACCTTAATCGCCTCTGCCGTTGGGATTACGCTGTTAGTCGCTATAGTGGTCAGCGTCTATAATGTTGAGGCTACAACATATCGGAACATCGTAAATGTCAAGTTCTACGGTAAGGCTGCATGTATTGCCCAGAAGACAGACGAGATATACTGGAGGATAACATCAAATGTGAAAGATGCTGATGGAGAACATAGGCAATTAATTTCTAAAGGTGAGTTGGAACACTTGGGAAACTACCTGAAGAGTCTAGAGGCTGAGGGTAAGCCGTTGGTTTTAACGTTCAGGTCGTCGTTTGACTTGCAAACATGGGAAGCAAAGTATCAGACAACTCTCAAGGTAGAGCGCGAGTATATCGAATTATACAAACCGGGAACAAAGACAGAAATCTTTGACGAATACAAATACCAGACCTTTGATAAAGCAAGAAGTCAATACACTTGGACACATGGTGTAAGTCTAGGGTGTTAGATAAGAATGAGAAGATACTATGAGATATTTCCTCCCTGGATGTTCTTTACTCTGATCATGATATGCCTGTTCGTTGGGAGTACTCTTGTGGTTTACTACTACAAACAAATGGAGGTACCAAAGTCTACGCCTATAGGCAAATACTATGACAGAGAAATGAGCGAGAAAATAGATCAGGATGCTAGTGTCGGAATATTGCCTATGTATTCCTTCCAGATTTTAGTCAAGTCCTGACAGAGAGACTCCCAAAAATACCAGTGTAAAAGCATAATCCCTTCATATGTTTTCAACCCTGATTGGTCCATATCTGGCTTGGCTTCCTTCTGCATAGGGAGTAAGACTACCACTCTTGAACGAACTAACGTCAGTCATATCCATAACTATCGTACCGTCTACCATTATTGTAAACCTATCGCCTTTTGTTAATATTGATATGTTTCTCTTGGTTCCTATTGGCGTTGATGGTCCGCTGGTCCAGAGTATCTTTTGATATTTTTCTACCTCGCTCTGTGGCTCTAGTCCTACGGGAGCGTCTTTCTTTCCGAACTCGATACCGTTGAGTTTTATCGCTACGTAGTAATGCCTCCACTTGTCGAGATGTCGTAAGAGAACCCATGCGCACATCCATGGCTGAACTCCTGTAGTTACGACCTGTTTCTCTGTTGTTACGTCGAAAGTAAACTTAGCGTCTCCCCACTGCTGTGTACTTTTAACCTGAACGCTTCTCAGGTCTGGACCAGCAGGAGATATAACTAATCCTGTGCCATCAGTTCTAGCAAAACCACCACCTAAAAAGTCGCAATGCCATTTTCCATTTTTAGAGTTTTGACCTTCGACAAATGTCTCGGTGTAATTAAAAGAGTCGTAAGTTGTTGACGGTTGTTCTAACTTGGTTATCCTATCGCTTAGGGCTTGGACGGATTTTGATAGGGTGTTAAACTCTGTATCGGTTGGTACTGATGCGGGCATTGTTATTGTACAACTCCTGTACCGGGACTTATCTCTCTTACTGAAAGATATTTCCAGTTGTTAGTAGTGCTGTCTGTTCTCCATGCCACTAAGTTTTGAAGGTCTGTGTTTCCTCCGGGCAGGTTGAATATCTCGTCTCTCTGTCGATACTGCTGCGTTGAATCTTTGTTAAGCCTTGGGCAGTTGGATACAAAATCTGATTCTGTTGTTGACCATCCTCCTTCGTCATTGGTATTAGCGTAGAGTTTCCAGTCGTTCTTTATGACTAGGTTGCCCTGTGCATCTGTTACGTCATCATCAACCCAGACCTCTATCCTGGCAAAAGTTTTACCGTTCTTTAGATAGTTGTATGTGATTTGTTTCATTCCTATCCACCGGTTTAACAGGGGTTTGGAACTTGTCTTGGTAACGGATCTGTTTGGGCAATATGCGGGATGATTAACTTCTTTCCTGCATGAGGTACTAGCACCAGCAGAGCCATTAGAAAGCATCGCTGTCTTATACGCGGCGCCCCAACATTGTCGTTCTGGAGTAGTAGAAGAATGATGCCCTCCTCCTCTATAGAGTTGGAACACGTATTGCTGTGTCCCTGCTACAAGTTTTTGATAAGCGGTAATCTCAACATTAAGCCATTTCTTTCCCTCTGGGCTCCATGCCTCCATCCTTACTTGAGATTCCTTTGTTTGAAAACTTCCATCGGCTTGTTTAGTTATCGTGGGTAGGTTTTTGAAATTTAAAGAACCTGAAGGGTTAGCCATGTCAACATACCATTCGTTAGGTGTGGAAGCGTCTTTGTATATTTTTTTGACACCGAATTTATCTAATGCTGTTGGAGTTGGTACTGGTGGAATAGGCTCAGGTTGTGGAGTAGGAGCCGGTTGAGTTTCTAGTTTATCAACTCTGCCTGTAAGTAATGAAATGGTGTTTTCTAATGCTTTGAATTCTTCGGCTGTTGGAACTGATACAGTCATACATTATAGTGCTGTAACCTTGACGTTCTTAAATCCTATGCTTCCGCTTCCGTTAAGTCTGAACCATATCCAACTTTCTTGATTGAATTTTGTAGGGTCCATAAAGTAAGGTCGTGGATGGGTTTCTGTTCGCTCGAATACCTTAACCAATCCTTTACCGTCTTTGAAGTCGATCCAATCCTCCATATGGATACCTTTACCGTCTTCGGTGTTCTTGTATATGTATCTCTTGGAGTACCATTCTCCTACCTTGAGGGGTTGTGGTAGGTTCTGATTGTAGCCTCTATCATGGACGTTGTGATAGAATTCTATTTTGAAATCGGTTTCTTTTGTGCTTGTAGCATTGCCTAATCCACCAAAGCGGTTCTCTGGGTTTCCACCGGCTTGATGTCTACATCTTCCCTTAAGGCTCATATTGTCTACTGAGGAGTCCATGATGTTAAAGTCAAAGTCTATTTGTGCATTAAAGTTATTAACACAAATATAGAAGCGTCCGAATCCCGGCTTTGTTGTCAAGATAGCGGTTCCTTTACCATCTATAGATACTTGTGGACTTCCTGATGCTGCTGTGAAAAGTCCTTTGCCGTTTGGACCTATGTTCCCGTCCTTGTCTTTAACTATTCTTGAAACGCCATTATTCCACTGTCCGTCAGTGTTAGAGTCATAGATAACTCCCGCTGGGTTTGGTGGTGGAGGTTGTTGGTCGTCTTGTACACATTCACCGTTAACGTCATGATATCCGGGATCACAAACGCATTTTGTACCATCCCAATGAGAATGACTACCACAAGTTGGCGTGTTATCTGGTACACATTTACCTGTTGAATCGAGATGCTGACCTTCTGGACAATCTGGCGGAGTTGTTGGAGTGCCTTGGACAATATACTCTCCAGAATCGACTCTTGGTTTTTCTTCTTCTTTAACTATAATTTTATATTTTTTACCTTCTTTGCCTACAAACTCAGGAGGTAATACGTCAGTGTAAAAGGGGATTTCTTTGCCTGTTTCGTCTACAAATATTATCTTCGTTTTTCCTTCGGCCATTAGTTCGTATCGGTCGGTCGGTTGATAGAGAACTAATGAACTGTCCTAAATGTGATGGTAAGAAGGTCATTAAAACGGGTCATAAAGAAAGTGCTGCCGGTCCTAAACAGCGCTGGTTTTGCAAGGATTGCTCTACTTATTTCGTTCTTTAATCCCATAATACCGCCGCCCAATCACGATCAGTATGCTCTTTCCAAACACCTGATTCAAGTTGGAACTCTGTAACATTACCCTCAGAGGATACATTCTCATAACCTCCTACCACATAGTTAACATCTGAGGTAGCACTATCAGCATAGTATCTTATGCCTACTCTATCGCCTAAGACAAAGATGTGAGTATTCGCTGTAAAGTCAAAAGTCTGAGTAGTGAACGAAGTTGTTAATGTGGTTGGGTCGATCTCCGTAGGAGAAGTGTAAACTATAGCGCCTGTCTTGCTCCAGATAACGGCGGTGATTGTTGGAGTTGCTGCCGGACTTCCTACCTTCTTGATTGGGACATCTAACTGTTTCAAAACTTTGTTATACATGGCTGAACCTGTTTTGTTTAATTGAAGTCCTAGCCTTGTTCTAAAACTCCATGCTGATGTATCTGAGAGTTCTTTATCTTTGTCTGGGTCTGCGTCGTAGATTACCGAATGGCCTCCTGATCCTCCTCCTCCTGTTGTTCCTTCACACGCATCTGTACGATAGATATTGATATCCCTCTGTAAGGTGAATGCTCCCCTTACTTTGGTTGGTGGGCTTGGGTCTCCTCCTCCCGGCGTATTCTCTACACAAACACCGTTTTCTTCGTGTTGTCCTGGTGGACAGGTAACAGTGTCAGGAATACAAGCGCCTAACGGGGTATCTCGGTGGAATCCTGTAGGACAAGGAGCAAGAGGAGGGATTAATGTTGGATGCCAAATATCATGAAATCCTCCCGGCGTGCTTGTTTCTCCTAACGCTGTTATCTCTTTACCTACAGGAACATAGAGGACATAAACATCTTCGTTTGTATCTGTTGGGATTGGAAGGAGTCCTTTGTTGAAGGTGTCAACAATGCATAGTCTACCTGTTTCTTCTGGTATATTTCCGCTTGGTATTGGAAACGTTGTATTAAAAACTGCTCCTCCCCATGTTGGAGCGTTTACTCCGCCATACTGGCTTAATTTACTGAAATAAGTGACATCTGTACCAAGTAGTTTATTTTGAATTTTATCCGTTATTGTTGTAGCGGTTGGTACGGCTACTCTTGTACTCCAATCAAGACCCCAGTAGATAAGATAGATTTTTCCTGTTGTTAGGACTTGGCCTCCCTTCCTGTTTACCATTGGAGGAACTTGTACGGTATCAGGGATTGTTAAACCTGGAAGTACACATTTATCATCCGAATTAGACCAATATGCTTCAACATCTAAACCAGAAGCATAAGCAGAAGAGATATTTTCGCAAGGGTCTGAGACTTCTTTTCCTGCGGAGTTTCCCCATGCTTGGCCTCCAAAAGTGTTTAAGGGATCTGGATCTGTTAGTGTCTCAACTATTTCGTGACTCGTAACGTTAGTATAATGATCATATGCGGTACTACCACCTGATACCATAGCATATTTTATCCACCGCTGGACTGTCTGTCCCGGTCCTGGTGGTGGAGGTTCTTCGAATGTTCCAAAAGGATCTATCTCCCTTAATGTAACTGCTTTAAATTGTATAGTTCCAGAAGCGGAATTAGTCTTACATCTGTTTTGAGCACCAGACCAAACACCTACTTGGTCGTTATCTCCGTTACATTTGCCCTTAGAACCTGTCCAGCCCTTACCTGGTTTGTCTTCTATTCGTTTAATCATAGTCCAATCTTCAGGGCTGTTGGTAGGATCTGGGTTAAACCATGCCTCTAGGATAACATGATCATCCTGTGGGCTTGTTCCTCCATCTGTTGGTTTATTATAACGACATATCCCAATACCGACCCAATCATGACCGTTTATTTTGAAATTACATTTAGGATGTGTGAATTTTCCTTCTGGCGAATCTGTATATTCTACATGTACTGTCTCTTTTCTGAATCTAAATGACGATGGGTTTTCTGTTATCTCTGTAGTCAACATATAGGCAAAACCTTGGCAACAGTTAGAACCGCTATGATGTCCAGTACAAACCGAAATACTAAAGCCGTTACCTGAACTTATACCGTTAGGCTTCAGCCAAGTTTTGTATTCTATATCTCTAGCGTCGTCTGCTTTGTAGGCATAACCTCGTTTGGCTGTAGCCTTGAAATCCATCTTACATCCACCGATAGAATCAGAAAATGAGGAGATGTTTTTACCAACGCCGAAGTCAGTTGGTCCGTTTGGCTTCATAGTAGCAATGCCACCAGAAAACGACATCTCACTTGGCCAATCTACATTATCATCATTCTTTGGATTATCAGACATTTCATAAAAGAAACCTCCGGGTTTGGAGGGATAAAAGAAAGGATTAAGAAACTTATCTGTAGGCATCTATAAGAAACTATTTTAATAATACAGTGAGAAGTAAAGCGAATGAATATCATATCGCAGGAGAAAGATAAACAAGGTAGACCTGTGGTTATTGTCAATATCTCAGAGCAGGAAGAGGATGCTATAAGGTTGGCCGTGTCTGATCACCCAAAGTTTAACGACCCAGAAGCAGAAGGTATGAGGTTCAGAGCCTTGCTAAACAAAGACCTACACAAACTTACCAACATCAATATCAAAGACATTAAGGAAGCGGTAAACAAATATCTTCAAAGTCATAATGGTCCAGATTTAGAGATGGATGTTCTCTATGACGACTTACACCAGATTTGGAAGACTTTAAACCCTAGTTAAGTTGTAGTGTAAACAAAAGTGTTGAACTTCGAATTGCCGTCCTTGTCTACGAACGAGCAAGTTAAGGTTTTACCGTTGTTTGATGCTACTATTTCGAATATGCCGTTATGAGTCCTGTTCTGATAGAGTTGAAATGCTGGCTGACTTCCAAGGCTATAGAGGCTTCCGCCGGTATCATGACCCCCTGTCCCTGATACGATATGGACGAATCCACCCGGACCTTTGACGAATGGAGGAGTTGCGTCAAATACTGTCGGGTTTGTTGGACTTCCTGCGTTATATGCTACCTGTTTGGTACATTGCCAGTTGTGGTTATGACCTGTGAAGACAAATGCGACTTCATGGTCATTAAAGAGTTGGTGGAATGCTTGAACACTGTTACCGTCATTATAAGAGTGAGAACTAGAAGCGCCGAACATTGGATGATGTAGGACGGCAAATATCCAATCTGTTGCTGGGTTGTTCATGGCTGTATGTAAGTCTGCGGATACGAAGTCGTGTTGGGCTGATCCTGCGTCCATGTTTATGTTACTGTCTATTACTACGACATGGACGTTCTGGAAGTCAAAGGAAAAGTAGGTTTTGGAATGTCCGAAGAACGTCCTATATGGAGCAACTCCCCCGGACTCTGAATATTCGTGATTCCCGTAAGCACTGTTAAAGTTAGGTTTTAGACTCGAGAATGTCGAAGTCCAACAGGAAGCGGAAGCATAAGCGTTATCTCCTACTCCTATAGTGAAGTCATAATCTTTGCACAAGTCCCTTATCGTGTTGGTAGTAGATCCACAACCCCAATCTCCGGCTACTGCTATCTTCCAATCGGTCGTTACTGGCGGTGGATTTCCTCCACCCCCTCCCGGATCTGGGTCGGGGTTGCCCTCTGATTCTGGGTCTATCTCCCTGACTGAGAACTTTTTGAATTGTGTTTTAGTGTTATCGACCCTGAGACCAACCGCTGAACCGTCCATTGTAAGAGCGCAGTCAATAGGGCTTATCTTGGTACAGTTTCCGGTACCTGCGGGAAGAGCCGCGTAGTTTGTTATACCTGCTTGAGATGATAGTTTCCAGTTGGTTCCGTCGTCTATGATCTCGTTGGCTTTTATCCATGTTCCGCCTGCTGTGCCGTCGGTAAGGTCTTTCCATGCTTCGACCTTCATATCTGCGCCTTTCTTACGGGTGACAAGTTTCATTCCCACCCACTGATTATAAGGCGCTGAAGTATCCGGAAAATGGATATCATCTGCGTAGCCTTCTCCGTCTGCGACTGAAGCATGGAACTCTTCTTTCTTGAACTGGTTTGTCCCGTCAGCCTTTATTTCGTAATTATATTCATGTCCTGCCGCTCCACAGGCTGCGGGGTTATCGTCAGTTATAGCGTTCCAATGTTCAGTAGGTCCAATAATCCTGCAATGGACATGAGTAGATCCACCCAAATAATCCTGTATTGCTTTGTAGTATACTGTTATCTCTACACTTTCTGACCATTTCCACGTACTAGAAGTTTCATCGTCTAATGGGTCTTTGATGTAGTAACGCCATGAGTTTCTATCTGCGTTTGTGTCAGCAGTTAAGGTTTTTGTTGCTGGATCTACTATTGCCCGACATGTTGTAGGACTGATTAGATCGGCAAAAGAATCTTGAGGGTCAAGGTTTGCCGCCGGTACCTGTCCTCCTGTAGCATCCCACTGGTGAGCCGTAGCGGTATGCCAGTTTGAATAATACGTTCTTCCACCTGAAGCGGTAGCGTATATCTCTCTGATTCCGAACCTGTCTATTACTCCGCCTCCTGTGCCGGGGTCTGGAATTGATCCACCGGGTAGAAGGAAAGTGAAATTGAATATCGCTTTATCGTCAGTTCTAGATACTGCGTTAGCCTCAACGTGCCACCAGACCCAAACAGGAAAATAATCTCCTGCTTCTAGTTTTCCAACATTAAACCCAATTGGTTCATTTCCTGCGCTAAACCATTCAACATTAGTAGGAGCAGTAAAAACATCGGCTACCGTTTGAGCAGTTCCGTTAATTCCTGCGATATCAAACCCCCATTTAACCGTTGAATCAGACTGAGGAGTATCTGTATCTAACCAGAAATTAAAACCATCCATAGGATCTACATCGTGGGTATTTTTGACGAACATACAGTTGTAGTAGTCTTCACCGGCTATACGCTGAGCACCCGTCACGTTCCCGAACATATTGTTGAATGTTGAAGATGTTATCTGGAATGAGTCTATAGCACCGCCAAGGCTTCCGGCAACGCTTGACTTGTAGAATTTTACATCTGTTGTCGCTGGCATACTATTGTATTCTCTCCACCTTGGTGTTTATCACTCGCATCTTAGGAAGGTCATTCAATGTCCTTAATCTCTCTGAAACTATGGGAGCATCTTGCAGGTAGTGGTTTATCTGTTGCTTTGTGCCCATCAAGGAAACATAGTTTTCGTTGTTATCGACTAGCCGGTTCTTTTTCTCTAAGCCTTCGGACAAGGGAATAGAATGTATGTTATGACCTCTAAGGATTACATTCTTTCTAAATAAGGTCATACCCAGTTATCTGAAATATAATATCTCAAACGGTTACCATAAACAAAATAGGTTCTATCTGCGGCTGTAGAGTTCTTTAGTGAATGTTTCATTAGGTTGGCTACTGCTGTAGTTCCTGAAACTGGAACGTCACTTGTCTTTTGGAAAACAGTGTTAGCGTCTAGATACATATCAACCTCTGGCACTCCTAGGTCTGGATAATGTTCTAGTCTTATGCCTACCCTTGAGGTAGAGATAGCAATTCCTGTGTCGCTTGATGTCTTGTTAGAACCTGAAGCCGTTCTTAGGTTCCAGTTGGTATTGGTAACTGTACAAACCTCAGCGTCATATTTGGCTGTGTTAGAGTCAACCGCTGTAACGTCATCAGCGTTAACTCCTGAATGGAGAGCGAGAGAGGTGGCTGTTCCTATCCTAGCCTTGAACTGGAAGGAAGAACGTTTAGAGAAATCAAGTTTAAGTCCCTTCATGGCTACCGTTGTAGATGCTCCAGAAGTTGCACCGGTAGACATCTTGATAGATAACTCACCTGTTGAGCCATCGGTATCGTTAGTTGAGTCACCTGTTGAAGTGTTAGTTTCTACCCACTTAGCAATATCAATATTATGCATGAATAAAGCGCCTGTGTCTGCAAACAGAGGATTAGCAGAATAGATATCGAGGAGTCCTCCTCCGTCATCAGTTCCGCTATGGGTATGACTTCCTGTAGAGGATATATCTATGAATTCCTCGGCTTCTGTATCTACTGCATAGGTATGATCCTTTATGAGATTGCCACCTGTGCTTGTAGCGGTACAGAATACAATTCTGAATTGGCTTTTATCTAATGCTTCTAGTTCATCACCGGGAAGAGATAGGTTGGTCATAAAGTTTAGTTTGGAAGCACTCCCTTCCGTTGCGTCGTCCCATGGTCCAGCGATAGACATTAGTTTACTATTCCTCCTCCCATTGTTACCATGCGAATATCCCTACAGTTGGAGCGACGCTAAACGCTCCCCAATTAACTTTAAATCCTCTTGCTAATGTTCTAGGAGTTAGGCTCGTATCTCCGCTTGTGATTGTATTACCTAGATTGTCTTTTGTGGTTATACTCACGCCTGTTCCTCCTGTTGAAGTAATAAGTATGGTTCCACCTACAACCGTATAATCAGTTGATGCTACAACTGTGCTTGTAGTACCGCCATAATTTCCAATAGTGTTTTGTGTTGTATTAACAGGGTTTGTTATTTTTCCTATTGGGTTAAGGCCAATATTATCTAGCATTGTTATATCTGTAGAGATTGCTGGAATTGTTGGGCTCTTGTTAGTTAGGCCGTTCAGGTTATTGTTTTTGAATATTATTCTGTTGCCGGCTGTTGCAATGACAAACGGTCTTCCAAGAGGTGGAGGAGTTCCCGCACCAAAGATATTACTTGTGATAGTGAGGTCGTTAACTGTGCCAGTTATGTTTATCATTCCATTGGTACTCCCAAGACTACCACCACAAGAATGAAACATATTTCCAGTTATGATAATATTGCTAGTTGGAGAGTTTAGTTTTATACATTCTCTGTTAATATCATAGAACTGACAGTTTGATATTATTATACTGCCTCTGTTTCCGTTTACTACTATACCTCTCCTGTTAGTATCTGCATCTGCCTGATTAGGACTTATTATCTGGCATGCGTTCACTGTTGTCCTGCTACCTCCGGGCTTAAAATCGTCTCCTGCTACGTCGCTATCTATCCATAAAACCATCGATTGGCCTGTCGCACCTACAACGACACAGCCGTTTAATGTTGCTGGGCTTCTCATATTAAACCCTTGACCGTCTGTGGTTGCGTCTCCGTGCTGATTTGATATTGTAGTACAACCGTTGAATGTGACTCCTAGCGCTGCCTGATGGGTATCAAAATGTGCTGTATCTGCGTTGTAAGAATTCACGCCAGTTATTGTAATGTTTCTTTGTTTTCCTCTTCTTACTGCACCACCACTGTTAGTATTGTTTGTGAAAGTATGTCTGCATCTATTACCCCATCCTCCAGTCCAGTTAAAGTTGGTACTTGCACCGGTAAGATATACGCCGTACCTGAGTCCTGCTGCGTCTAGTACAGCATGAGGAGTTTCAATATAGATATCGGTAAGTGTAATGTTAAAGCATGATTCTATATGTATAGAGTCATGAGACATGTTCTCACATTTTACATTCATTATTTTTGGATTATAACAAAACGCTAGATAGAAAGGTCCGTCGTCAGCAGTTGCCACAGAATCAGCGGCGCGGGTATCATATAATGTTAAATCTTTGAGTGTAAAGCCTTTAGTCCAAGGGACTTTATTGTATACCGAACTATTAGCCGTGGTAAAGTCTGTCGTAAGCATGTCCTCAACTGTTATCACTGTACCGCTATCTACTGATTCTATCTTGTGAAATTCTGCATAATATCTAGTTGCACTATTGGCGTCTACCGTAACCAGTGTTTGGAGTGTTATCCAATCTCCTGCCGCTAGTCCTGCGGTTGTGGCCACGGTTAAGGTACGGGTGTTTTTTAAAGAGTTGGCTGTCAGTGTATAGTTTGTTCCTACTGTTCCTGTTCCTATCTGTAGCGCTGCCGCTGAGGTTGTTCCAGTGCTTAGAAGGATTCGAGTTATATCTACTCCAAAGCCTTCTATAGTAATGTTATCTTGAGTTATAGTAAGGACATCTGAAAGTGTAAAGTCTCCTGGTCCAATGATTATCTTGCCTCCACTTGTTAGAGCAGAGATAACGCTAGTCATTAGAGTCTTAAAATTAGTGTTAGAAAAATCTAGAGTGTTTGATATGCCGTTATAGGCGTAATAGGTTGTAGAAACTTTATAGACAAAATATGATGCTGGTACTCCCTTGATTGTTCCTAAAAATGCAAGGGTATCGTTAGCGGTTAATACTGGTACTGTTATCTGTCTGTTAGCGGCTAAAGCAGAGGTCGAAATAGTATAAAGAAAGTTTCCAGTTGAATCGTATAACTTTAGTCTATCGTCTCGGAATGCTGTAGGAGTGTTAATCTTTGCCATTCCTCCGGCTGAGGGGTCAAGACCAGCGGTAATATCAGTATCGTTAAAGTATTTATCGAGCCAATCCCAGATTTTACCGCCTATTTTTCCAATCGCGCCAGTGCTAGTATTACCGGTTAACTTTAGGAAAACCATTAATCAAAAACATTGCTATGAATAAATGAAGTGAGAAGTAAAGCACTAGACTGATACTAGACCTCGAACGAATCACTCTCGAAACTGTCATCCTCAAACGCCTGGAATGCAACAACTGGAGGACTTCCCGGACCACACACAGTAAATGATTCCGAGGTAAACGATGTTGAGGAAAATGAACATAACGCACCTGCTCCTCCAAACGTAGCCCAGTAGTTTGTTATCATACTGGTCCCATACTCATGAGGGGAAATAGTGATACTGTTATTCCAGTGGTTTGTTACCTGTGCTTGGGATACTATCATCTCTTGGTACCGCTTGACTACAAACATATCACCGTTGGTGAAGCCGGCTTCACTACCTGCTCCCCTCTGGAAGATATACATATCAAAGTTGGTTGTATCGTCCTGCCAGTTGATAGACCCTGCAAAATTGGTTAGGGTTTGGTCTATCCCATTCACGTAAACGTGTAAAACACTACCTGAAACAGTATAAGTTACAAATACATCATAAACTGAAAAAGGCGGAGTTAGAGCGGTACCTGTTTCCTTGGCAGTTGTTACGCCTCCATCTTTAACCACGAAAACCAGTCTACCGTCGTCCTTTACCTGTAACATTGTGGCGTTATTAGGCGTAGCATCGTCTATCTTTTGGAATATGGTCCTAGCCCTGCCGTTCTGTTCTTCTATATTATAGAGTTGGAAGCGGAAGAACATAGAAAAACCTGTGGATAAACTGCTTATCCTAATGTTAGCCGCGTCGGGAACCTGTAGATATTCCTCGTTTTCAAAGTCTGAAGTGGTACGGTTAAAACGAATAGCGGTGCTTTTAGTGCCATAAGTGTAGGTACCGGGGTCGAATGTGCTTTCGACTATGGTAGGATCGCCGTGGATCTCGGCCGTGTTGTTGAACCCTGACCAATCACGTAGGGTATTTCCAAGACTCCTGCCTTTCAAATGAAGTGTAAGATAATGACCGTCTGGTTCAAAAGTTGGATAGAATTTTTTATCATAAGCAAATTTTTGCTCATGCTGAATAGTATGATATTTGAGGGCAGTTTCCATATCCTGCCCATTGGTAAAGATGTCCTCGGCATCCGAATCTATGAGGTCTAGTTGTTGCTGGGTTAGAAACTTGGCCTGTCTCTTCATGAGGGTGACGACCAACTGGAGCATTGGGTCGCCTGATGCTGGCACAAGACCTCTAAAGTCAGAACTCAAAGTTTCAACTTCCTATGCTTAAGGCATGAGGGACACCAAACAATAAACTTTCTATCGCATTGTTCACAACGTATATCGTGCCAGAACGTCATTATACAGCGACACTTAGGACATATTCCCCGATAATCTCCTACTACTTCTTTATCCTCTTCTATCTCGAAAGACATTGATTAACTTGAACATTGATAAATTATTACGCTTGCTCCCGGTCCATCTGCTCCGCTTATGTGGTCTACTGCTGTAGGAAATATGCTATGATCTCCCATTCTATCGTCTATAACTGCAACGTCGTCCTCTCCTGCTCCGGGAAGTTCTGCATCAAAGATTCCTACCTCTGTTAATTCACCTGATGTGCTAAACCTATCATGGTTTCCTATATTCATAAACGTGCTACCATCTACAGTTATGCCTCCACCCCCTCCCGGAGAGGTCACGTCTATCCTGTCAAGTTCGTTAACTAGCGCTGTATCTCCGGGACTTGGTGAGGTTCCTGCTTCTGCTCCATCGCCTATAGCGTTCCATTTCATGGGTGCAAAGTCTCCTTGTCCTGCCATCGCTGCCGCAACTCGTTCCATAAACTCGTTTACCACTCTGTCTATGGTTCTTTGAATCTGTGATGGTTTAATCCGTCTACCGAAAAGAGAAACATACTCCCCACTAAACCAGCGCTCTAGAAATCTATGCCATTCTATTTGAAGAGGGTTTTTGTTTCTATGTTGGGCTAGTTTCATCCGCTCGGTAAACTTCTGGATATAAGGAATGTCTGAAGGTTCGAAAGTGTAAAGGTAAGCAACGTCTAGATAAAGTAAAGATGGTTTGTTTGGATAGGCTTCTGCAACTACCTTCTCAAACATGCGTTGAATATCGTCATAAGTTATACCCTGTAACTGTAGGAGTTGGGACATCAAAACAAGGTTTATTTAAAACTGAAACGAGAACTAAACGTGGCTAAAGCGAGGAAATAAGATCCCTGTGGTGAATACCTCTGTCGTTATGCGAACGATGATGCCACTCCAAGCAGGGCAATTATAAACAACTGCAATTACCGATAAGGGCGTTGTAACTAGCGCCTAGAGTTAACTCACAGTTCAAAGCGCCTACAGGGCTACTATCTGTTGAAGGTAGGGCACTGATAACGTAGCGGGCTCGTTGTACCTGCATCTCGTTAAACTCGTTAGAAAGGGAATCGCCGAATGATACGGTTTGATAGGGTTTGAACAAAAAGTTATTCGGGTTTGTTACTAGGATACTAGATATGGATCGCCTTGCTTTTGATCTTCTCGCTAGGTCTTTTGATAGGAATAGATTTGATTCGCTTATGTTGGTCAGGAAACTTGTGTCGCTAAAGGCTTCCTTCCACCGGAGGATTTTAGCCTGTGATGGATTACTTCTTGCCTGTAGTCTCCTGATATTAGCAAAAACAGAATAACAGTATATCGGACCTAGGTTGGCAGAGTTCCAAGTCATTGTATCTTTTAGTTTGTATTCTCCTTTGTTGTTTGAACTGATAGCCGTATAGACTGATTGAACGCTGTTAGCGATACCGTTGTGATGCCAAAAGATAGTATTTGCTGGGTCGTTATCTGGATCTCCTTTTATTCCTGAGCGTTGAAAGAGTCTAATCCAAATTTTGTTTTCTCCTTGAAGGAATCGAACCTTTACATCAACGTCATTAACAAAGATGTTTGTAGGAGTGGTTTTGATATCGCTTATTGGAATGTTAAAGGTTGCTAATACTCTACCTCTGGGAGTATTGTCTCCAAAGTCCATGACTATATCGCCGTTAACCCTGTCGTTTGGACTGGTTGGGTTGCCTACCTTTGAGAGGATAAAGAGAAGGTCAGTAATACGGCGCTGGTCGTTTTCTATAATCAACTGCTGGGCTATTGCCTTATCAACCAAACTCGTAGCGCCTTTATTGCTATTCTGTGAACTGATAACCTGTTCGTCTATAATCGTAGTCGTATAAAGTCGGGTGGCTACTCCTGCGTCTACAGATGCATTATCTTCTATTGAAAAGTCTCCCCAGATATATGCTGTTTTATCGGGTTGGTCGGATACACCTGCTAAGTCGGAGGACTTTATCGTTACTCCTGTTCCTCTGCTAGAATTATATCCCATTGTTAAAATCTGTTCAAAGTCTGCTCCATATTCCAAATCCCAGTTAGCGCCGGTTATGGCCGACATCCTTTCGAGAAAGTCCCATGGCGTACTAAACGACTCGTTTATTCTTGAATAGATAATTTTGTTTAATTCGTCTGCTATTCCTCCGCCTTCGGAGACTAGGTCTACTGTCCATCGTCCTCCTTGCAGTTCTGTTATCTCCTGGACGTCGTCCTGATTTAACGGTCGCCATACCCTTCTTGTGATCATATCCTTGACGATATTAGCGATTCCATACTTGGGGTTGTTTGGATCGTCTGCTGCTTTACGATAGAGGAGCATTAATTCGGATGCCTGAATCTTTGAGGATGGACCGGATAATTGATACTCCTGATAAAATGAGCGTGGTCTGCTTGCTCTAGGGATATCTATGAAGCCGGCGAGAAACGGTTTTAGGTCTGCTACTGTTTTCCCTAATTCTATTTCTACCCTGAGAAATGCAAGGTTTGCTTTTGTTATAGCGTTGGTTGAGTCCTCTACTACGATATTGAAACTGCCTGTCTCCTGCATTGCCCGCTCTACGTCTAGATACATGACGTTTAACTCCCGGATTTCTTCCATAGGCGACCAAGTGTAAAGAGTATCCTCACCGTCTAGTGTGGTAAAGTTAACCCTAGCCTGAATTGGTTTACCATAGGAAGAATCTGAACGAGTTAGGGTTATTTGTGACATGCCTTAACCTAAACCGAATCTATACCTGTTTTTCCCTTGTTCTGCTTTAACTCTACGAACTACTTCCATATCCATAACATGAGTATGATTTTCTATTATGATATCTCCACTTGTTCCCATGCCGGTACTGAACTTTGACGCTGAGGAATCCATTTTAGATCCTGAAGTGTCTCCTTTACTGGCTACTGATGCTCCCGGTCCTGATATACCGACATGAACTGTTGGGTGCATGTTGTTGATAGTATCGATTCTATTGATGAGTTTAGATAACTCGCTGTTGGCTGGTTTAGTATTCAGATGTAGTGCCGGTTTCATGTTGTCAATACTATCTATACGTTTGATGAGTGAAGATAAAGCGCTGTTAGCAGGTTTAGTATTAAGTTTGGGTGCTGGCTTCATGTTGTCTATACTGTCTATGCGTTTTATCAGTGAGGATAAAGCATTATTAGCAGGTTTTGTATTGAGTTGAAATGCAGGCTTCATATTATTAATACTGTCTATTCTTTTGATAAGTGCGCTAAGTGATTGATTTGCTGGTCCTATGTTTAATGCCGGTGCTGGCTTCATATTACTAATAGTGTCTATTCTTTTTATCAAAGCGCTTAATGCCCTATTCGCTTCTGATGTGTCTAGTGTTATTTTCGGGTTTTGTCCTGAGTTAAATAATGATGGGTCGGTACTCTTGAAGACTCCTTTTTTCTTTGTGTTGTTTGGGTCTGCTATAAATTTACTGGGGTCAAAGTTAATCTCTGCTATTTTTAATAATGAATCAGCGAGAGCGTCAACTCCCTTAGAGGCAGTTATAGAACTAGGACCCATCTCTGGAATCTCCTTATTATACATATCAATGAACTCTTTTGCTTTGTCTTTTGGTAATTGGCCAAATTTGTTTATGGTATCTACTAGAAATTGAATAGAATCGGTGTGTTGTCCTAATTGTTCTGGAGACATTGTTTTTAAGGAGTTTAATATAGCGTCTACTGGTGCGCTTGTACCTTTAATTTTGGATATTCTGTCAAGTTCATTACCGAAGGCTTTCATATTTTTGGTAAGGTCTTTCTTGCTCATGTTACCTCCAGCGGTAACTAGTATATCCATAGCATTGCCTAATTGTCGGGCTTCTTCCGCTGCCCCTCTTAGTGGTTTGAAAGCGTCGTCTAAACCATGTTTAAAACCTGGAGGTAATTCCATCTTTTTCAAATTGTCTCGGAGTTCTTTCATGTCTTTTGATTGGATTATACCTGATACTCTATCAAAGGAAGGAGCGAGTTTGTCAGTCATCATTTCTGCTAATGCAAGCCCAGCGTCAAGGGTTCCTTCAAATGTTGTTTGGGCTTTTTGTAATGCTTCGTTTGATGCGTTTATTGGAATTGGTAAGCCTAGCATATCGGCTGTTATCTTTACTAATTGATCATGAAATGCGAATCCTTCCGCTGTTGCTTTAGTGTTGCTTATAGCCCAGTCGTTGGCCGCTCTTCCTCCGTCTATCATTCCTTTATTGACTTGCCCCAGAATCAATACCTGATCATTTAGAAAAGCCGTGCTTTTTGATGCGGCTAGGGCTTGTCTATCATAAGCCTTGCTTTGTTCGTATGTGTCTTTGATTAATTGCTGCATCTTGCCACTTGAAAAAGCAAGAAGATCAGATTGTATCCCAAGGTGTTTTGCTCCGAATGCAAGAGCCTGACTGAATGTACCTTCTTGTTCTGTCCCTTTTACTAGATTATCAAAAAAAACCTTACCCTGTATGACCCCGTCTCTAAATCCTTCTGAAACTAGTTTCTGGTTTTTGTTCTGATCGTCTAATGCGGATGTATAATTTATCGATACTGCTAAGAGATTGTTCATCTCGGCAACGTGATCACCTTCTGCTGATGCGAGATTGGCTAATTCTGCGCTATAAACATCATTTGCGGCTGCTAGATCAAGAATATTAGATTCTTCTTCCTTGTATCCATTAATTTGCTTATCTTGAATCGCTAAAAGATGCTGTCTAATATCATCATTTAACAAAGTCACTTTGTTAAGAGGACCAAATGTTTTAATCAGTTTAAGATTTTCTTCGTTCCAATCCGATATTGCTTGTTGTTGTGCGAGAATTCTGTTTGTTCCTATAGTTGCAAGATCTTCTTCTATTCTTTTTGATTCTTCGGCCGCTGCTTTTTCTGCGGCTAATTTTGCAGTAAAGAAATCAGAGAGTTCTTGTTGTCGTTTAAGAATCCTGTTTGTTCCTAAGACAAAATTTTCTTCTTCAATTCTGTTAGATTCTTCGGCTGCTGCTTTGTTTGCTTTTAATGTAGCCTCATTAAAATCAGAGAGTTCTTTTTGTCGTTGAGTGATTCTGTTTGTTCCTATGGTTTTGTTTTCTTCCTCTATTCTTTTTGATTCATCTTGAAGTGCTTTGTTTGCTTTCAGTGTAGCAGTATTAAAATCTGAGAGTTCCTTTTGTCGTTGAATTATTCTGTTTGTTCCTACTGTTAGAATTTCAGCCTCGTGTGTTAATTCTTCGGTTGTTTTACCAACTGCCTGCCCCGCCTGTAACTCTGCGCCTGCATAAATTTTGATATCTTTCCCTAGTTTTACAGTAGTGTTATCAGTGGCATCCAAAGCCTTTTGTCTTTCTAATTCGGCTTTAGCGTGGGCTAGAGTAGATTGGGCCATATCTCGAGTTGTTTTATCATGGGATTTTAATGCAGGATTGGCCATTGCTTTGTTTACCGCTTCTTGGGCTGCGGCTAAATCTTGATTTGGTTTTACAACTTCTTTAGTCGCTTTGCCAAAGTCTACAAGTATCTTACCATTTTTATCAAGAGCACCTGCATTTCTTAATATCTGTTCGGTCATATGTGTCCCAAATACGGCATCGAAAGCGACCATCATAGGAGAAACTCCTGCTCTTGCTGCTGCTTCAGTTTCTTCTACAGTAAGATTCCATGCTTTCAGACTTTTTCCACTTTTGTCTATTATTGCCTCTAATCCTGATACTGGTTGCTTTACGTTACTAAATGCAGAAGCGACTTTGTTCATTGCGTTTCCTAGTTCTATCGCTCCCGCTGTGACTAGTCCTATTGCTCCAGCAGTTGCACCTATGCCTATAAGAGTGGCTTTTAGGCTGTTTCCTGGACCTACAGCGGCTTTGAGTTTCTCACCAATATTATCTATAGAAGTCCCTAATCCTCCAAAGTTTCCTCCTCCACCTCCAATGCCTGTGAATGCAGCACCTATTTTTGAAATTACGCCGGTAAGACTTTTACCTTTAAGGCTTATGTTATCGAAAATAGAGACAACGGAACCTCCTGCCAGAATGATATTCGGAAGTATATTGATCCCAAAATCGGCCATTGTCTGGTTAAGGTTATCCTGTGCTATCTCCGCACTTGCTGCTTTTGTGGCTGCTCGTTCTTGAGCAACTGTGAGTTTATCCTGCGCTGTCTTGGCTTCTTTAGAACCCGCACCGTATTTGTCTATGGCTTTGTTTAGATTATCTTGTGCTTTGGCAAGGTTAATTTGTGCTGCTTTTGCTGCTGTTGCTGATTTGTTGGCCGCATTCTGTGCGCTTGAAAGATTGGCATAGTTTTGATAGAGACCTAAAACGGAGGAAGCGGCTGCTCCTATTGCCAAAGCATTGTTTTTGAATCCTGAACCTATTGTACTTAATTGCGAAGTTAAGGATTTTTGTGTTTTACCTAGTTGATTTAATGCATCGCCAGTGTTTTTAATAGGCGATATCGTAGCAGAGAATTTTCCTTTCAGGTTTGTCATATCACCAGAGAGTTTACTCATCGCATTTCCGGCGTTTTTAATAGGACTTACTGAAGAGGAAAATTGAGAAGACGTGGATTTGATATTAGAATTTAGAGTTAATAACGCACTAGATTCCGCTTTAATGGGAGAAATACCTGCCGTTAATTGTGAAGTTGTAGATTTTGCGGCATTGGTTAAAGTGGTTGATGCTGTTGTAGTGGTCTTTAAACTGGCGTTAAGACTGGTTAATGCGTCACCTTGAGCCTTAATAGGTGCTACTCCTGCGGATAATGATTGATTCATAGTGTTAACGTTTCGTGATACGTTAACGGTTGTACCGCCTACATTGGTTAAACTGGTCTTGAAAGTATTGAGTTTAGCAGTAGCCTGATCATCTACTATTAACGCATAGCGTACCTGACCGCCGCCAACTCCTCCAAAAGACAATAATCAAAACTGCTAAAAAGTAGAAGTGAGAAGTATAATAAAAACTAGATTAGTTAGACATAACTCCTTGCAATACTGAAACTGGTTCATCTACTCTACTGAATGGAGACATTACGTTATTCATTGCGTTGCCTAAATAGATCGCTCCTATTACTACGAAGGTTATAAGTATAGCCATTATCACCAGTCCAATTATTAGTTTGGTATTGCTCTTTGGTTTTGGTGTTTCTGATGGAGTTGAGGAGGAATTAAAGTTCATGGACATTTCTAGTTAGTCATACCCCTTAAACTGTACTGGGTCTCCTGCTTCTCCCCACTGACAACCTAAGCCGGTTACGCAAACCCTGAAACTCTCATATCGGTGCTTTAGTTTGATAAAGACATCGACATTATCCCAATCCTGTTTATCTGCCAGTTTTGCTAGGTTTACTTTTTTGCTTGTAGAGGTTCCATCTGGTAACTTGGCCTTTATCTTTACACTTCCAGAGTCAGAACCAACACAACATATCTGGACGTTTATCTTGAATTTTGCTTCTGCTTGACTTGGTATTATCACAAGTCCGACACTTACTAATGCGATTAGGATTAAAAGAGTCTTCATTGTTTTACCCTCTTTGTATTCCAATATGGCGATTTACATTTACCGCATACCTTAGGAACTTTATCGTCTCTTGGGCACCACTTATGACCGCATCTATTACATTCATACCCAAGTAGTGATATCTTAGGCATTTAGTCTAACATTCCCACTAGATTAGTTAACTCAGGTATTCGACTCTGTATTCTAGCAATCTTCTCATTCAAATATAGTTTATCCATTGGTTCGTCCAAACACTTAGCATGTCTTAAAATATCCTGTCTCATTGCCTCACAATTTTCTTCCACATAAGACACCTCAATCAAGATGTCATTAGTTGTTCTTTCGATCAAACTTTTTTGATTCATTAGATATACCATATACTAATAGGTATATATTCCTATTGGTATATTACTATCGGGTCTTATGTCTGTTTAATAGAGCGTCAAAACTACGCTTAATTATAACTGGCATTTCTTCTCCTGTGGCTTTCGCTGCCGCTGTGAAGGTCTTATGAGGGGTTCCAGTGTCTTGTTTCTGTCCTCCCCTTTTTTCCTCAAAAGGCATACCGAAGCCGGCCGAGATAATACCCATCTGCTGGGTTACCGATTCGATATGGATTGAGGCTTTGGTTTTACCGGATATGACATGAGCATTCTTCTGGGCATCTCTGAAGAAGAATAAAGCGCCCTCTCTTACCATCTGGAGACGGGTTTGAGGGTATTCCCTTATAACTCCAGTTATTCCGGCTATTGATTCTTGTAAACCTTTGACTGAAAAACGGATAGTTCCTGATACGGTAGGGTTGAAACTCATTGCTGTTGCTGATGCCTCTTCCTCCATGCGGCTTCTAATTTGTCAAGTTGTTTAATATCTTCGAGATCGTCCATATAGTAAAAACCGATCATATCAGAATTTTCTCCGCTGTAGTGTTCGTAGTCCCATTCCCAAGGTTTTATTCCTAGTTTCTGCCATTCGTATAACTGTTTAATCCGTTGTTCGGCCTTTGAAAAGTAAGCGGTATCTCCGTTATAATACGCTTGAAATGCTCGGCTTTGGGAGACAAAACCCGCCTTCTTGTCTGCGGCTCCACGCTGTTGTAAGATTTTCTAAAGTGGTATAAACACCTTCATCGAACTTTTCTGGTGTCATATCCTTGATTAACATACAAGCGCGTGCCTTAACATTATCATAAAATTGCTGACTATTCTTATCTTCTATTTTGAATGATTCTGCATCTAATCTCTTAAACTCTAAAATGTTCTTGCCTTTGACTTTATTGAAATGGTAAACTATTCCGTCGTCTTCGCAGACATCGCTTTTTATTTGGGCTTCTATATATTTTTTAAATTCTTGTGTGACTTCTTTGCCCAGTCGTTCCCAAAATGCTGTAGATTCTGAGTTAGTATCTACTACTTTCGTTTCCTGCTTCTGTTCTTCTGTCGTTGACAATAAAGAAGGTTAAGGAATCTTTTATTTAAGGTTAAGTCGTTCCTAGTGTTGCTTCTGTTGCCTGGAAGGAGAATGAATTGCTCATTGGTTCAGTTGGTGCGGTAAGAATAGATCGGTCGTTTGCTGTTAGGATAGTGTTGGATAGAGTTAGAACCATTACGCCAGTCTTGAACGTGTATTTTACTGTCACTGGAGTTTGATTTGCTGCTGCGAAGGCTGTTTCTTGTGCTAGGTCTTGGCCTACTGGAATGTTAAAGGTTCCTGTTGCCAGATATTGACCCGGTAGAATTGCATCGGCTAAACCTGATCCGTTGTATGGTTTTGCGAATGTTCCCTGAGCCACTGATACGGTAAAGTTATCGGTTGGGTATGGTGTTCCGCCGATTGTTAGAGGTAAACTACCACCGTCAGAGTCCTGAAATACTGGACCTGAAAAGTCTGAGAAGTTGGCATATGTTGGGCTTGTTACTGGAGCCGTGTCTGTTGCTGCTACTTCAATTTCTCTTACCAAGAACTCGATGTTTGCCTCTAGGAGAGATTGTGCTGTCTGGGTTAGGGTAGTAGTTGAAGCCCTACAGCCTAGGAAGTAAAGCCATGCGTCATGTAGTTGAGCGGTTCCTAAGGCTTGCTTGTATTTGTATAGAAATTGTAGAGAGGTGTTGATATTACCTGCTAGAGTGTTATAGTTTGGCTTTGCGATACCATACTGTAGGAACGCAATAGATAACGGGTGTATCGGGAAAGATATTGTATAGTTTTTCCCTGCTGACTGTGCTCTATAGATGGTATGCTGTCCGGCTATCGGGACGTTGATAGGTACACCGTCCTGTCTAATACTGATATCTCCGGCTATTGGTACACCGGTATAAACTGGAGAAGCAGTTTTTCTTAAGGCGAATGTTGACTCTTCTGTATACATGAATGGATTAGTTGCTGTGGCTGAGGTAATTAGTGGGAAAACAATCTGAGGGGCTACCATCTTCTTATAGAGCCAAGTTTCCTATTTTGTAACTAAGGAAGTAATAAAACTCGATTAGATATCTTGTATTATTTCCATGTAGTAAACGTCCATAGTCATAGCACTACCCGTAAGATTCTCTATTTGAAATATTAACCCCATTCCTGTAGACGATGCCGGTATATCCGTATTGATATCAGCCCATGCACCACCATCATAAGAATATTGGAATTTAGTGTTAGCCTCATCCGCTCGTAACGCGAATGTATGAATTCCTGTTCCTGCGGCTGCTACGTTTGCTATTGTTGTGGAATCACTTGCTCCTGTTCCGTTATTTTGATAAATATGCCAGTTACCGTCTACGCCTGAATCATAACCGAACATTACGCCCGATAGCGCGTTTAGTTGGTCTGCTCCTGATGTTGGGGCGGCATTGCTTGAAGTAAATCCCCAGAAACATCTAGTGTTTGCTGTCTGGTTTATCCTCATTCTAATCTGAGCCCATGGATTAAAGTCTCTTTGTGTGAATAAATTACTGTTAAATCTTGCTCCACCTATGGAGTTTATTGTTGCTCCTGTTGTATGTCTCCACCCTAGACCTGCACCTGAGACCCTCGAGATTCCTCCGCTTGCTCCTGTTCCTACTGCTATAGCGGTTCCATTAGCGCCTAGTATTCCCGTTGACTGTGTTGTCCCTAATCCAACATAAGCGCCGTATTTTTTATTTGCCAGTGTTGGAACTATTTGTGGAAATTGTGTAACTAATCCAATAGGACTCATTCCAGCGATATTATTATAATTAGATCCTGCTCCGGTGGAATAAATTCTAAGTTCGTTGGTTGCAAGATTAGGCGTTCCAGTCATAGCCACCTCTGTTGTCGCGGTGATTATGTGAGCCTTCAATGATACTCCGGTATGAGCCAATGCCCAATTGATATGAGTCGCGTTTAATCTCATATGTACATCTATTGTGATGTCACTAAGTACTGCATAGTTACTAAGGTTTAATCCTATTCCTGTATTACTCTGGATAAATCCCGTTATTCTGTTATATGCTGCGTCTACTACTACTCCATTAGTATTACCTGTTGAAAGAACATTGATATCATTATTCTGAGAGTGTAATAATACTCCAGTCTCATTGGCAAAGACGTTTATTTTTCCTAGAATTGCACCACCGTTTAGAGTATGAATTCCTATACCACCGACTCCGTCTGAACCTTCCGCTATCACACCATGCGCTGTAACATTTGCGCCGTCTATCACTAGAGTATCTTTAGTATGATCGGTATTACCCCAATAATGACATCCTGTCATCTCGCAACTTCCTGAATAAGTAGAACCTAAAGACTCTACCGCGACACTCTGGGTTCCTGCTCTGAATGTTATAACATCAAACCATCTTGAATCATGGGGTCCTCTAAATGTAATATTTCTGCCTCCTGCACTGTATGATTTAATTGTCCTGAGTTCTGCTTCCATTGAATAGGGTGACGGTCCTGCTGTTGACGTAGACCATTCAGAATAAATATTGTCATTCTTACAATGGTGGACTATGATATTATCGATAAGATAACCATAGCCGTAAACTCTTATCCCATAACATGCACTTGTGTTATTGGCACTATTTCCGTCTATAACAAAATCACGTAATATGAAGGAATGAATTCCTCCTGTTCCATTTGTTCCTGTTAGGGTTGCGAAATTAGTAGATTTGAAAATATCGACGTTAACCCCATTAGCAAGTTTGATTATTGTATTATAACCAGAACCAATTATTTTGATAAGGCTTGGTAAAGTTATAGTTGTTGATACGTTAAACGTTCCTTCTCCTAAAAATATCATTCCACCGTTAGCACCTATGGCGGTTATTGCTGTGTTAATCAGTGCTCCTGCGTCTGTACCACTAGTAGATATTTCCCCTGTGGAATTTTTCAGATAATAGGTCGTGCTTACTGCAATGAGCGAATAATCATAAGGTTCACCTAAATCTATCGCTGTGGTAAAATTATCCTGATCATTACCACCCCAATGATCAGCATCTCCAGTGTCAGCGTTATTAACCTTCTTTAATGCCACTTAGAAAACTCTCCTATCTTTTGAAGTGAGAAGTATAGTATATTCATCAAGAAATATCCGCCTTCTCATACTGCATGATTACCTTTACAACTGAACGCCAGTCTGACTGTGCGTAAGAGTCCTGTCCGTCGTAAACCCGTCCTCCGCCTGCCGGTACTATATCTTTAATCCCTGCGATATCTTGGTTTCTATACTGGAATGCTATACGTTCAATCTCTCGCTCCATATATCCTAATTGTGGAGCAATCTCTGTCTCTGATCTGGCCAGGCGTTTCATCCGGATATGTATCTCCATACCTATTTGCCAGTATGCTCTACGTCTACCGTTAAGGAAGCGTGGCGGGTCTTTGTCTCTTTCTAATATGGCTATCTCGTAAGGGAGTTTATAATCAAAGAAGCCTACCTTAAACTTCATAGTGTTTGGCGTTGTTTTATCCGGATCTGATATACTATATTCTGTAAATAAATAAGTGCGTAACATCTCGTCGAAATCATTTTGAAAATCGGGAATATTGGTTGTACTTGTTTGGAACTCTGGTATTCCGTAGGTGCTGCTCATTCTAGAAATCTATCTCCGATATGCCTACATTAGTTAAGCGGTTAGGTGGGCTTACTGTGTCGTTAAGGTTCCAAGATTTGTAATCAGTTTCTAGTATACTGCCGGTTTCGACTCCTGTTCCTGTGTCCATGTTCTCTACCAGTTCTTTGAGTTCTGATAGTGCTGATTCTCTCATTGCCTGCCAGATAGCGATATCGTTAGCAGTTCCGTAGTGTTCGATAAGGTCTGATGCTGCTAACTTGGTTTCGATTAGTTGTAGTTTTCCAAACTCTCTATCTAGGCTATCCCAGTCGTCCTTATCGGTGTCGGTACGAATGCCAGAATAGCGCATATATTGAAAGCGAATAATCTCGTCGTCTGTAAAATCTGCGTTAACTACTGACCTAGCAAGTTCTCTGACTTCATTAGTTATCGAAATATAATCTGTAAATGCTACGTATGGAGAAACCACAAAAGAAAATTAGGGATAAATGAAGTGAGAAGTATCGGCGTCAATGACGGAAAACCCCAATTCCTTAATCGGGTAGGAAAAACCGCTTCCGGTTTCAGTATATGCCGGAAATGTAGCCGATACCAGAGGAATATGAATAAGAAAGAACGCACCTAAAACTACCTTGAGGATGTATAAAAGCACGGCTATTACTATCACTATTATTATTACGTAAATGAGAATGTTTAAGGCTCCAGTTGCGCTCATGTCTGTGTTGGATTAGGGTTAGAGTTAGACGAGGAGGTGGAAGTAGCGACGGTTTTGGTTGCCGTACTGTTCGCAACCATATCCGCACCGCTTGAACGTAAGCGGTCTATTCCAACGGCTGCTAGGAATATCAATACTAGAGCGATTATAAACTGGCCCTGCGTCATATTTGCGGGATCTGCAACTACCATCGTAACGCCTAAAGCGAGACCTGAGAGAGCGCCTATAATCAAAGCATTACCATGTTTACGTCCTGAGAACACTTCACCACTTGCATTAAATGCCATCCATGAACTAAGGAAACCGCCGGCAATACCTACGGCTATACTTGCGATAACTGCTAGAGTTTCATCAATCAATTTGTAAACCTATTTTGACCCACGCTAAAACGAGAAGTAATAAATAAAATAAAATAAAATAAAATAAAAAAAGTTTAGGAGGTTTCGCCTATTACTCTTTGGCTATCACAGATGTAATCTGTTGTTGGTCCGTCACATAGGCGTATGTTTACTTGATTGATAGAGTCTAGGTCGTGTATTGTGTATGTGTATGAATCAAGAGTTGCTTCTTCTTCATTTAATGATTCGTCAAGCATTCTAACAGTTACATGATCACCGTTTTGAAGATGTGCTTTGTCTAATAGTAGATGTGGGCTTGCTGAGTTTCTTGAATATATTGAGCCATCACTTGGTCCTGGACAGTTGACTAATGATGCTTGTGTATCAACTCCCGAACCTGAAGGAATACTTACAAGAAAGTCGTCAACGTTACTACAGTGACTAGAATCAGTTGATGCCAGTTTGTTCGTGATTATTATCTTTAGGTCTCCTGCGGGTGCTGCTACGTTTTTTGTCATTGGGATTACTACTCCCACCGCCAGTATTGCTATTAAAGCGCTTACTAGGATTGTTTTGTTAAACATCAATTACTGTTATAATGATAGGGTAAATAACGTATCTATTTCAGTTAAAAAAAAGAAGGGGTTTAGGATTCTAACCCGTACCGTTAGTGTTGTTGTCGATTACGACTGTTCCAGTGCTATTGTCTACTATGACCGTTCCGTTGTCTATTGGAGGTATGACTACTGTACCGTTATCGATTGGAGGTTCTTGATTTGCCACACAAGTACCGTTTACGTTAGTCTCGTTCTCTCCGCAAACTACTGGTTCTGGTTCTGTTGTATTACCGCCTGGATTGGTGGTATTTCCGCCTGTACCATTGTCAATCGGTGGAATTACTACAGTACCGTTGTCGTTGATATCTACACAACCGATATCATTCTCTCCTGCTCCAACCGTACAGATTATTTTTTGTCCGTTTG
>Ga0207643_10000241_pt1 | contig 38063 bp, 40 predicted proteins | sample KBSMisM62_FD_184313 | JGI IMG/M metagenome (GOLD analysis project Ga0207643, IMG submission 184313) | Miscanthus rhizosphere microbial communities from Kellogg Biological Station, Michigan, USA - KBS Miscanthus M6-2 (SPAdes) (version 2) | ecosystem: Host-associated > Plants > Roots >... | reverse complement strand
GAGCGGCTGAAGAAGGTCGCCGTGCTGACGCCGCAGCCCGAAGTGCAGATCCGCGGCGACGGTCGCTCGAACTACGAGGGCGTCGGGCGCGTCGTCTACGCCTGCCAGCGCGCCGGTATCGCCAAGATCGGCTTCATCACCGAGCCGCCGCCGCGCGCCGCCGCGAGCTGACGTCTTTTATACGGTTAGGACTTTCCATGGCGATGAACGTAGGCAGCCCGGGTCGCTCCAGCGATATGGACGTGATGATCGACATCAACACGACCCCGCTGATCGACGTGATGCTCGTGCTGCTCGTGATGCTGATCATCACGATTCCGATCCAGCTGCACTCGGTCAATCTCAACCTGCCGACCGGCAATCCGCCACCGCCGCTCGTGCTGCCCGAAGTGGTGAAGCTCGACATCGACGACCAGAGTCGCGTGTACTGGAACGGCGAAGTCGTCGACGATCGCGCGACGCTCGAGTCGAAGATGAGCGCCTCCGCGCAGGAACAGGTGCAGCCCGAAGTGCACCTGCGGCCCGACAAGCAGGCGAAGTATTCGGTCGTCGCCGGCGTCATGGCGTCGGCGCAGCGCCTCGGCCTGACGAAGATCGGCATCGTCGGCAGCGAGCAGTTCATCGAGTAGCGGCGCGCCGGCCAGGTCCGGCAACCGGCTGCAGGAGCTCCCAGTAATGGATTTCGCACGACAACAACGCGATCCGGCCCGGCACCTCGTCGGCATCACGTTCGTCATCCTGATTCACGTGCTCGTGATCTGGGCGCTGATGAGCGGGCTCGGCCAAAAGGTGATCGAGGTCGTCAAGAAGCCGATGACGGCGAAGATCATCGAGGAGATCAAGCCGCCCCCGCCGCCCCCGCCACCGCCGCCGCCACCGCCGAAGCGGGTCATCGAGCCGCCGAAGGTCGTCATCGAGCAGCCGTTCGTGCCGCCGCCCGAAATTCCCGTTCCCGCGCCGCAGGCGCCGGTGATCGCGAACGTGGCGCCGACTCCGCCGCCGGAGCCCGTGGCCATCGCACCGCCGGTCATCGCGGCACCGCCGGCACCCGCGCCGGCAAAGCCTGCGATCCGCCAGGGCGTCTCGTGCTCGAAGCGCGACGCGCCGACGTTCCCGCGTGAGGCGATCCGCGCGAAGATTCAGCGCGGCCGTGTCAACGCGATCCTGACGATCGACGAAAAAGGCAATGTCGCGGAGGTGAAGATCGCGTCGTCGGATCCGCCGCGCGTGTTCGATCGCGCGGTGCAGGACACGCTGTCCGAGTGGAAGTGCGTCGGCGAGGGAAGCCGGTATCAGGCGTCCGTCGAGATCAACTTCACGCTGAAAGACGAATGACGAGGAAAAGTTTCGCGACCTTCGGTCGCACGATACTTTTCCTCGATTAGTTTTCCACGCTCGGCTCGGGACGGTCCGTCGCCGAGCGTGCCGCAACCGCGGAGGGCGCGTCGTTCGCGTCTCGCTGCGATGCGTGCGCCGCTCGGTCACGCGCGCGATGCGCGGCAACCTGCTGGCAAGCGGGGCCGTTTCTGGTGCGTCTAATCGCGTCGCAGCGCGACTGCTGCGGCGGTCCACGACGCGGCGCCGAACGCCACGACCATGAACGCGACGGTGGACAGCGCGAACGGTCGCGCCGCAAACAGCTTGTACGCCGCGCGCGCGACATCGAACGCGACGCCGGGCAGCGCTACCGCGAGCAGCAGACCCGCGACCACCCACAAGGCCGCGACGGCGGGACGCCGCCATGCCGGCAGCGCGCTCGTTACCAGCGGCAGCTTGTGCATGACGCGCGCGGTAAATCCCGCGTCGTCGATGTAATCGCCTGAATGCTCGGCGGCGTCGAACCGCAGCAGGCGATCCATCCAGTCCGCTGACGGATCGGGCGAGTCGGATGCGTTCGGGCTGACAGTGTTCATCGCGTTCTTACGCCGGCTGTGCCGGACCCCACGCGGCGAGCGCACGTTTCAGCTTCGCCTTGCCGCGCAACACGTGAGTCTTGACCGTGCCGACGGGGCAGCCGAGCACGTACGCGGCCTCCTCGTGCGACAGGTCGTTATGGTAGCACTGGACGATCGCCGCCCGCTCGGCGTCCGACAGCACCGCCATCGCGCGTTCGAGGTCGATTCTCATCGTCGTTCCCGCCGCGTGGTCGGCTTCCCACGAATGCGGCGAATCCGCCGCGTCGGCGTCGCTGTCCGCCACGTCGTCATCGCGATCGCCAAGCAGTTCTTCCTGCCGCTTGCGCGCCTGCGCGAGCCAGCAGTTGGTCGCGATCCGGTACAGCCATGTCGAAAAGCGCGCTTCCTGCCGGAACGATTTCAGGTTGCGCCATGCGAGCACGAATGTGTCCTGCGCCAGATCGTCCGCCAGCGCGTGGTTGCCCGCCGTCAGCTTGCGCAGGCATGCCCGCACTGCCGACTGGTGCCGCTTGACGAGCTCGGCGAACGCATGCCGGTCGTCGCCAACCAGGCATCGCGCAATGAGCTGGGCGTCGGTGACGTCCGCAGACGCTGCCTTCGCGGCCATCGGTCACGCCGGGCCGCGGGGTCGCGGCTGCGCCGCGTTCCCGCAACGCGGGGCGGTCGCCGGAGCGGCTCGGGTCATGCATCGGGACCATCGTTGTACGCGGCTTTCCATCGAGTCATTTATGCACCACCGGCCGGCGGCGTGCCCGAAGGATCGCGCTGCGGCATCCGCGTGCGGTCCTCCAGGTACCACAACAGGCAATAACCGAGACCGACGAACAGCAGGATGAGACCGACGCTGTTAGGCGAGGCGTCGTCGAACATCGACCAGGCGGATAGTCCGAGTCCGGCGCCCGTCAGGATCACGCCCTTACGCAGGTCGGACCACACGGTGCGCCGTTGCAATGCGCGGGCATGCTCGTAGGCGGGGGGGCCCGCCGGGGCGGCAGTGGCAGTGGCCGCCAGCGATGCGGCGTTGCCCGAGGCGACGGCCTCCATTGCCGTGACCGGCGGCACGATGCCGCGCTCGGCCAGCTTCAGCATCGTCTCGTTGGCCATCCGGTTCTTGCGCATCTTGTACCAGATCAGCAACACGATGATGAGCAGCGGGACGAGAAACACCAGCAGCACCGTCAGGAACACCAGACCGGCGAGCCAAGGTGCATCCTGTACGAACTGCTCGAAGGAGTCATATTCGCGATCGCGACCCAGCACGCCCACATGCACGCGCTTGCCGCCCTTCTCGATGATGATCGTGCGCTTGCCGACGGTGCTCCGGCCCTTGTCGGGTGCGTCCTCGTCGACATCCGCGTCGGCATCCGGGGCGTCGGCATCCGGCGTCGCGGCGGGTGGGACCGGCGGCGCGGCCGCGGCGGGCGCTGCGGGCGCTGCGGGTACGTTGGCCGACCGGGAGCCGGTTCCCGCTGCGGCCTTGCCGGACTCCTTCGCCGGTTCGGCTTGTACGATGACAATCGCGGGGCCGGCCGCCAGCACAGTCGGCATGTGTGGCGTCAGCGCCGTCACGAGCCCGAGCGCCAGCGCCGCGCCGAGAATCAGCCGGCGGGGCGGCTTCCCGCACGGCGAACTGCCTGAATCCTGCATGGGTACTCCCTCGAGTTGCACAGGGATTGGATGCTGCGTGAAGGGTCGCCGGATTCACCGGCCGTCACCGCGTTTTCGCCTGCGTGGCGCGCGTGCTGACGCGTCGCACCATGCTATCATCGCCGCCGATTCCGCTTCGCGGCGCCTTGGAAAGCTTGCCGACGTCTCGGAACAAGTCTGCACGAGCACCGGAGCGCCGCACTTTCCTGTCGATGGCCGTGGTTTCATCCTCTCTGCGTCCGCCCGTGGCCGGCTGATGCAGGCCGTTTTTCACTCCGCCTGATGCTGTCCCGCCGCTTTGCCTGGATCTGCGCCGCGTTGCTGCTGGTCGCCGGTCTTCCGGCGTCGGCACAGGATGCCGATACGGTCACACTGAATTTCGTCAACGCCGACATCGACGCTGTCGTCAAGGCCGTCGGCGAGATCACCGGCCGCAACTTCCTCGTCGACCCGCGCGTGAAGGGGACGGTCAACATCGTCTCCGCACGACCGGTCGCCAAGGCGCTCGTCTACCCAACGCTGCTGTCGGCGCTGCGGATGCAAGGGTTCGCAGCCGTCGAAACCGACGGCGTCGTGAAGATCGTGCCCGAAGCCGACGCGAAGACGCAGGCGGGTCCTGTGCAGCGGGGCGCCGTCACGGCGAGCGGCGAGCGGATCGTCACCCAGGTCATCGCGCTGCGCTACGAGTCGGCGGCGCAACTCGTCACGGTGCTGCGACCCCTGATCACCCCCAACAACACGATCGCCGCGTACGTTCCGGGCAACGCGATCATCATCACCGACTATGCGGACAACCTCCGGCGGATCGACCGGATCGTCGCATCGCTCGACCAGGCGCCTGCGGGCGAGCCGATGCTGGTGCCCGTGAAAAACGCCTCGGCGCTCGATGTCGTCGCACTCGTCAACCGGATGCTGACCGATACGGGGGGGACGTCCGGTACCCCCGGAGCGCAAGCCGATGCGCAACAGCGGGTCGTGCTCGTCGCCGATCCGCGATCGAACAGCATCCTGATTCGCGCCGAGAATCCGGCGCGCAGCGCGCGCGTGCGGCAATTGATCGAGCAACTCGACACGCCTTCACGCGTGGGCGGCAATGTGTTCATCGTGTATCTCAAGAACGCGGATGCAGCGCATGTCGCGGAGACGCTGCGCGGCCTGTACGGCAGCGACCGCGCGCAGGGCGGCGGCCCCGCCGCGACGATTCCGATTGCCGCGGCGATGCCGGCCAACGCTGCATCCGGCTTCCCGGGATCGGCGCAGGCGACCAGTCCTCTGGTGACGAATGCGGGAAGTGCGACGTCGGCGTTTTCGGCCGGCGGCGCGATGATCCAGGCCGACACAACCAACAACGCGCTGGTCATCATGGCGCCGGAGCCCGTCTACAACAACCTGCGTGCGGTGATCGAGCGACTCGACTCGCGTCGCGCGCAGGTGTTCGTCGAGGCGCTGATCGTCGAGGTGTCCTCGGACAAGGCGGCCGAGTTCGGCATCCAGTGGCAGGTGCTGTCCGGCGCCGCTCGCAATCGCAGCGGCGTGCAGGGCTTCGGCGGCACCAACTTCGGCGCGCGTGACACGGGCACGAACATCATCGACGCCGCGATCAACATCGGCAGCGTCGCAACGGGCCTCAATCTGGGCATCATCAACGGCACGATCACGATCCCGGGCCTCGGCGTCATCAGCAACCTGGGACTCCTGATCCGCGCGCTCGAGCAAGACACGACTGCGAACATCCTGTCGACGCCGACGCTGCTTACGCTCGACAACGAGGAAGCGCGGATCATCGTCGGCCAGAACGTGCCGTTCATCACGGGGCAGTACGCCACGACGGTCAACACCGCGACCGTGCAGCCGTTCCAGACGATCGAGCGCCGCGACGTCGGCCTCGTGCTGCGCGTGCGCCCGCAGATCACCGAAGGCGGCACGGTGCGCCTCGGCATCTACCAGGAAGTGTCGCGTGTGCAGGACACGTCGAACGCCGGTCCCATCCTGTCGAAGCGCGCGCTCGAATCCTCGGTGATCATCGACGACCAGCAGATCGTCGTGCTCGGGGGCCTGATCTCGGACACTCTCACCGACGGCACCGAGAAGCTTCCGTACGCAGGCGACATGCCCGTGTTTGGATCGCTGTTCCGCTATGACAAGCGCTCGCGCGTGAAGACCAACCTGATGATCTTCCTGAAGCCGACAATCGTGCGCGGCACGACCGAGGGCCGCGAGCTCACGTCGGAGCGCTACGACTACCTGCGCGGCGAGCAGTGGAACATCGCGCCACCCGAGCGCTGGTTCTGGAAGGACCCCTCGGCGCCCGTACTGCCGCCGCAGGGGACGATGCAAGGCACACCGCAGGCAACGCCGATTGGCCCGCCCGAACCCCCCAATCGCTGAAGCACCCGGCGCGCGGATTCCTTACGCATTTTCGCGGGCGCACGGCGTGCTCGCATGGCGCACCGAAGGCGATGCCGTCGTCGTGCTACTGCGCCCCGATGCAACCGTCGAAGGCATCGCCGAGTTGAAGCGCGTGCTGAACCGGCCGCTCGTCACGCGCGCGGTCGAAGCCGACACGTTCGCCGCCGAGCTGTCGCGCGTCTACAACCAGGGCGGCGCTGCGCTCGCGATGAGCGAAGGTCTCGCCAACGAGGCGGATCTCGCGCGCCTGATGCAGGATCTGCCGACGAGCGAGGACCTGCTCGACGGCAGCGCGCAGGCCCCGGTCATCCGAATGATCAACGCGCTGCTGCTGCAGGCGTTGCGCGAGCGCGCGTCGGACCTGCATTTCGAGCCGTACGAGGCGCGCGCCGTCGTGCGCTTTCGCGTCGACGGCATGCTGCGCGACATCGTCGAGCCGCCGCGAGCGCTGCACGGTGCGCTCGTATCGCGTCTGAAGATCATGGCCGGCCTCGACATCGCCGAAAAGCGGCTGCCGCAGGACGGGCGCATCGCGCTGAAGCTCGGCGACCGGCAGGTGGACGTGCGCGTGTCGACGCTGCCCACGGGGGCGGGCGAGCGGGTCGTGCTGCGCCTGCTCGACCAGGAGGCGGCGCGCCTCGATCTCGCGACGCTCGGCATGAGCGGCGACACGCTCGCGACGATCGACGCACTGATCCGCCAGCCGCACGGCATCCTGCTGGTCACGGGCCCGACCGGCTCGGGCAAGACGACGACGCTCTACGCCGGACTGTCACGGCTGCCGCGCGGGACGACGAACATGATGACCGTCGAGGATCCGATCGAATACGCGCTCGACGGTGTTGCGCAGACCCAGGTGAACGCGCGGATCGAGCTCACGTTTGCGCGCGCGCTGCGCTCGATCCTGCGCCAGGATCCGGACGTCATCATGGTCGGTGAGATCCGCGATCTCGAAACGGCGCAGATCGCCGTGCAGGCGTCGCTGACCGGCCACCTCGTGCTGGCGACGCTGCACACCAACGATGCCGCGAGCGCGATCACGCGTCTCGCCGATATGGGCGTCGAGCCCTACCTGCTCGCAACAAGCCTGCTCGGCGTGCTCGCGCAGCGGCTGGTGCGCACGCTGTGTCCGCAGTGCAGGCACGCGGCTGCGCCCAGTGAAGGCGAGGGCCACCTGCTCGAGGAGCTGAGCCTGCCGGCCGATCAGCCGGTCTGGCGGGCGCCGGGATGTGCGCACTGCAATCGGTCGGGATTCAGCGGCCGCACCGGCATCTACGAGTTGCTGCGGATCGACGAGACGCTGCGGCGACTGATCCACGACGGCGCCGGCGAGATGACGCTGCGCGATGCCGCCGTTCGCGCCGGCATGCAGAAGTTGCGCCGCGACGGCGCACGACTGGTCGCCGACGGCAGCACCTCACTCGCGGAATTGACGCGGGTCACGCGCGAGCAGTGACGCATCGGGCTTAAGCATTGAGCGCGTTCCGCTTCGAAGCCGTCGACGCACACGGCCGGTTGCGGCAGGGACTTGTCGACGCTGCGGATGCACGCGCGGCGCGCGACCGCCTGCGTGCCGACGGGTTGACGCCGACGGCCGTCGATGCGGCACCGTCGCGCGACACGCCGCTGCAGCGCACGCGGCTGCCGGCCGCGTCGCTGGCACTGCTGACACGGCAGCTCGCATCGCTCGTCCAGTCCGGGATGCCGCTCGATCAGGCGCTCGTGGCCGTGCACGAGCAGGCCGACGACGCGCCGGCACGCAAGCTCGTCGACGCGATTCGGACGCAGGTGCTTGCGGGTGAATCGCTGCCGGCGGCGCTGTCGCGCTTCCCCCGCACTTTCTCGCCGCTGTATCGCGGGCTGATCGGCGCAGGTACCGAGACGGGCCGGCTGCCGGAAGTGCTCACGCGCCTCGCCGACTATCTCGACGCGCGGCTCGCGCTGCGGCAGAAATTCGTCGTCGCGCTGATCTATCCGGCGCTCGTCACCGTGATCGCCGTGGGCGTGATCGCCGTTCTGGTTACCTACGTCGTGCCCCAGGTCGTATCCGTTTATCAGCAGAGCCGGCAGACGCTGCCGCTGCTCACGCGGGCGCTGATCGCGACGAGCGAGTTCTTTCGCGCCACCGGCTGGCTGTGGCTCGGTGCGCTCGCAGCGGTGGCGATAGCGCTGGCGCTCGCGTGGCGACGCGATCGCACGCGCGAGCGGCTGCATCGCGCGCTGCTGCGGCTTCCTGGCGTGGGACGGCTGGCGGCAAGCCTCGACACGGCCCGTTATGCGAGCACGCTCGCAATTCTCGTCGGCAGCGGCACCCCGCTGCTGCGCGCGCTCGACGCGGCCACCGGTGTGGTCAGGATGCTGCCGCTCGCGCGCGCGGCCCGCACGGCGAGCGCGCTCGTGCGCGAAGGCGTGTCGCTGTCTCGGGCGCTGAAGGAACAAAAGACGTTTCCACCTGTTCTCATCCATCTGATCGCCAACGGCGAGCAGAGCGGCGCACTGGCGCCGATGCTCGAACGCGCTGCGGCCGAGCTCGAGCGCGATGCCGAGCGGCGGCTCGCGTGGGTCGCGGCGCTGATCCAGCCGACCCTGATCGTCGCGATGGGCGCCATCGTGCTCGTGCTGGTGCTGGCGGTAATGCTGCCGATCGTGACGATGAACCAGCTCGTACGCTGACCGCGCCTCGTTGGCTTGTGTAGAATCGGCATGCGATCTTTACCGGATCTTCGCCGGGCGATGAAAAGTGCATTCGTTGCAGCGATCGGCGTCGCATGCGCAGCGCTGCTGATGGCCGTGAGCGTGCGTGCGGCCGACCTGCCGTCCACATTCGACCCCGCGCGCGACGCCGCGCGTGACCTCGAAAGCGCGCTGGCGCTCGCCAAGACGCAGGGCAAGCGTGTGATCGTCGACGTCGGCGGCGAATGGTGCTCGTGGTGTCACGTGCTCGATCGCTTCATCGCCGCGAACGCCGACGTGCGCGACACGCTCGACGCGCAGTTCGTGTGGCTCAAGATCAACTTCTCCAAACAGAACGAGAACGCCGGCGTACTGCGGCGCTGGCCCAAGGTCGCCGGCTATCCGCATCTGTTCGTACTGGACGCCAGCGGCGTCGTCGTGCTGTCGCAGGACACCGAGCTGCTCGAAGGCGGCCGTACCTACGACAAGCGACGCTTCCTCGACTTTCTCGCGCGCGCCGCCGCAGCGCACCCGAGCCGGGCGGCCACCGCTTACGGCCCATTTGGACTCGTAGGCCCGCCGATGCGAGTGCTCTGACCGGCGGGCGAACCGACGCCGCGCTAGTCCTCCACCTTGACCAGCGCACGCATCCACGGATGGATGCAGCACTGGTACAGATGATCGCCCTCGGTGAGCCCTTGCAGCACGACGCGCTCGCCCGGCGCGATATTCACCGACGCCGCGCATTCGGGTGCGGGCGTCAACCCTTCACTGAGTTGCGGCACCTTGCCGCCACCGAAGTTTGCCACCTCGGTGAACGTATGCGTGCGACCGCCGTCGTTCGTGACGCGCAGCGATTTGCCGGCGCGCGCTTCGCTGAACGAGGGTTCCATCCGCCATCCGGGATGGCCAACGACGGCCGGCGACAGCACCGAGTGCAACAGCGCGTTGAACTCGGCGAGTGTTACGTCGCCGTCTTTCAGCAGGCATCCACCCGTGGGCGCCCAGCCCGGATCCGCCGGATCGCAATAGTCGACGATCGAGACATGATCGGCCGCGATGGCGACGGAAGTGGCGGTGGCGAAGCCGACGCTCACGGCGAAGCGCACGAGAGATCTGATGAAAGGCTCCTTGATGATTGACCGACCTGGAATGGATGCCCGTCCGGCGTTATGACGAGTTCGGTGTCACGGCGCGCAACGGAGTGCTACGGCGCCTCGGGTACTGCCGCGCGGGTCGGCGATTCGTCGGCCAGCGCTTGAAGCTCGGCGGCAATCGTCGCGGACGGCGTATCGGGATGGAGCTTCAGCCAATGCCCCGTTGCCGCGTTGCCCGCGATGTATGCGCCCTGCGCTCCGCGACCAGTTGACCGAGCCTGCGCAGCACGTCGTTCACGATTTGCGGCGATCCGGTGAGAAACGTCCAGTCGTTGCCGGCGTGCCATGTGGCGGCGTACGCGGCGAGCGCGGCCGGTGAATCGTGCGCCGGATCGACGCTGACGGATACGAGCCGCACCCGCGGTCGCGGATTCGCCCGCAGCAGCGTCTGCACTTCCTCGAGCCGGGCACTTTGCGTCGGGCACGAATCGGTGCATTGCGTGAAAAAGAAGTTGATCAGCACGACGTTGTTCTTGAGCACGTCGGTGTAGAACGCGACGTCGTGCCCGTCCTGCGTCACGAGCCGCCGATCGCTGAAGAAAAGACGCGCGGCTCGTTCGCGCGGGCTCGCGATCACCGGCATCGGGGAATCGGCGGGTCCGATCGCCTCCGGAGAAGGATGATGGCCGTCATGCGCGAACGAACGCGCGCACGCCAGCAATGTTGTTGCGAACAACAGCATTCGAAGCTTCACGGGCTTGACCTCTCGATGCACGCCGTGATGGATCGAACACTTGCAATCAATCCGCTATTCCGTCGCGCACATCGGACATGCGCTGCCGCAGACCGGTCAGTTACGTGGCGGCGGTTGAAGCGAGCCTGCGCTGGCGCTCGATCGCCCACGCGACGTGCTCGCGCACGACCGGCGACGGATCGCTGGCCCGGCTTCGCAATGCAGCGACGATCGCAGGTGCCGGCGCCGCATTGCCGAGCGCGACGGCGATGTTGCGCGACCAGCGCTCGAAGCCGATTCGCCGGATTGCGCTGCCTTCGGTGTTGCGCAGGAAGGCCGGTTCGTCCCACGCGAAGAGCGTCGTAAGCTGCGCGGTGTCGAGGCCGTTGCGGACTCTCGCGAAATCCGTCGCTGTCGCGGCGACTGCGTAGCGGTTCCACGGGCACACGAGCTGGCAGTCGTCGCAGCCATAGATGCGATTTCCGATCAGCGCGCGCAGCGGTTCGGGGATGCTGCCGGCGAGCTCGATCGTCAGGTACGAGATGCAGCGCCGCGCATCGAGCTCGTACGGTGCGACGATCGCACCGGTCGGGCACGCAGTCATGCATGCCGTGCACGTACCGCAATGCGCACTGACCGGCGCCGTCTCGGGCAGCGGCAGATCGGTGTAGATCTCGCCGAGAAAGAAATACGACCCCATGTCGCGCGTCAGGAGCAGCGTGTGCTTGCCGCGCCAGCCCAGTCCCGAGCGCGCCGCGAGCGCCACTTCGAGCACCGGCGCGCTGTCGGTGAACACGCGGCAGCCGAACGGGCCGACGTCATCCTGGATGCGGCGTGCGAGCCGCGCAAGGCCGCGCCGAAGCACGCGGTGATAGTCGCGCCCCAGCGCATAACGCGAGACGTACGCGCGGTGCGAGTCGCCGAGCGCGCTGGCGGCGGGCTCGGCCCCCGCCGGCCAGTAGTTCATTCGCGCGGTGATAACCCGAACGGTACCCGGCACGAGCTCGGCGGGACGCGCCCGGGCGGCGCCGTGCCGAGCCATATAATCCATTTCGCCGTGCCGTCCGGCGCGAAGCCAGTTCAGCAGGCGAAGTTCCTCGACGCCCAGATCGACGCCGGCAACACCCACCGATTCGAAACCGAGCTCATGCCCCCACGCCTGAATTCGCGCCGCGAGCGCGCCCCAATCGCGCGCCGCTGCCGGCCCCGCGTCGTCGTCGCGTGTCACTGACAATTCATCTTGCCGATGCGGCTGCAATGCAGGCGTGCGGTGCCCGACTCGCACCTGCATTGCAGGGTGGCATGGTCGTGACGCTGCAAGGTGAGCTCGGAACCGGCAAGACGACGTTCGTCCGCGGGTTGTTGCGCGCCCGCGGCATCAGGGGTGCGGTGAAGAGCCCGACCTACACGTTGGTTGAACATTATCCGATTTCGAGCTTATACTTTTTTCACTTTGATTTTTATCGTTTCACGAATCCGAATGAATGGGATTCCGCCGGCATGTCCGACTACTTCCGCGACGACGCCGTCTGCCTCGTGGAGTGGCCGGAACGCGTCGGTGACCGGCTGCCGAAACCGGATCTCGCATTATCGCTGTCCTACGCGGACGAAGACGAGGGTCGCGACGTCGTCGCCGTCGCGCATACGGCGGACGGCGAGCGATGCCTGACCGCGCTCGCGCAAGGCGAACCGCTGTGACGCTGAAGTGCGTGTCGATCGAGCGGCGGCGCGCGCTCGGCTGGATGCTGCTGCCGGCCGCGCAATGGCTGGCGCCTGCCGCGTGGGCCGATGCAGCGCGGATCGCGTCGGCGCGGCTGTGGCCCGCGCAGGAATACACGCGCGTCATCTTCGAATCGGCGACACCGATCGAGCATCAACTTGTCGTGCTCCGCGATCCAGGCCGGCTCGTGCTCGATCTCGCGCGCGTCGAGCGATCCGACGAGCTCGCGGCCCTCGCGTCGCGCGTTCAGCCGGCGGACCCGTACATTGCCGCGATTCGCGTAGGCCAGCCGGCGGGCGGTTTCCTGCGCGTCGTGCTGGATCTCAAATCCGAGATCCGGCCACAGGTGTTCGCACTCAAACCCGTAGCGGAGTTCGGCCACCGGCTCGTCATCGATCTGTATCCGGTGAATGCCGTCGATCCGCTGATGGCGTTGCTCGACCGCGAGCGCGCCGACACGCCGACGCCTGCGCCGGCGGGAACGGCACCCCGACGCGACGCAGCGCGATCCGAGCCGTCGGCAGGCGCTTCGCACAAGGCACCGTCGCGGCGAATCACCGTCGCGATCGATCCCGGCCACGGCGGCGAGGATCCCGGTGCCGTGGGTCGCCGCGGAACCTACGAGAAGAACGTCGTGCTCGCGATCGCGCGCAAGCTCAAACAGAATCTCGATCCCGACATGCGCGTGATGCTGACGCGCAACGACGACTTCTACGTTCCGCTGGCAGACCGGGTGAAGAAAGCGCGGCGCGTGCAGGCGGACCTGTTCGTGTCGATCCACGCCGATGCGTTTCGCGAATCGTCGGCTCGCGGATCGTCAGTGTTCGCGCTATCGGATCACGGCGCGACCAGCGCCGCCGCACGCTGGCTCGCACAGCGCGAGAACGCCGCGGATCTGATCGGCGGGGTCAACCTGGACGTCAATGATCCGGTGCTGGCGCGCACGCTGCTCGACTTGTCGCAGACGGCGCAGATCAGCGACAGCCTGAAGGTCGGCCGACAGATCCTAGACGGCATCGGGACGCACAACGCGCTGCACAAGGCGACCGTCGAACAGGCGGGCTTCGCCGTGCTGAAGGCGCCGGACATTCCTTCGATTCTCGTCGAGACGGCGTTCATCTCGAATCCCGACGAGGAACTGATGCTGCGCAATCCGCGCCACCAGCAGCGCTTCGCCGATTCGATCGCCGACGGCATTCGCAGGTACTTCGCCAAGAGCCCGCCGCTGGCCCGCGCGTGAGCGTGCGGCGTTCGGATCACAGGAACGCCGGCTGTCGCGCTTCCTTGTCGCCTTCGTAGTGCTGTTGGCGCTGTCGTTCGGTCTCGAGCTGACGCCTTGGGCGCAGGCGTGGCTTGTTACGCCGTGGACCGATGCCGTCGCACGCGTCGCCGCCGTGCAGGTGCTGTACATAGTTCGCGTCATCAGCCTGCTCTATCCTGGGCCATGGAACAAGGATGTATTCGAGTGGGCGCATCTTTACGTGTGGCAGGCGCTGATCATGCTCGACGTGCTCGTCGTGTGGGTGATCGGGGTCCGGCTCGCGGGCGTGCACCGCGCGGGCGGCGGAAATGCGCTCGCCGCGTAGCGATGCACGCCGTTGCGCAACGCGCGCACCACGCGTGACGTTCGAGTGATGGCGCGCGCCGAGGAGGCGCAGCTGGCGGCGCGCCCGACAACCGTCGTCTGCTGTGCGCTTCGCGCGCTCGCGTGACTGCCGCCGTCGTCAAGCTGAACGGCGGTTTGGCCGGAACAAAATTACCGCGAAAGCGGATCGGCCATCTGTTGCACGCTCATGGCAATGCGCGCTTGCGCGCCGCTTCGCGGTCGCGCAGCACCTTGCGTTGCACCTTGCCGGTCGTCGTCATCGGCAGCGCGTCGATGAACTCGATTTCCTTCGGGTATTCGTACGGCGCGAGATGCTTGCGAACGTGTTGCGCGATGTCGGCCTCCAGCTCGGGCGACGCCGCGTGCCCGGGCGCGAGCACGATGAACGCCTTGACGACGTTGCCGCGCGTCTCGTCCGGCGACGGCACCACGGCTGCGTTCGCGACGGCGGGGTGCTTGACGAGGCAGTTTTCGATTTCCGACGGCCCGATCCGGTAGCCGGCCGCCTTGAACATGTCGTCGGCGCGGCCCTGGTACCACAGGTAACCGTCGTCGTCCGCGATGGCGACGTCGCCGGTGCGACACCATTCGCCGGTGAACTTCGCGCGTGTGCCGTCGGGGTTTGCGAAGTACTCGAGGAAGAACACCGGGTCGAGCGTGCCGTCGGGCGCACGGCGATGGATCGCCACTTCGCCCGCTTCGCCGCGTGGGCGTTCGCGGCCGTCGTCGTCGATGATCGCAATCCGGTGGCCCGGGTACGGACGCCCCATCGAGCCCGGCTTGGCCGGCCACTGCGACTGCGAGTTGCCCACGATGTAGTTCATCTCCGTCTGGCCGAACATCTCGTTGATCGTCACGCCGAGCGCCTCTCGCGCCCATTCGAACACCGTCGTGCCGACCGCTTCGCCGGCGCTCATGATGCTGCGCAGGTTGATGTCGAACGCGTCGCGCGGCTTCGGAAACGCCTTCATCATCAGCTTCAGCGCCGTCGGGAACAGGAACGTGTTGCGGATCTGGTAGCGCTCGATCAGCCGTAGCGCGCGCTCGGCGTCGAAGCGGCCGCGATAGCCGACGATCGGCTGTCCGAAGTAGAGCGTGGGCAACAGCGCATCCATCAGGCCACCGGTCCACGCCCAATCGGCCGGCGACCAGAACAGGTCACCCGGCTGCGGGAACCCGTCGTGCGAGTGAATGAAGCCGGGCAGGTTGCCGAGCAGGCACTGCTGCGGCATCAGCGCGCCCTTCGGCGGCCCCGTCGTGCCGCTGGTGTAGATCAGCAGCGCGGCGTCGGTCGCGTGCGTGGCCACGCGCGTGAACTGCCGGGGCGCCGTTTGCAGCGATTCCCAGCTGTCGATGCCGGGCCCGGTCGCGCCGGCAACGCCAACGACGTGCCGCAGCGTTCCGCAGTGGTCGCGGATCGGCTGGAGATTGGGCAGCGATTGCGGATCGACGAACGCGATCTTCGCGGCGCTGTTCTGCAACCGGTACTCCAGTGCCTCGGGACCGAACAGGAACGAGAGCGGCACGGCAACCGCGCCCACCTGATGGCACGCGAGGTGCGCGACGATCGTTTCGGGACGCTGCGGCAGGATCAGGGCGATACGATCGCCGCGCCGGATGCCTGCACTCGTCAGCGCATTCGACAGCCGATTCGCCTGCTGCTGCAGGTCCCAGAACGTCAGCGCTGCGCGTGTCCCGTCCTCGTCCTCCCAGTACAGCGCGAAGCGCGTCCGGTCGGCCGCCCAGCGACCGCAGCAGGCTTCGGCAAGATTGAAATCGGACGGAACGTCCCAGCGATGCGCGGCGCAGATCTCCGCATAACGGTCGACGGCGGGCATTCGGCTAGGGCCTGTTCGCGCTCATGGCAGTGACGGCCCAAGTATCGCTCAACCGACGCCAAACGCCAGCGCCGGCGCGCGGCGCGGCTCGCCGCAGAGATAGTTGCGGGACGAGCGGCCCGTTCTCCGTCCTACTGCAGCGTAGACCCTGGAGAAACGCGCTGGGACGTCGTTTTCGTTCCCGGCTGCAGCGGCTCGATCGCGGTCCAGATCCAGTCGGGTTGTTGCTCGATCAACCGGCCGAAGCGGATCGTGTAGTCGGTCTTCGACGTCGATAGCCGATAGCGCTTGACCGGCTGGTACTCGACGGCGGGGACGATCAGCGATTGCACCATCGGCTCGGCGTCGCGCGCACGCAGCGCCAGCAACAGCGCGCCGAACCGGCGCCCGTTGATCGTCGTACCTTCGCCGTCGATCGAATATTCATCGGCACCGCGCTTGCGCTGCTCGACGAGGTCGACGGAGGAGATCGTATCGGCGACGATCTGCAAGCCGATCTCCGCGCGATCGGCGGCCGTCCGCTTCATCCGGCGGATGATGCCGAGCGTCCAGCGCGGCTGGCCGTGCGGGTGGATCGCCACGAGCGTGCCGAGCGTAACGGCGTTGGCCACCTGGATCGGCGCGATCAGCTTGAAGCCCGTTTGCGAGACGTCTTTTGCCTCCCACGGTCCTCCGGCCGCCGCGTGGGCACCGATGCGCCGCCGCGCAAGCTCGTTGCGCCGCGTTGGCTCGTCGCGGATGCGACCGAAGACGGCGATGTCCATCGTGCTGTCGAAGCTCTCGCCGGTCGTGTCGGCCAACGGAATGGGCTCGTGGGCCTCTTCCTTGAAGTAGCTGGCGATCTTCTGGAAGCCGACGATTGCGTCGACGTTTCCGGTCGTGCTCACCCGCTCGCCGCGGCGAGCGAACGGCCTGAACTCGGGATCGACCTGGGCGGCGAGCTTCGTGAACAGCGTCAGCTGCTCGCTGCGGCGCGGGGTCCGGTTCGACAGCGGTTCGGCCTTGATCTTCTGTTCGAGCGTGACGGCATGCTGGACCATCACGGCGTGCAGTGGCCGCGTGTCGAGGAACAGCACGCGGCCCTCGAGCGCACCTGTCTTGCGGCGCCGCAGGCCTTCCCGTCCGCCGAGATCGACGAAGAACGCATTGGCCGCCGACTGCTCGAGTGTCAGGCGCAGCGGCGAGCACCAGTCGTCGAGCTCGCCCCAGATGAACTCCACCTGCGACGCGGTCAGGCTGCCGGCGTTCATCAGGTGCAGAACCAGCGCGCGCAGGTATTCATGCTCGATGCTGGTCGTGCTCGATTCGGTCAGCGAGACAAGCTGGCGCTCGACCTGCTGCGAGCACGCGAGCGACATCAGGCCGTGTAATTCCGCCCATTTCGCGGGGATCCACTGCTCGTATCGGAAGAGCCGCACACGTGCATCGAGCGCCAGGTGGACGAGTTGGCGACAGATGAGCTCGGGCATCAGCTCCTGCCAGCGACCGCTTTGCGGCCGCTCGACGATCTCGCGCGCGAACGACTGGTAGGTCTGGAGGAAGCCCTGCGTCAGCCCGAACAGCGCGGTCCAAAGCTGGTTTTCGATTTTCGAGCTGCGGCTCGCGTGCTCGATGTACTGGCCGATCAGCGCGCGGCGCTGCGCGCCCGTCTGGGCGTCGACGTGAAAGACGGCCCGAAGCCGTTGCGGCGTCCGGTTCGCGCCAGCGCCCGTCGCGCGTTCGAGCTCGCCGATGACGTTCGAATGGACCGCGAGCGTATCCGCGCCGGGGAGCGTTGCCAGCCAGCGCTCGGCTGCCTTGATATCCGACAGCGGATCCTTGCTCGACTTGCCAAAACCGAACATCGTGCGTCGCCCAGCGTCACGTGCCGCTTAGAAACGGCGTGTTGTCTGCGGTGCGGTCGGCGGCCCTTCAGAGCGAAGGACGCCGCCCCCGCCGCGCGAGGGGTTTCCGTTTGATAGCGGTTGCAAGTTCCGGACCGACGTTCGTCGGATCGGAGGGCCACGTCCGTCCGGGCGCTCCGGACGATGGCACGCATCCTGCATAGGCTCGCACCGTGCATCACAACTCGCATCGATCAGATTGATCCGCGGCGCGCAGGGCATGCCGGAGCACGCCGCTATACTTGTGCCAGACAGATTGCACAGTCGAATAGAAAAGAGCAGGGGATAAAACCCATGGGAATCCTTATCGAGGCGCCGTCCAGGCGCCAGGACGCCGTAGGAATGCCGGCCAACGCCCCCGCGGCGGCGCCCGCCGGTGAGCCTGCCGGCGCGCTGCACATCCGCGAAGTCGTCCGGATTACCGGACTTCGCCGTGAGCAGCTCTACATGTGGCAACGACGGTACGGCTTTCCGGCGCCGCTTCGCGATACGTTCGGCGACCGCGTCTATCCGGCCGATCAGGTCGCGCGGCTCAAGCTGATCAAGCAATTGCTGTCGGAAGGCTGGCGCGCAGGCGCAGTCGTGCCGCTCGCCGATACGGCGCTGCAATCGATGGTGGGCCTCGCGGTCGCGGAACCCGCGCCGCTGCCGGCCGAAATATCGCAGGCGGTCAAGCTGCTCGGCGAGCACCGGATCGGCGAAATGCAGAATCATCTGTCCAAGCTCCTTGTCGGTCAGGGGCTGCGCAAATTCCTCGAGCAGACGCTGATTCCGCTCAACGAAGCGGTGCACGAGCGTGTCGTGCGCGGCGAGATGCAGACGTACCAGGAATTGCGGTTCACCGACCTCACGCAACGACTGCTGCGCGACGTGACGAGGCTGGTCCGGCCGACGCGCGACGCGCGCCAGATCCTGCTCGCCACGCCGCCGAACGATCCGAATCAGCTGGGCCTGGCGATTCTCGAATTGCTGCTGTTCACCGAAGGCATCAACTGCCTGACGCTCGGTACCGGCGTGCCGGCACAGGAAATCGCGAGCGCATCGGAAGCGTATCACGCAGCGCTGGTCGTGCTGCTGTTCGACCGCGGCATTTCCGGCAAGATCGCGGGCCAGGAGATTCGCTGCCTGCGTCGTGCATTGCCGCAGGACGTGCCGTTGATCGTCAGTGGACGCGCGGTCAACCTGCTCGCGAAGCCGATCGAGAACGTTCAGGTCGCCGCCGATTTCAATTCCGTGATGTCCACGCTGCGCGCACGGGGTGTGCTGCCTGCCGCGCCGCTCACGCGCGTCGCCGATTTGCCGGACGCCTCGCAATCGGCGTAAATTCGGCGGGGTGAACCCGCGTCCAACTACGCCCGGCGACCTGGCCGAACCGTCCGGTGGCGCAACCAGCGGCCGGCGATTCGTGTGGCACGCGATCGCGCTGCTGCTTGCGGCGGCTGTCGCGTGGCTCATCTTCGCGTCGTACCGGCAACCCGACCTGATGCTCGACCTGGCCGGCATGCGCCTTTGCGCGGAACGTCCCCCGGTGATGTCCGTCGCTGCGTAGCGGCACCGCCTTACGGCTCGTTCAGGAAGTCCTCCAGCCTGCGCCGGTCGCGTTTCGTCGGCCGACCCGCCGGCAGCGCCTGCGCCTGTGCGCGCGCAGCCTTCTGCTCGGCTGTCGTCTTCTCGCGGAGCGCTGCGCTGTCCGCCGTTTCGCGATACAGCGCGGCTGCATCGGTTGCAGAACCGCGCCGCTGCGCGACGCCCACGACGTCCACGCTCCATGTCAGCGCCTGCTTGCGCACGCTCACGCGCATGCCGGCGCGTATCGGATGCGCAGCCTTGACGCGTTCGCCGTCGACGCGGACCTGCCCCGCGTCGATCGCCTGCGCGGACAGGCTGCGCGTGCGGTAGAAGCGCGCGGCCCACAGCCACTTGTCGAGGCGGATTCGTCCGCTCGTTCCGGAATCCGCGGTTTCCGCGATCATTGTCGGTCCGCGGCGCCGTACGTGCGCATCCACGCGGCAACGGCGGCGGCATCGGCATAGGTCTCGCTGTCGAGCGCCTCGGCGATCCGCTGCTGATCGCCCACCGGCCGATTCTGCGACAGCTTGAACTTGCCGGTCAGGTGCCGAACGCGCATGCGGAACGCGACGATCGCGCCGACCAGCGCATCGCGTTGCCGCTCGGCCATCGCGAAGGTCCATGGCGCCGCACGATCGGCTTCGAAGCGGTGTACGAGCGCGTCCAGCACGCGGCGCTTCTCGACCGGCTCGTCGATGACGTCGAGCATCCCGTACGCGTGCACGACGGCGTAGTTCCATGTCGGCACGCCCTTCGACGGCTCGGCGAACCACGATGGCGAAACGTACGCGTGCGGCCCGTGGAATATCGCCACCGATTCGGCGCCCGTCGCGTGCTGCCAGTGCGGGTTCGCGCGCGCCACGTGCCCGATCAGCGTACCGTTCGGCTCCGCGTCGGGCACGAGCAGCAGCGGCACGTGCGACAGCATCGGCTCCGGCATCGACGGCGTCAGCAGCGTCGCGAACGGATGATCGTGCATCAGCCGCGCGATTGCCGCGCGGTCGTCCATCCTGAAATGCTCCGGTGTGTAAACGCTCATCGAACGACACCTGTCGCCGCACTTGCATCCGGCGCCGCGCCGGCGAGAAGCGCGCGCGCGTCATCGGCGGCGAACGAGTAGCGGCGATTGCAGAATTCGCACGTCACCTCGACGACACCGCGCTCGGCGAGCGCCGCCTCGATTTCGTCCCGGCCGGCTATGCGCAACGCGTTCGCGACGCGCGCGACCGAGCACTTGCAGCGGAACGCCACCGGACGCACGGCGAAGATCCGCAGGTCGTCGTGTACGAACATCGCCTGCAGGACGCCGGGAAGCGTCGATTCTCCCAGCGCGCGTTGCGACGCCGCGTCGGCCTCGCGACCCAGACGCGCCCACGTCGCATCGTCGGCTGCATCGGCGCCTGGCAGCCGCTGCAGCAGCAGGCCGCGTACGTTGTGTGCATCCGGCCGCAACCACAGGCGGCTTTGCAGCTGCTCCGACGTCGCGAGATAGTGCTCGATCGATGCGGCGATCGACGTCGAATCGAGGCTGACGATCCCCTGGTACAACGTGCCGGCGTCACGCGGGTCGAGGGTCAGCGCAAGCCGTCCGTGCGTGCTGCCGCCGGCGAGGTCGGCCAGCGACGCGTCGGCAGAAAGCGCAGCCACGCGGCCCGCGTCCCACTGCGCGGTTGCACGAAGCTGCAGCGCGTCGTTGCACTCGACGACGATCAGGCGCACGGGACCGTCCCCCGACAGTTGCACGATCAGGCTGCCGTCGAGCTTCAGCGACGACGCCAGCAGCGCGGCGGCCGCAAGCAGCTCGGCAAGCGCGCGCGCGAGCGGCGGCGGATAGTCGTGGCTGCCGAGAATGTCGCCGCTCGTCGCTTCGAGGCTCACCAGCGCGCCGCGGACGTTCGCATGCTCGAACACAAACGGCATCAGCGCGTCGGTGCTGCGGGTTGCTGCGGCTTCTCGCTGCATCACCGCGCCAGAGGCAGTGTGTAGATCGTCATCGGCAGCGCCGAATTCTTGTCGAACGTGGCGCCAATGTCGACGCCGACGCGCGCGACCGCTTCGGCCGTCTTCAGCTGTCCGTAGCGGGCCTGCATTGCGCCAAGCGCGAACTCGGCGCCCGATCCGGCGGCCCAGAACTGCGTGTACTCGAACACTTCGCGCATCGAGAACACGCCGAAGATGCCGTTCGCGTTGGCGATCAGCGCGGTGATCTGTGTCGACTCGTACGGATCGTCTTCCTCTTCCTTTGGATTCAGGTAATGCTGCTCCTTCAGGATCGGATGCAGCTTCCGGAACGTCTCGAAGATCCCCGCCTTGTGCGAGAAATCGAAGTCGCCCTGCTTGGCGAGCAGGCTTTCGAAGACGAGCTGGTGCGCCGCCGATCCGCAGAGGCCGATGTAGGTGTCGCGGTGCCGGACGATCTTGTCGTAAGTCCGGTCGTGCTGCGCGGCCAGCTTGGTATCGCCGAAAGTCGTCAAGGAATCAGCGGCGATGGCGACGGAGTCGCCTTTGCGAACGACGACGAGTGTGGTCATGCGGCATCGATTATACGCGGCGGTGCAGGCCGCATCGCGACGCGAGGCAGTTGGAGCGGCTGCCAGTTCGCGCGTGCCCACGTCCAGAACTCGGCGACCGACGCCGGCGGTTCGGCAGGTGCGGGCTGCTCGAGGAACTTCCATGCGGCCATCAACCCCGGCAAAGGCGCCGACGGCAGCGCCGCGGCACCGGTGGCCTTCGACAGCTTGCGTCCGGCGGAGTCGGCGGCCACCGGCACGTGCAGGTAACGCGGCGTCGGCATGCCGAGCAACCGCTGCAGGAAGATCTGGCGCGGCGTTGACGCGAGCAGGTCGGCGCCGCGCACGACATCGGTGATCCCCTGCGCGGCGTCGTCGACGACGACGGCGAGTTGATACGCGTAGAGGCCGTCGCTGCGGCGCAGGACGCAGTCGCCGACATCCACACTGAGCCGTTGCTGCTGTGCACCGTACAGGCGATCGGTGAACTCGATCGGCGATGCGTCGACCCGCACGCGCAGCGCGTGCCGCTTCCGCGCTGCGGCGCCGGCGTCGATGCCGTGGCGGCACACACCGGGATAGACCCGTTCGCCGATGGACGACACAGGGTCATCCGCGCGCTCGGCGCGCGAGCACGCACACGGGTAAACCCGGTCGAGCTCACGCAAGCGCCCGAGGGCTTCCTCATAGCTCGCCGTGCGCTGCGACTGATGCCACACCGGGCCGTCCCACTCGAAGCCAAGTCGCTCGAGCGTCGCCAGCATTGCATCGGCGGCACCGGGCCGCGTACGCGGCGTATCGACGTCCTCGATGCGCAGCAGCCATTCGCCATCGACCGCACGCGCGTCGGCATGGCTCGCAACGGCCGCGACAAGCGATCCGAAGTGCAGCGGGCCGGAAGGAGATGGCGCAAACCGCCCGCGATAACAGGCGCACGCCTTCGTCGACAACGCGAACTCAGCGAAGCGAGGCGGTGGACACCGTCTGGACGGCAAGCACCGACGGGCGCGTCTGGTAGCGCTGCGCGGCGCTCATCACCGCCGTCGGGTATTCCGGCCGCCCGAGGCTGCCGTTGTAGCGGCCGAGCGCGCGATAGACGTCGCCTTTTTCCACATCGAGGTAATGCCGCAGGATCGTGCAGCCGTAGCGCAGGTTCGTGCGGAGCTGGAACAGGTTCTGGTCCGGCGTGCCTATCAGCTTCACCCAGAACGGCATCACCTGCATGAAGCCGCGTGCGTCGGCGACCGACACCGCGTACTTGCGGAAATTGCTTTCGTGGTGGATGACGCCCAGCACGAGTTGCGGGTCGAGGCCGGCGCGCGTCGCCTCGTAATGGACGGTCGCGAGAAATTCGCTGCGACCCGTGTCGTCGGGGAGGCGCGGCGTGAGCACGCGGGACATCTCGGCGAGCCACGAGCGTACGGCCGGTCGCTCGGCGTAATCGCGGGGCACGGGGTTGTCGCCGATCGCGCGCTGCAGGCCCGACACGACGGACGCCGCGAGGTGCTCTTCGGCCTGCGCGCCGGCATGCGCCGGCCGCGCGCCGATGAGGCACGCCGCGAGACCCACGAAAGCCGCGGCGATCGCGCGTTGTCGTAATCCGTACCGCATCATGTCGTTGCTATGCGCTGCCTAATGAACGAGAGGATATCCGCGAGCGCCACTTTCGTGGCCTGAGTTTCGCGCCGTGCCTGGTATTCGACGATACCTTCCTTCAGCCCGCGGTCGCCGATCGTCACCCGATGCGGGATTCCGATCAGCTCCAGATCAGCAAACATCACGCCAGGCCGCTCGCTTCGGTCGTCGAGCAAGACCTCGACCCCGGCAGCGGTCAACGCCTCGTGCAGGCCATCCGCGCATTGCCGGACCCCATCGCTGCGGTCGTAGCCGATCGGCGCGATCGCCACGGCAAATGGTGCCATCGCCGCCGGCCAGGCGATACCCCGCTCATCGTGATTCTGCTCGATCGCCGCGGCGACGACGCGGGTGACGCCGATGCCGTAGCACCCCATCTGGATGACGTGCGACTGACCGGCGGCGTCGAGATAGGTTGCGCCCATCGCTGTAGAGTACACATCACCCAGGGCGAAGACGTGGCCGACCTCGATGCCGCGCACGATCGCCAGGGTCCCCTTGCCGTCCGGCGACGGGTCGCCTGCCACGACACTGCGGATATCGGCAATGGTGTCCGGCTCGCGACAATCGCGTCCGAAATTGACGCCGCGCAGGTGGTAGTCCGCCTCGTTCGCGCCGCAGACGAAGTCGCTCATCGCGGCGACCTGGCGGTCCACGATCAGCGGCATGTCCGCCGGAATCCCGACGGGGCCAAGGTAGCCGGGCCGGCAGCCCGTGGCGTCGACGATCTCCGTTTCGGTCGCCCAGCGCCATCCGTCGAGCCCGCCGACCTTGCCGATCTTGATCTCGTTGCCCATGTGATCGCCGCGGACGAGCAGCATCTGCACGCGATCGTGGGCGTGTACGAGCAGGCACTTGACCGTCCGTTCGAGCGGGAGGCCGAGCAGTTTTGCCACGTCCTCGCACGTCGCTTGGCCCGGCGTGGGAACCCGCTGCATCGGCTCTGCCGGCGCCGGGCGACCTTTCGCGGGTGCCAGCGCTTCGGCCTGCTCGACGTTCGCCGCATAGTCGGAGCCGTCACTGTATGCGATCGCGTCCTCGCCCGAGTCCGCCAGCACCTGGAACTCGTGCGACGCGAAGCCGCCGATCGCGCCGGTGTCGGCGTCCACCGCCCTGAACTTCAGTCCGAGGCGCGTGAAGATCCGTGCGTACGCGTCGTACATCGCGCGGTAGGAACGCATCAGGGCGTCGCGGTCGACGTCGAACGAGTAGGCGTCCTTCATCAGGAACTCGCGCCCGCGCATCACCCCGAAGCGCGGTCTGATCTCGTCGCGGAACTTCGCCTGGATCTGGTAGAGGTTGAGCGGAAGCTGCCGGTAACTGCGGATGTCCTTGCGGACGATGTCGGTCACCACTTCCTCGTGCGTCGGACCGAACAGGAAGTCGCGGCCCTGGCGATCGCGCATCTTCAGGAGTTGCGGGCCGAACTTGTCCCAGCGTCCCGTTTCCTCCCACAACTCGGCCGGCAGCACGTGCGGCAGGTACGTTTCGAGCGCGCCGGCGCGATTCATCTCCTCGCGGATCACCTGCTCGACCTTGCGCAGCGTGATGAGGCCGAGCGGCAGCCAGCTGTAGATGCCCGACGAAACCTTCTTGATCAATCCGGCCCGCAGCATCAGTTGCTGGCTCGTGACGTCCGCCTCGGCGGGCGCTTCCTTGAGGGTGTTCAGATAGAACTTCGAGACGCGCATCGGAGGGCGATTCAAGGCGGGCGAAGCCCCGGATTCTAGCCTGCACGCCTCGCGTGCGAGAATTCACGACCCATGCGCGACACCGAGCTACCGGATCCCCGTGCCTGGCCGGCTCCCGGCGCGGCGAGCGTAGGGGCAGCGCGACTGCACGCTGCGGCGCTCGCGGCGATCGACGCGGGGACGCAAAATGCCGCCACCGCAGCCGACGCCGAGGGCACGGCGACGATCGAGCGGTTGCTGGCCGCCGGCGATGGTCATGCGCTGGCCGACGCCCTCGCGACGGCACCTTCGTTCCCCGTCGCGCGCCATCTGTGGCGGCTGTTGGCGGCCATCGAGCGCGGGCCAGCGCAACGCGCGCCACTGCTGCGCACCACACTTGCGGCGATCCCGGTGATCGTCGTGGCCGCGCTCGAGTCGCGCGAAGGATCGGTCACCCTGCCCGGCGAATTGCCGAATCCACGCGCGATCGAAGCGCTGCTCCGCGACGCGGGCGAATTCGGCGGCGCCCAGACGTTTGCGCTGTCACCGGCGCTCGTTGGGGTCGACGCGATCGACGTCGCGACGCTGCCGGCGCACGTTGCGCGGCTCGCGATCGCCGAGTCGGACGGCGCCGCATTCGCACCCGTCGACATGCCGCCGAAGCCGATCGTGACGCAAGGCGGCAACGAGCGCGTCCACCTGCGGTTCGTCGTCGCGGCCGTGCTGACGGCACCGCGCGCCGATCCGCTGCGCACGTCGACCATTTCAGCGTGGGGAATCGGTGTCGCGCAGGTGCTCGCGCACCAGCTGCACGTGCCGGGCGTGTCGCTGCTCGCGTTGCCGCGTCCGCCGCAGCACCTGGTCGCCGCCGTGCAGGCGGGGCGTGCCGTGCAGCGCGAAGTGTCTGCGCAGGTGTTCGCGAGCAACGCGATCCGCAAGCTGCGCGCATCGGTCGGCGAACCCACGGCGATCATCAGCGCACATCGCGCCGCCGATGCGCCGATGGGTGGTGAGCTGAGGTTATCGCTGTCGTCGGCGTTCGCGCCGCGCGAGGCGGAGGGCTTCAGGTGTGCGCTCTACCCGTACGAGTCGGTACAGGACGTCACGGCGATGCTGACCGGGTTGCTGCGCGATTGCCGCGTCGACGACGTCCGGCTGCGGCCGGGCGTTCACGACGATATCGATCCGGTCACGGGCTCGCCGCTGCTGTTCAAGGAGACCGAAGCGCCCTCGTCGATGCGGCTGCAGTAGGCCACGGCGACACGCATCCTCGGCACCGACGAATCGTGGCGCCGCACACGGCCCATGCCGCTCACGTGCTCGGTCACTTGCGGATCGCCGATGTACTCGATGATGCCCGCGCCGGAGATGCTGGCGCGGAGCGTTCGCTCGGCGTTGACGATGACGTTGCCCACACCGCTCACCGAGACGGTTGCCTTGCTCGTCCGCAAGCGCTCGGCGTTGTACGACCCGGCCCCCGAAATCGACACTTGCTGGTCGTCGACGCGGCCGGCCAATTCGGCTGAAAGCGCTCCAGAACCTTCGACCCGGAGCGTAGTGGCCGTAAGGTCGTCGATCGTGAGGTTTGCGCCGCCCGATGCCGCGATGCGTAACGTCGACGCCTGGAGCCGCGGAACCGTGACCTTCACCGTTCCCGTCAGCAGCAACTGGTCGAGGTTGCGAACGTGGATCGTTATCGTAGGCGCGTGCGCCGTGTCGTGACCGAGGAGCCGGCCCCACCAGCGGCGCCGATCGCGTGAGCGGACAACAAGGCGGCCGTTCGTGACATTCGCTTCGACGATCGCACGGCCCACATCGTCGACGTCGATCGCCTCGGCCGGCCCCTGGATCAGCACGACGTCGGCGGAGCCACCGATTTCGAGCTCGTGAAATGCGGCAAGCGGGTGATGCTGGCTGACCGCGGCCCGGCCGGTGCCACCCCCGCCGCGGGTCAGCGTAAACCAGGCGAGCGCCGCGGATACGGCAATCGTGGCCAGGATGATCCAGGGGAGCTTCGAGCGGGACATGGGCGGCCGGACGATTTATACCTCGGGTTGGATGCGCCGGAGGGCGCCCCTGGATTCAGAGGCGGTCGCAATTCCCCGGCGTTCGGGGTCATGGCCGAACACGGTATAGGGATCGGGGAAGCAGCGGGCGGGACAATCCGCCGGGGAGAGCGTGGGACAATGGCCGGGCGCGAAGCGTCTTCGCATCGGCTCCCGTCCGCAATGATCATCGATTACCTGCACCACAAGCCCGCGATCGGCGACGGCGCGGCAATCGCCGGCCGCGGTATCGTCATCGGCCGCTCGACCATCGGCAGTCGCCCATCGTTTTCGGACTATGCAACGGTGCGCGCCGACGGCGAGAACATCCGGGTCGGCGCCAACGTGTGGTTTGGCGAGCACGCGACGGTGCACATCGCCGACCAGGTGCTCGGCGCCGTCATCGGCGACGACGTGACGGTCGGCCGCTACGGCCTCGTCCACGCGTGCACGCTCGGCGACGGCGTCGTCGTCGGCGAATCGTCGGTGGTGATGGACGGCACGAGCATTGGTCCGCACGCGCTGATCGCCGCCGACACCGTCGTTCCGCCCCGCAAGACGCTGCCTGGCGGCTTTGTCTACGCCGGACATCCGGCCAAGCCCGTGCGCGAGATCGGGCCTGACGAGCTTGCGCAGTACGCGCGGAGCTTGCGTAGCGGCAATCCGCACGGCGATCTCGTGTCCGCCCGGTTGCCGGGATGGGCGGCCGTCGTCCAGCGCCTGCCAGCCGCCGGCGGACCGCTGCACGCCTTGCACGGCCGTTCGCCACGGCTGGCTCGTGCCTACGTCGCGCCAACGGCGATCGTCGCCGGTGACGTCGAGATCGCCGACGACGCAAGCGTCTTCTTCGGATGTGCCGTCATCGCAGGCGACGGTCGCATCGTCATCGGGCCGCGGACCAACGTGCAGGACAACTCGATTCTCGCGACCGATCGCGCGCGCGGCGATCTCGTGCTCGGTAACGGCGTCACCATCGGGCACAACGTCGAGATGGGGTCCGGCATGATCGGCGACGACGCGCTGATTGGCATGGGCTCGCGCGTCGGCGACGGCGTCGTCGTCGAGCGCGGCGGCTGCATCGCCGCAGGGGCGTGGGTCGAGCGCGGCGTCGTCGTGCCCGCCGGCTGGATCTGGGCCGGCCGTCCTGCACGACCGTTTCGCGAGCTGAAGGCCGCAGAGCGCGCCGAGTTCGCGCGTGCGCGCGACATCTACGTGACGTACTCGCGCGACTATCGCGCGGCCCCGGCGCCCTAGGGCGCCGCGCAGCGCGTCGTTGGGTGACTCCGGCGGCTTCGCGTCAGCGGAGTTCCGGCGTGAACCGGATGTCGCCGTACCACGCTTCTGCATGGCCGTCCGTATTGTCGGTGTCCGTCAGCACGCCAACGGCCCGCAGTGCGCCGGGTTCTTCGCCGAATGCGCGCCGGAAATCGGCGCGTACGTCGCGCGTCAGCGACTGCCACGCGCCGACCCCGGCGGCGCCGCTCGACGCGACGATCATCTGCACGCGCCGCGTTCGTGGATTGGCGATCACCGCACCGACGGGCGCGTCGTTCGCCCAGATGTACATCAGCGTCGCGTACGGCAACTCGCGCCCCGCCACGTGCTGGCTGACGCCGTAGATCGCCCGCTCCACGAGCGTCAGCTTGCGCTTGTCGCCGTCGAACTCGAACACGATTCGCGCCGGTGCGTCCTCGCGCGACGCGACGGTGGAATCCGCGTCCGGTATCAGGCCGGCGATCTTCCAGCGCCACGACACGATCGGCGCGCTGCGCACGTCGAAATGCAGCGGCAGCGCGAGGGCGCTCGCCGCGTTGTCGGCCACGGCGTGCAGCACGGTCACGCCTGCGTCGTCGACGAGGTTGTAGCGCGTCGGACGCTTGCCGATCACGATGGCGACCGGCGTCCACGGCGCGAGCGGGCCGCCGCGCGGCAGATGCGAGAAGAACGCGAGTTCGGGCGTGGTCGGCGGATTCTCCGCACATGCGAGCCCGCCCGGAAACGACGCCGCCAGCATTACGATGAAGCCTGCGGCCGCTCGGTATAATCGACCTTCCCCCGGGCGCCGGCTGCCCGCATTCCACTGGGAGCCGTCACGCATGAGCTTCGACCTCGTCCCTTCCGGCGCCGATGTGCCGAATGACTGCAACGTCATCATCGAGATCCCGATGCATGGCGAACCGATCAAGTACGAGGTGGACAAGGAATCCGGCGCGGTTTTCGTCGACCGTTTCATGTCGACGTCCATGCATTATCCGTGCAACTACGGCTACATACCCCAGACGCTGTCCGACGACGGCGATCCGTGCGACGTCCTCGTGCTGTCGCCAGTGCCGCTGATCACCGGCGTGGTCGTCCGCTGCCGGCCCATCGGCATGCTGAAAATGGACGACGAGGCGGGCGGGGACGCGAAGGTCCTCGCAGTGCCGACGGACAAGCTGTCGTCCTTGTACCGGTCGATCGAATCGCCGCGCGACCTGCCGGAGATCCAGCTTGCGCAGATCGCGCACTTCTTCGAGCATTACAAGGACCTCGAGCCGGGCAAGTGGGTCCGCCTGGCCGGCTGGGTCGGTCCCGAGGAAGCGAAGCGCGAAATCCTCGACAGCGTGCAGCGCCACCGGGTTTCGAAAAAACCGGCTTAGCGGCGCGTCCGCTGCTCGGCCTTCGCGAGCGCACCCGCTCGCGCGAGCAGCTTGAACACCGCCGGATCGACGACGCAACTCGCGTTGAAGCGCATCCACGCGCTCTTGTCGTGATGCGGGCGAAACGATGCGCCGGGTGCCAGGCGCACGCCTTCGCGCAAGGCGGCCTGCGCAATCCAGACCGAGTCGTCGACATCCGGATGGCGCGCCCACAGGAACAACCCGGAATCCGGCATCCGGTCGAGCAGCCAGCCGGCGCGTTCGAGTTCCTGTGCAACGCGCGCGCGCCGCGCGTCGAGGCGATCGCGAATGCGCGCGATATGCTTGCGGAAATGGCCGCCGACGAGCATTTCGTGAACGACGCGCTCGGCGAACGCCGACGTCGTCATCGTCACCAGCAGCTTCATCCGCGTCAGTGCGGCGATCGCGTCGGCACTGGCAGCGACGAAACCCACGCGCAGGCTCGACGACAGCGTCTTGCTGTAGCTGCCGAGGTAGAACGTCCGCTCCAGCCGATCGAGTGCCGCGAGGCGCGGCGGCGCGTTGCTCGCGAAATCCGAGAAGATGTCGTCCTCGACGATGTTGAAACGGTGCTGCGCGGCGAGTTGCAGCAGGCGGTGCGCGATCGCCGGCTGAATATTCGTGCACGTCGGATTGTTCAGCACCGACATCGTGAAGTACGCCTTGGGCTGGTGCGCAACCGCAAGCTGCGCCAGCACGGCCAGGTCGGGACCGTCGGGTCCGCGCGGCACGGGGAGCAGCCGCACGCCGGCAAGCTTCAGATGGCCGAACAGGTTGTAATAGCCGGGGTCGTCGACGAGCACCGCATCGCCGGGTGCGAGCAGATAACGGATCAATAGGTCGAACCCCTGCGTGGCGCCCGTGGTCAACAACACCTGCGACGCTGGAACGCCGATGCCGAGCTCGCCGATTCGCCGTGCGATGTAGTCGCGCAGCGGCGGATAGCCGAGCGCGGTTCCGAAATCCGTGACCTCGATGCCGCTGGCAGCCACCTGCCGTGCGTGCCGGCGAATGCCCGATTCCTCCTGCCAGTCATTGGGGAGGCAGCCGCCGGCGTAGAGCTTCCTGCCCATGAACGCGACGCGGGCGTCGTCGCTGACGACTTCGGCAATCAGGTTCGCGAGATCGACCGCGCGCTCGAGGCCACCGCTGCGCTCGACGGCGGTTTCGGGCACCGCCGGTGTCGTGACGTAGAAGCCGGAGCCGCGGCGCGATTCGACGTGGCCGGAGGCGACCAGCCGATCGTAGGCCTCGACGACGGTGAAGCGGCTGATCCGGTGGTTGGCGGCGAGCGTCCGTATCGACGGCAGCCGCGCGCCTGGCCGCAGCAGCCGCGATTCGATGTGCTGGCGGACCCCGGTGACTACCTGCTCGACGAGCGGTGCGTTCGGTGCAGTGCGAAGCTCGAGATTAAGCATCGGTGGCTCGGTGCGGCGACCGTAACAGTCTGCAAAGGTGAGGGATAAGTGTACATCGGCGGGGATCAAAGTGTCAGGTACTGTACTGGTCATGCGCCATTTTCCCGTGACACGACTGTCCCGATTGTTCGCGACCTTCGCGTTGCTCATGCTGGCGGCCTGCGGGCCGGTGAGCACGGGCCTGGCGATCGTCGTCGCTGCGCCGACGACGGGGATGGTCGCCGTGACCGCGCGGGGGTCGGCGAACGTGCGGCTGCTCTATGCGCGCGACGGGAGCATCGTTCTGTTGCGCACCGTCTACCTGCCGCCGGGCGACGCGGTACAGTCGGTCGCATGGTCGAACGACGAACGCGACGTGCTGATCACGACTTCCGGCAAAGTGCTGGCGCTCGACACGCGCACGTGGCGCCTCGAGTCCATTCCGCGGCTCGCGGCGGCGGCGCGCGATGACGCAGGGGCATTGCGCCGGCGCTGACGCGGCGTGGTCGCGGTGCTCCAGGCGCTCATGCGCGACTGCGCAGCGGGCGCTGCCGGAATGAATCGCGCCAATCCGCTGTTACCGGCACTGTTCGTCCTGCTCTGGAGCACCGGCTTCATCGCTGCGAAGTACGGGTTGCCCTATGCACCGCCGCTCAAGTTCCTGCTCGTCCGGTTTGCGCTCGTCACGGCGCTGATGACGGTTGTCGCGCTCGTCACGCGCGCGCGCTGGCCGGGCGGCGGGCGGCAGATCGCGCACATCGCCGTCGCCGCGTCGCTGGTGCATGGCCTGTACCTCGGTGGCGTATTCGTGGCACTCGCCGGCGGGATGCCGGCTGGCACGAGTGCGATGCTGGTCGGCCTGCAGCCGATCCTCACCGTGTTCCTGGCCCGCGTCTGGCTCGGCGAGCGGATCACACCGCTGCAATGGAGCGGCCTGGTGCTGGGACTCGCCGGCGTTTACCTTGTCGTCCGGCACAAGATCGCGCTCGGCGGGGATTCGACGGCACTCGTCGCCATCGTCGTGGCGCTCGCCGGCATCAGCGTCGGCACGCTGTACCAGAAGAAGTACTGCGGCCGCGTGGACCTGCGCACCGGCGCCGTTGTGCAGTTCGCCGCCTGCGTCGCGATCTACGCGCCGATCGTCGCGCTCTTCGAGCCTGCGCCCATAGCGTGGACGGGGTCGTTCATGTTCGCGCTCGGCTGGTCGGTGATCGTGCTGTCGGTTGGGGCGATCAGCCTGCTGTACTGGCTTTTGCGGCACGGCGCAGCCGCCGACGTCGCGCGTCTCTTCTACCTGGTGCCTCCGGTCACCGCGCTGATGGCGTTCGTGCTGTTCGGCGAGCGGCTCGATGCGATGGCGCTTGCCGGCATGGTATTGATCGCGTTCGCGGTGGCGCTGGCACGGCGGCGTGCCGCATGAACAAGAACCTGATCAAGGATCTCTATCGTTACATCTGGTCGATCAGCGCGCGCGACCAGGTGCTGCTGTCGATCATGTCGGTGGGCGTGTTCCTGCTCGAATTGGCGCCGCTCGAACTGCAGCGGCGGATCGTCAACGGGGCGGTCGCGCATCACCCGTACCGGTCCATCGCGATACTTTGCGGGGTATACCTTGCCGTGTCGCTGGTGCACGGCGGACTCAAGCTCGTCACGAACGTCTATCGCGGCTCCGTAGGCGAGAAGACCAATCGTCACCTGCGCATGCAGCTTGCGCCGGCGGCGGAGCCCGACGCCAAGGGTCCCGAGGGCGATGCCGGCGTCAGGATTTCGATCGTTCTGTCGGAAACCGAGGCGGTCGGCGGGTTCGCGGGCGGCAGCTTCGCCGAGCCAGTGCTCAACGCCGGTATTCTGCTCAGCGTGTTCGGCTACATGCTCTACGTGCAGCCGTGGATGGCGCTGGTCGCCCTGCTGATGCTGTCCCCGCAGCTGCTGTTCATCCCCGCGCTGCAGGAGTCGATCAATCGCCGGACGGAACGCCGCATCGAGACGCTGCGCGCGCTCAGCAACGCCATCGTCGATGAGGCCGCCGGCAACGGGACGGCATCGACGCACCACACGTATCGCCGCCGGATCGGCTTCGTGTACCTGCTGAACGTGCAGATCTTCATCCGCAAGTTCGGCATCAACTTCCTGATGAACCTGCTGTACAGCCTCGGCGTGATCGGCATCCTCGCCGTCGGCGGCTGGCTGATGCTGCAGGACCGCACCGATGCCGGGACCATCGTCGCGTTCATTTCGGGCCTGAACAAGATGAACGTTCCGTGGCGCGACCTGATGAACTGGTTTCGCGACCTGACGAACGCCGGCACGAAATATCGGCTGATCGCCACACAGCTCGGCAAGGTCTAGGCATCGGCTAGGCACTGCCGAAGCGCGGCATGCGAAGCATCAATCGGCCGGTGGGTTCGTCAGTGCATCCGGCAGCGCCGTGACGCAAGCGGGCGCGTCGGTGACGGCCACTTCCGATTGCACGAGCGCGTCGATCAGCCGCAGCACGGTCGACTCGTGCGGGAGCGAGACGCCGAAATAGGTGGGCAGTCCGTTGCGAAAGACGGCGAGCGTCGGAAAGTTCTCGACGTCGATGTCGCCGGCGATCGCGGCGTCGTCCTCGATGTCGAGCCACACGAAGGCGCACTCCGGTCGCGACCGGGCGATGCGCTCGTACGCGACGCGAAACTCGTTGCACGTGTCGCACCACGCGGCGCACATCGACACGACGACGATCCGCGCATCGCCGGCGAACGCCCGTGCCAGCGCGTCGCGGTCCGTTGCGGTCAGCACCGTCATCGTGTGCGTGCCGGGGCGTCGTCGACGACCCGCGTCCCGGCCAGCCGATCGTGCAGGAACTGCCGGTCGGGATCGACGAGCGCCCACGCGTAGTTGAAGAGCAGCAGCGACGCCGCCCAACGGGCAGCGCCCGTCCCCCGCAGCGCCGCATAGGCCGCCAGCGCCAGCGCCGGGCCGATCCAACCCGCGACATAACGGACGAGCGCGACCGTACGTGGAAGATTCGAGCCATCGTCGGTGACGAGCCGCAGCCGCCAGGTCTTCTGCGGCAGCGTGCGCCGGCCTTCCGCCCAGAACCATGCGTAGTAGAACGCCGCCGCGGCTGCCAGCGCGCAGAACAGCATCGTCCGAACGAACAAGGGCGGGATCGTCAGCGCGGCCGCATGGGTCGGCGAGGCAAGTGGCAGCAGCGCGAATCCGGCGCAAAGCGCCATCGCGGCCAGCAGGAGCGCTTCGTAGACGAGAGCGCCGAGCCGGCGCGGAAGCGACGCGCGACCGGGCGCGCTCCCGTCGGACCGAGCAAGCACCACGGATTGTGCCGGCCCGGGGCCCGTCACGACGCCGGTTTGGCAGGCGCTGCGGGCGCGGGTACGGCGGGTGCTGCGGGTACAGGGGCCGTGGGTGAAGGGGCAGCCGGCGCGGGAGGCCTCGCCGGCGTACGCGCGCCCCCTGCGGGCTTGGCCGGCGCCGGCGGCGGCTTTGCGGCAAGCTCGCGCTTTTTGTCAGGGGGAAGGTTCTGGTACTCCTCCCATTTTTCGCGAACTTCGCTCTTCTTTTCGGGTGGCAGCGATTTTAGGGTCCTGTACCGCTCGCGAGCCGCGTTGCGCTGGTCGGGCGTCAGCCGCGACCACTCCTGCATCTGCGTCTGGATCCGCTGCTGCTCGTCGAGGCTTAGCGTCGGGTAACGCTTGGCGAGCCCGAGCCACTTCTGCTTGCGCTGGCCGTCGAGGTTGTTCCAGTCGGGCTGCAGCGGCGCCAGCACTTGGCGGTCCTGTTCGGCGAGCTCGTTCCACGCCGGCGACTTGAGCGTAATCTGTGCGTGCGCGGCCGTGGCGGCCAGCGCGAGCACGGACAGGGCTTTGGTCAGTAGTCGAACGTGGTCCGAAGCCAATTCTGGAACCCCCCGTCCAGATAGGCGTCGATCGGCAGGTCCGACGCGAGCAGGTGCAGGTCGAGCTCCTCGAACTCACGCACCTGCTGCACCGCCTGCCATTGCTGGTAGCCGAAGCCCAGCGCCGCGATCAGCATCACGGCGGCGAGCCAGCGGGCCGGGGTTCCCCGCGCGCCGAAACGACCGGACGTGCCGCCGGCGCCGGCCATCGCAAGCTCGGTGCCGGCGGTGCGGGCCTGGTTGACGCCCGCGAGCGCGGCGGCGCGCGCCTGTTGCAGCCGGTAGACGGTGCCCGAGCGCAGGTCGGCCGCTCCCCGGTCGAGGTAGGCGGTCAGCTTGTGGGCGATTCTGGATTCTTGGTCGTTCATAGCGTGATACCCCTTGCCTTCAGCATTTCGGCCAAGGCATGGACTGCGCGCGAGCAATGCGTCTTGACGCTGCCCTCGGAGCAGCCCATCGCGGCCGCGGTCTCCGCGACGTCCAGTTCCTCCCAGTAACGCAACAGGAACGCCTCGCGTTGACGCGCTGGCAGCCGAGAAAGTGCCTGCTCGATCATCCGGACAGTCTGCGCCTGCTCGGCGTTGGCCGCCGGGTCGGCCGAGATGTTCGTGTCGGTCCGCGACTGTAGCGTTTCCAGCGGATCGTAATCGTCGTCCTTGTCGTCCCGGTGGCCCAGCGCCGACAGCAGCGTCGTCCACGTCGAGCGCACCTTCTGCCGGCGGAAATGGTCGTGGATCGCATTCTGCAGGATGCGCTGGAAGAGCATCGGCAATTCGGACGCAGGCTTGTCCGAATAGTTCTCGGTCAGCTTGAGCATAGCGTCCTGCACGATGTCGAGGGCGGCGTCTTCGTCGCGAACGGCGAACATCGCCTGCTTGAAGGCACGGCGCTCGACGTTCGCCAGCAAGCTCGAGATTTCCTGTTGCGAGGCCAGTTTGATCAGTCCGGGTGGGCGCGGCGATTATAGGCGGATGTGGGATCACCGCCCGTCCGGCGCAACGGCGCGCGCCGATGTTGCAACGTAGCAACCGGCGGCTTGACCGGCGTCCGGGTTTCCCGGTACTGTCTCGGTTCCCGGTTCGCGAGACCGGTTGCTGTATTGCAACAAAGGCCGTTGATAGCTCCCTCCGCGCCGTCACAAGCGGCAACGAGTTTCCCTGGAGTCGGCCTGCTGCCCCCAATCGCGGCTTTCTACCCGATCGAGCCTGTTAGCGGGCGCGCGCTCAACGAGAGTGCGACCGGCAGTTAAGGAACCTCCCGGGGTTCCGTCGACGTTTCACGTCCTGCGGGCGTGAACGGGCACATTCACGGCACGAGGCATTGATCATGCAATTGACGGGTGCGGAAATCCTGATCCGCTGTCTGCAGGAGGAGGGCGTCGAGTACGTCTTCGGCTATCCAGGCGGCGCGGTCCTCAATATCTACGACGAACTGTTCAAGCAGACGCGCGTCAAGCACGTGCTGGTGCGCCACGAGCAGGGCGCCGTGCATGCGGCCGACGGCTATTCGCGTTCATCGCTGAAAACGGGCGTCGCGCTGGTGACGTCCGGACCGGGCGTCACCAACGCCGTCACCGGCATCGCGACGGCGTACATGGACTCGATTCCGATGGTGGTCATCACGGGCCAGGTGCCGACGGCCGCGATTGGCCAGGACGCATTCCAGGAATGCGACACCGTCGGCATCACGCGGCCGTGCGTCAAGCACAACTTCCTCGTCAAGAACGTCGCCGACATCGCGCTGACGATGAAAAAGGCGTTCTACCTCGCGACCACCGGCCGTCCGGGCCCGGTGCTGGTCGACATCCCCAAGGACGTGTCGCAGGCGCTGGCGGAGTGGAGCTACCCCAAGACCGTGTCGATGCGGTCGTACAACCCGGTGACCAAGGGCCACGCCGGCCAGATCAAGAAGGCCGTGCAGCTGCTGCTCGAAGCGAAGCGGCCGATGGTCTACTCGGGCGGCGGGGTCATCCTGAACAACGCGTCCGACGTGCTGACGCGGCTCGTCCGGCTGCTGGGCTTTCCCTGCACGAACACGCTGATGGGGCTCGGCGGCTTTCCGGCGACCGATCCGCAGTTCACCGGCATGCTCGGCATGCACGGCACGTACGAATCGAACATGGCGATGCAGAACTGCGACGTGCTGTTCGCCGTCGGCTCGCGGTTCGACGATCGCGTCATCGGCAACCCGTCGCACTTCTTCCGCGCCGATCGCAAGATCATCCACGTCGACATCGATCCCTCGTCGATCAGCAAGCGTGTGAAAGTCGACGTTCCCATCGTCGGCTACGTCGCCGACGTGCTCGCCGAGATGGTGAAGATCGTCGAATCGTCGCCCGTGCGCCCCGATCCGGTCGCGCTCAAGGCGTGGTGGGCGGAGATCAAGGAATGGCAGCGCAAGGATTGTCTCAAGTACGACCGCGCGAGCAAGCTGATCAAGCCGCAGATGGTCGTCGAAAAGCTGTACGAGGTGACGCAAGGCGACGCGTTCATCACGTCCGACGTCGGCCAGCACCAGATGTGGGCTGCTCAGTACTACAAGTTCAACAAGCCGCGGCGATGGATCAATTCGGGCGGCCTCGGCACGATGGGCTTCGGCCTGCCGGCGGCGATGGGCGTGCAACTCGTGAATCCGGGCGCCACTGTCGCCTGCGTCACCGGCGAGGCGTCGATCCAGATGTGCATCCAGGAGCTGTCGACGTGCAAGCAGTACCACCTGCCGATCAAGATCGTGAACCTGAACAACCGGTACATGGGCATGGTCCGGCAGTGGCAGGAGTTTTTCTACGGCAATCGCTACGCCGAGTCGTACATGGACGCGTTGCCCGACTTCGTCAAGCTGGCCGAAGCGTACGGGCACGTTGGCCTCAAGATCGAGAAGCCGGGTGACATCGACGGCGCGCTGCGCGAAGCGTTCGCGCAGAAGGAGCGCCTCGTGTTCCTGGACTTCATCACCGACCAGACCGAGAACGTGTTCCCGATGGTTCCGGGCGGCAAGGGGCTCACGGAAATGATCCTGGCGGAAGAGCTCTAGTCATGAGACACATCCTGTCGATTCTGGTCGAGAACGAGGCGGGCGCGCTGTCGCGGATCTCGGGACTATTTTCAGCGCGCGGCTACAACATCGAATCGCTGACGGTCGCGACGACAGAGGACCC
>Ga0207643_10000239_pt1 | contig 38264 bp, 43 predicted proteins | sample KBSMisM62_FD_184313 | JGI IMG/M metagenome (GOLD analysis project Ga0207643, IMG submission 184313) | Miscanthus rhizosphere microbial communities from Kellogg Biological Station, Michigan, USA - KBS Miscanthus M6-2 (SPAdes) (version 2) | ecosystem: Host-associated > Plants > Roots >... | reverse complement strand
CCACAATTTTCCCTAATCTCGGGTGGGATGTATTGAAGTTGAAGTCTCTCATAGATTCCTTGTTCATCAAATCCTGCAATCCTCCTTCCCTTTTTGTTGTATAGACCCCATTCATTAAGATGAAAATCCATTGAAATGGCCAAATTACGTAATGAGATATTGTGATCTTTGTTTCCAGTAAAATATTGGGCGGCTGAACCAAAACTTTCTTCAGGAACTACAAGCAAATCAACGTCAATGCCATTTCTAAGTTCAACAAACACCTTTGTCTTCCCTTTTCCTTTTATTTCTTGAATTTCAGGCATACTGACAAAAAATTCTATAACTTGTTCCGGTTCATCTGTTGAGATTAAGATATCTATATCACCAATAGTTTCCTTCATCCTTCTGAAGGAACCAACAACAAGACAACGGCTTACATCTTCTCGTCCGTTTAATTCTTTCTCTATTTTCTTTATTAGAGGGTATATATCTCCTAGTAGATACCTATTCTTAATTTTTGACAACTGAATTGTTTTAATGATTTTTTCCTCTTTACTCTTTGAAAAACCCTTTATCTTTGAGATTTTTCCCTCCGATGCCGCCTTTTCTAGTTCGGCGATACTTGTAATACCTAGTTTTTCGTAAAGGACTTTCATCGTCTTGGGTCCGAATCCTATCATATTGGAAAATTCAGATACCTTAATGGGAATCTTCCTTTTCAGTTCTTCAAAATAAGAAATTTTATTTGTTCTTATAAGTTCCTCTATTTTGGTAGAAATGGCATTACCAATTGATGGTATCTTCTTAAGTCCATGAATTCCATCATTTAGATAAATTTCCTCAATACTCGTAGACATGTTCTCAATAACGTCAGCGGCTTTTTCATACGCTCTGACTTTGTAGATAGTGTTTAAATCTTCTTCTGCTATTTGGATAAGGTATGAGATTTCGCGAATTATTTTTACAATTTCACTATTTTTCATTTGGTGATTTGGGCGATATGTATCACTATCTAAATAATAAGTATAGTCATCAAAAAGAACTTTTTTATTTTTACAATTTCAGATTTTAAAGCAATAAGATTTGAGTTACAAATCCAATTTGGTCTAGTGTTCCCTTGGCCTGGAGTTATGATGTTTTGAAATCACTGATATGGACTGGGAAGTATTCGTGTTTATCCACACAAGTTAAATTGCATGATGTTATTAATTTCAATCATGATTGAGCTGGGTTATGATTATCCACTATACAGGCCACCGTCAGAGGCCAATTCAGTCATTTTTCAGGTTACTTTGGGATGCTCTTTTAACAAATGTTCATTTTGTAATATGTATAGGACCAAGGAATATTCTGAAAGACCATGGGAGGAGATTAAGAGTGAAATAGATATTGTTTCCAAATCATTTCCTCAAACGGAAAGGATTTTTCTGGCTGATGGAGACGCCATAAATCTTCACACTGAAAAATTAATTCAAATTTTAGACTATATCAAGGAAAAATTTCCAAATTTACGGAGAATTTCCTGTTATGCAATGCCCAAAAATCTCTTACAGAAGAGCCCCGAAGAGTTGACTCAACTGAACAATAGGGGGTTGGATATGTTGTATATTGGAATCGAAACTGGAAATGACATTTTACTTAAAAAGATCACAAAAGGAGCTACTTCAAAAAGTATTATTGATGCATGTGATAGGGCAAAAAGGAGCGGTTTTATCATATCATGTATGATTATCCTGGGAATTGGTGGGAAAAAATATTCTGTTGACCACATAATGGAAACTGCCAGAGTGGTAAGTGCTGTATCGCCAAACTTTTTGGCCGCACTCACGCTTATTATCGAAGATGGTGTCTATGACGAATTTATGAAAAAATTCGATGAACCTTTTGAAACATTGGATGATTCATTGATATTAAATGAGCTTGAAATGTTGCTAAATGACATAAACCCTGTTTCGCCTATGGTCTTTAGAGCTAACCATGCATCTAACGTTTATTCTATTGGCGGCAATTTACCTGAAGACAAGGAAAAGATGATTACACTTGTAAGAAACTTAAGGGCGCATCCAGAATTACTCAAACCAAAGGTCCTGCGACGATTCTGAAGTATTGCAATTTTCTAGCATATATCTGAAATTCTATAACTGCAACTTCAATTTGATGAGGCAGGATGTGCATATAGCACCAAACTGATATCAGATTGTAAATGGATGTAAAATAGAAATTACAACCGATGGTCGGAAGGATCTAGTAATTGGGACAGGACCTAAAACACCTCCGCCACCAGTTGCAGTTGAAGCGTTACCTAAGCATGTACAACAAAGTATAAAACACTTATAGATTTTACTTTCGAACTGAAAAATTTTTTATGATGATTGCGTAACAAAACATAATTTCGATAATTCAGAAATGATTTTGAAATTCAAAATAGCCTAATTCAAACGTGAAAATAGGAATTCGATATCACTCTATAATGAAATAGAAATAACCAATTATTTCTTGGTCTTTGGCGATTTGAATCCATCCTTGATTAACAACCGATATACTTCGGGGATTCCAAGGCAAAACCCGACGTGCAGGCAATCCGTCTTGTCATTGTGGTATTCGCAGTACAGTTTCTTTTTAAGATTATCAATGTAAACTGCTAGTGACTTCTTTCTTTCATGGTCATACAAATTTACCATTGTCTGATCTGCGTCCTTAAATTCTAAGAATGGCCCATACTCCTTTTGTTGCTCTTGAAATTCCACGTATTTTAGAAGAATATTATTGACCCAAGGAGAAAATTTCTGATTTTCAGGTCTTTTTCGGTCATTGGAATACAATGCAATAAGACGTTGGCCCAGTTGCTCGCTGACACTAATAGGAATCCAACCCTTTACCATAATTTGCTATAACTTACGGTAAGTATTTAAGAGTTAAAAATTTAGAAAAAATATAGAAAATTATAATAAATTATAGAAATACTTATTAGATCACTTATAGTAACTTATAGAAAATGAACTGGGAGAACATTAACATTACTCACGAAAGATTGAATGGTCTAAAATTGCGCGTTGCACAAACCATACCTCCTCCCACGCCTCCAAAATTATTGGATCATATACTAAAAAAAGAAGGCGTGGGTGAATATTCAGACGAGGAATTGCAGGAGAAATTAAGTGAATTGGAAGTTGTCTCAAAATGAGCAATGTGTCTAATGATGCTGTCAAAGATATGATATTTAGTATAGTAACTACGCAGGGTTTAGGATCCGGACACTTCACATCCCATATAACTTGTTTCGAAGAACAATACTTGTTCCTTATTGAAAGAATTGCCATGATGAGAAAATTATCAATCCAATTTGAATGCGGGGTCCTAGGTTATTGAAACACACATGTAAAAAAAAATGTCACTATCTTATTCTTCGCAAGGTTCCAAGATATGGCGGGAATGAAGGTTACTGTGTAACTTGTGAGGCTGCATTTGACATGAATATTATTGAAATATTTCAATACAATTGCCCCTGTTGTTGCTGTAAGATTAGAACACAGCCTACATGTAAGACAGGCCGTAATCAAAATATTAGAAAGTCTAGATATCCCTCATTTTCCAGTTTGGGAATTTTACCGTTATTAGAAGAAAAAAGACTAAGGAGTTCTATGAAACAGAGATGAGTAAGGAAAACTTTAGCTTGATATCATATGACAAACATGTGATTCTGAAGGATAAATCTTCGCACATTGCTATCTTTGATACCTTCAAAACTAAAAATAATAAATTCACTGGTGAGGCAAAACGACAAAGGGGAATTATCTGTCATCTGGTTTTGGAAAAAAACCCAGAATTGAGGACTCGTACCTCGATCGCTCATGCTTTAGCAAAAAACAATGGAATGCTGTGGCAAAACATCTACTCTGCTATCTTTAAAGATCTAAATGAAGTCTTAATACCGTCTGGTCTAGTAAAGGAAGCCGGTCGTCTACCACTTAGACGTGGTCCAAAGGCTCTCCAATTAGAAGGTATCCCGTTCTACGAATTAACAGAGACAGGTGTTTTGGTAGCATCATCTATATCGGAGTTGGGAGATAGTAGGATGAAAATTATTGAAACTTATTTTACTAATATCGATGATAGTACCTCTGGCAATGACCTCTTGAAAAAAAGTGTCCTATTGCTATTGCAGACGATTCCATCATTCGTAATAAAAATTATTAATGCATACATTTATGCCTATTCTACCAATAAAATAGACAATATACACCCCATAACCCTTGATAAATTGCGATCTGTATTAAAGGACCAAATATCAATTGAAAGAGAATTTATTGAATTATATGATGCTCTATTTCAAAACCAAAAATTACTCCTGAAAGATTTTATCAAAACTATAACTTAACTTTTTCAGAGCAATTGAATCTCAATTTTTTTATGTGATTTCTTGTTCATAGTGAAAGGGAAAATTTGTATAAATTGAACTTGAGTCAATTACGGATAAAACTAATAGGGTTGCTGGTTCAAGCGGAGATTAGAAATTACCATCTAAAGTCTAAATCTTCAGCTTGCATCCACACAAATGCAGTATGATTGCAACCTGTGGACTTATCCTGTTCGCAGAAGAGATATTTGTCATGTAATCTTACATTAAAGAATTTTTTATCGATAACGTTTACCACAAGTATGATCTCTTCATCAACATCTGCAATTTGAAGTTCCGGCCAGATTCTATTAATCATGTAATTTCTTTTTAAATGTCTGTCTAGGGTGATTTCGATATATTCTTTGGCGGTAAAGTGTTTTTCTTCAGCTTCTTTCTGTAATTCTTCATAAATGTGTGAATTGATGTTTATGAATTCTGCATGATTGTGAGAATTTATATGCAAAGTTGATTTTTTGTCTAAATTATCGTTAGACATCGGTACTGTTTCTTGAATTCAGCTTTATATCTTTATCCAGTTCTTAACATTATTTTAGCAACATTTTGGGAAGTAGCAACCAACTTAGGTTGATTTGATCTCCTTCATATCTCCCATGTATTTTCTTAATACGGTTGGGATAATTATTGTTTTATTACTTGTTTGATAATTCTCAAGTATTGCAACCATCGTACGTTCTGTAGCGACAAGAGTACTATTCAGTGTGTGGACTAATCGAGTTTCCTCGTTCACTTTTTCTCTATGGCGTATACCTAATCGTCTGGATTGGAAATCAATACAATTGGAACAGGATCCAATTTCTCTATATTTATTTTGTCCAGGCATCCAGGCTTCAATATCATACGTCTTTGACGACACCTTACCTGTATCCGCACTACATAGTAATACCACTCTAAATGGTATTTCCAAATTTTGGTAAAATCTTTCAGAGATACTCTGCATTCTTTCCTGTTCATCAAACGAATTTAATGAGTCCGAGATTACAAATTGTTCTACTTTTTCAAACTGATGGACTCTGAAAATTCCCTTCATATCTTTTCCGTGAGCTCCTGCCTCTTTTCTGAAACATGGGCTAATACTGGCATATCTTAACGGAAGTTTTGTCGAATCCAGAATTTCATCCATATGCATCGAAGCCATCGCGTGTTCCGATGTACCTATCATGTATAGATCTTCATTTTCGATTTTGTAAATCACATCCTGAAAATCATCCATGATTATGGATCCCTTTATTGCATCATTTTTCAACATGAATGGTGGCTGTATTAATTGATAATCATATTCTTCAAGAAAGTCAAGAGCATAATTTATCAATGCCTGATTCAACTTCACAATTTCCTTTTTTAGAAAATAAAATCTAGCCCCGGCTATTTTTGCCGCCCTTTCAAGATCGATAAGTCCTAAGTAATTTGCCAGATCGACGTGGTCATTTTTGGCTTTTGATTTCTTGTGATCATCATGCGTTCTGACAACTAAATTGTCATCCTCGCTGTTTCCAGTTGGAACTGATTCATGCAGCAAGTTGGGGATGGAATATATTAATTCGGAATATCTTTTTTCTATTAGCACGTTATTAGAGTCAGCAGATTTCATCAACTCTCCAACATTTTTCATCTCATCAAGTTCATTCTCGACAGATTCTTGATTTTTTTTCTTACTTGCTATGTTTTGTGATAATGTATTTTTTCTGTGCCTTAAATTCTGTGTTTCTATTATTAGGTCACGTCTTTTCCTGTCAATTTCAAGGAGCTCATCAAGTGGATAACTAACCCTTCTTCTCTCAAGCATTTCTCGTATGACTTTTGGATTTTCCTTAAGGATCTTAGGATCAATCATTAGATGTCACTGCCCTAGATAACGCTATGTGTTCTAGTAATTCATCAATCGTGTTGAGGTAAGTTCCTGATCCGTTCTCACATTGGAGGTCAATTATTAAATATTTGCTTTCAGATCTTATGTTAACCTTCAATCCATCGGGAATACAAACATTATCGGGTGTTAATGCGTTGATCATAGTATCTATTTCCTTTTTACTATCAAATTCTATTTTCATGGTAGACTTGATATTAAATCCTTCCTTCATTTTGGGATCTTCTTTATTTGTTTCTGAATAATTGCCATTAAAGATTCCTCTTGCGCTGGTGGTACAACTATTTGTCCTTCGGCATTGTTAAATGTTATCGTAATTCCGCTAACTGATTCTGACAATTCCTTTGTCATTTGTTGTACGTCTATAGCTCCCTTTAGTAGAGAGCTAAAGAAATATTTTGAATAATTTTCGTCAATCGCTGTTTTCATTATAATTACCTTATTCATAAATTGATAATGTGAACCCAATAGTCTAGAAAGGTGACCCACATAATCTGGCTCAATGATTCCTTCGGCATTAATGAAAAGATACAAGCCCTTGTCAAAAATCCTCCATTTCTCCTTAAGTATTCTTGATATTAATTTTTGGGAATTGTTGTTGAATTCTTGTACGTCTTTTTCAGCCTCGTTAAGCTGGGTTGAGCGATCTCCCAAGCAGATGGTCATTCCCAATCCTGTTTTATTATTAAGGGAACATGAATTAAGTAATTCTGAAAACCTACGTGCGTCATATAATTGGCTGCCATGTTCTTCTCCTGGAAGCACATAAGTGTGACCAATGAGGATATTTTCCAGGTTATCAATTCCGGCGTCAATTTGAGAACTTAAGTGATTCTTGATAGTTTCTAATATGAGAAACTTTTCCTCCTGATTAATGTCACAAATCGTCTTTAATCGTCCATCTTTTTTCAAATCAATGTTTGTTTTTCTGAGTAGATCAAGACATTTGTCACTGTTTGATGTTAGTCCATACAAATATGGGACATAAGTATTTGCTATAGATTCATGAATGGGGAGAAATTCATTAAAAGATAACAATAGATCAATGTCTGTTTGAACAAGTCCATGTTTTTTCGAATCTTCTAGTATTTCGTTATTAAGACCAACTAGTGATCTTTTATCACCTACGTCCTGATACTCTCCGAGTGCAGAAACGATTGCAAGTGGAGACAGATCTGAAAATCCTTTATCTAAATTTTTAACTAATAGATATGAAATCCCTCCTGAGGTAATTTCTTTGTCGCCATCAATATCATATTTCCAGGGATTTAGAATAGCGTTATTATCATCTATCGCTATTTCAGTAATGCTAATTTTCTTATGATCCAAAGCCGTCCAGTTCTTCGTAAAAAGCTTATTGAAAAGCTCTGATCGTCCTGAACCTACATCTGTAAATAAATAGAAATCGTGATCCTCCTTCTTTAGATCAGTAAAAATCGCTTCATCAAATCTAGTCAAAAAGCGAGCCGTTCCTTTACCGCCAAGCTTCCATATAGCTTTTATGAGTAAGCTTGCGGAAATAATGCCATCGCAGGATGAATTCGATACTATTAAAATGTCCTTTCTATCGTCAACTAAATTCTTTATCTTCTCACTAATGGAATTTACATTATCATGAAATTCGCTATAACCCATTTAATTCATTATTCAAGTCTAGCGATAACTGCTGCATATTTCCAGGTAAGTGGAATTTTTCCATTCTTTTTATAATACTTTGAAAGTCTGTGAATTTTTGCTTCTATTAACTCGAGAGATCTAATATTCCTCTTGTCAGTATTGTGAACCTTGAGATGTTTTTGTAAAGCTAACGCCTTTTGAACAAGTTGGTTTAGATCTTCAGGCATCTCTGGTGTGGAATTATTTTCTTCAAGAAGCTGGTTTATTCCCTTTCCTAAAATTGGTTTTATGAGTGGAACACCATACTGGTCTCTCATTCTAACACCAATTTCACTAGGGCTCAGACCATCCTTTGAGAGTTGAACTATGATCGTTGATAATTCAGACTTTTGATTTATCCAGGATGGAACATTATATGAAATGGGGCGCGTTGAATGGGATTTGCCATGGGTATGAGCATGAATTCGAGCCATTTAAGTAGGAATCAATTACGAGCATCTTAAATGTTACTTATGAAATCTAGACTAGAATTTCCTAACCTTGAGAATAGAAAGTCTTCAATTTTTGACATAAAATTTTTTTATACCAATAAGGTTATATAATTGGATTCAAAATTACAAATTTAGTATGAACTCACTTACCGTAGTTACAATAGCAACCATCTTAGTTGCAATGGGACCTTTAGCATTAACCTTGTATCAAACAGCAAGTGCACAATATACAACAGGTCAGAATACCGGCCTTAGTGTAGAGGAACAGCTTCGTCTAGCTAAAGAGAAAGTTGCCAATGCTCAACAAGCTGGCGCATATGGTTCTGGAACTGCATTCTTTGGCAAGAACATCGGTGACGCTGCAATATACACCGGAGCAATAGTTGCAATATTCGGAGCCGTAGCTGCTGCATTCATTGTGATGAGCAGAGGTAAAAAATCCGTAAGCGCTTAGCGCTACATTACTACTATTTTTTTATTTTATTCAAGGATTATTCTTAGTGGCCTTCATCTCAAATTTCTATTGTCCATAACAATCTCAATACCCGAAACACCAAGGTTGTGACGGGTTTTGGTATCTTTTCGATTTTCGTATTGTTGATTATTTCCAAATTGGTTTTTGGCTCAGTTTCTACCGTCTCACCAAAATGTATATATCATAGAATTAATTTGCTAATAGATAATGAGCGGAATTGAAGGACTTTTTACAGTGATTGGAAATACACTACATAGCCTAATCGGTCAAATCGGTCCATCGTACGATCCTTTGTTCTATGATGTAATGGTCTACATATTTGGAACAATAATGTTTGCGGTGTTCTTGCTCGCAGTAATTGCATTCTATATGAGGAGAAAGGGCTTAGGCGGTGGTTCTGCAAAGGAAGGCTGGATAAGAGAACTAGACAAATATTTTGAATCCGGACAGATAGGTCTGATTCCTGACGAGAAACATCACTGGTAAATTAGAAAAGTCAAACCTACAATCTTTATTTTTATTTTATTTTTTTAATTAAGTTAATGCTCTGTTAAATTAGATTCATATAAAAAACTTAAATTATTATTCCTAGAACGACTATTGAACTTCTATAGCTGATTCGGTAAATCCAAACTTGACTAGATAGGACTTTACCTCTTCCCTGTGGTCTCCCTGTAGCATTATATAACCTGGTTTAGCTGCTCCACCACAGGCCAATTTAGTCTTTAGTTCTTTTACGATGTGCTGTATGTCGCTCAATTTTGGATCAATGCCTTCTATCATTGTTGTAGTTTTGGAAAAACGTCTAGTTTCAAGTCTTATTACAATTCTAGTATCTTCTTTATCCAGCTCGCCACATGCACAGAGATCGTTTGGTAGTCCACATTTCTTGCATATCACCGCCATATTATAATTAATTTCCATTGAAGTATTCTCATTATTAAGCCTTGCCCGCTATAGTACAAGTATCAAGATTTGAAATTTTTTTGAAAAATTATTTTAAATTCCATTGCTAAGATAATTATTCGATATTAATTATTGCAAATAGTTTAGAAGACTTTAATTTACATGACAACAAAATTAGTTTCATACGATGTCAGTGTCTGATGATCAATACAGAAAAAAGCTGAAAAATGCAGCGGAATTCTTGCTTAGAGGTGGAACATTACTCTCTGAACCATGTAACAAATGCAGTGGAATACAAGTTAGGAAAGATAACGAAATCAAATGTATTATTTGTGGGAACACAACTTTACCTGAAAGTAATACAATATCGGAAGTTGAGAAAATTGCTGACAATAATGACATAGATCAATTGAGAGAAAAAATAAGAAAAAGACTAAATGATTTATTAAATAGCATAGGATCAGATAAAAATTTGATTGAAGAAGAACAAAGATTGAGAGTCATTGATCATTATCTTAAAATTTTAGAAAAAATTAATTTATTAGATTAATTATTAAGAGTATCTAATTTTAGTTACGAATAAAACGGAATGTATTTAAGACATGAATCTTCAAACAATATTCACATTGGGTGAAGGAAAGAAAAAGAATGCACCATTGCCTGCATCAAGCGCAGGATTGTTAAGATTCTTTGAAGATGAAACTCGTGGTGTAAAAGTAAAACCAGAAGTAATACTTGGTATTACTGGTGCTCTAATAGGAATTTCGATAATTATAAGAATTGTTTTCCCAGTATAGATTATAACCAGTAACATTAATTGATTAGTGAAGACAGCGTAACAGACATTCACAGAAGATGGTATTTTACATTAATAAATCCATCATCATACCGAACTTCTGCGGTTATTGCAATAATTGCCGCTCTAGGAATAGTTATCATCAACCATAATTCTTATTCTAACATAGAACTAATAACTCATTTGGTTCTAGCAATTGGGATTACTATTGCAGGATTTTTTTTAGATTTATCCCTTCTCAGAGGAACACCAACTAATAAAATAACCAAAGTCATACATGTTGCAGCTTTTTCAAGTTCACTTTGGTTAGTAACTATCTTGTTAGGAATATTGGCAAACAGTATTTTTGCTAAGGATTCAGATATTATCACATATAGTCTGGGGGGAATGTTTATTGCAAGCAGTCTTCGTTATGGTATATTTGTTTCAGTATTTGGGTCTAGGATAATTCGATCCATGTTAATTGCATTTGTTCTGCCTGCAATCTTTTTTGCTAATGTATTACCGTTAACATTCTCCTTTAATCTGGAATCCCATCTGAATGTGCTCATTGTTGGTTCATCAATATTTGTAATCGGGATTGTATGGTCTGTATTGGCCGACCGAGCTGGTTATCCTTATTTGAAGAGTACCTTTAGTGTATTACAGGCATTTCTTTCTGCATGGACCGAAAACAAGCACGAAAAGATGGAAGACATATTCGACTCTAGGTCAATAGAAGATAATGTCAGAACCAGACTCTTGAAATTTGAAAGAGAAGGGGATAAACAAGTTTTCGTTGTACTGCCTGATATTCATCCGGGTCCTTTTAATCCAATTGGTGGAAGCAATCTTCCTCAGAAGGTTTTCAATTTCTTTGAGAATAATGCTTTAGTACTACATAGCATTTCTGATCACTCAAAAAACCTGCCCACAACTATCGAAGTCAATAGATATCTGGATTCATTAAAAAAATCAGAAATCAGAAACAGTGGAACAGAGTGCACATTGCCAGTTCAGACGCAATCAAATGGTTTTTCACTGACTTGTATTGACTTTAAATCCAGTGCGCTCATGATCATTACAAAGGATGGTGGCATGGAAGATCTTCCATACACAATTCGAGAAAAAATCGAACAATTTGCCAAAGATCTTGGATATTTGGATATAATGGTTGCAGACGCTCACAACGCATTAGGAATTAAGTTATCAGGTGAAGAGGAAGCAGCTCTTACTGAACTTGCATTAAGAACATTAGAAAAATTGAAAGGACAAAAATATTATTCGTATAAAGTTGGATATTCAAACTCACTAACTTCTGGATTCAAATTTACCGAACTTGGTGGAGCAGGAATTGGTGTTCTGAATATTCATATCAATAATCAAGATCATCTAATTGGGTGGTCAGATTCAAATAACTTAGTAAATGGGTTACGAATACAAATTCTTAGGGAATTGAAGGAAGTAGGGATCAATATGTTGGAAATCTGCTCATCTGATACTCATTCAAGTTCGGGAAAGAGAACGCGTCAGGGATATTATGCGCTAGGTAATGTTACTAATGCGAAAGATATTGTTGGAGCATTTGTTGATATATCTCAAAATGCAATATCAAAGACATCTCCCTCAAGCTTTTCATATTTGGATATGTATTCCAAAGTTAAATTGATGGGAAGCGATCAATTTGATAATTACGCTTCAGCCTTGAATAAGTCAATGAATATCACAAAAGCTTCACTTGCAATTACAGTGATTTTCTATCTAGCGCTGTTAATTATTTCCTGAGATCTAGTTCCAAATAATCATTTCTTTTTCAAACGTTCTCTTTTCTCAATCACACTGTTGTGTAGGTTTTTCCTAAAGCCCTCTACATCATCGGATATACTTTTGCTGCTTAATGCAAGTATTTGGCATGCAAGGATTGCGGCATTTATTGCGCCATTAATTGCTACGCAAGCAACTGGAATCCCACTTGGCATCTGAACTATTGAGAGCAGTGAGTCCATGCCCTTTAGGTTATGACTTTCTATAGGGACACCAATTACCGGCAAAGTAGTCAAAGATGCAATCATGCCCGGCAAATGTGCTGACCCTCCAGCTCCTGCGATAATTACCTTAAGGCCTCTTTTTTTTGCTGTTTTGGCATAATCAAACATTAGTTCTGGCGTACGGTGGGCCGAAACTATTTCCATTTCATGAGATACATGACTCTTTTTTAGAAATTCAGAGGCCTGATCCATTATCTTTAGATCAGAATCGCTTCCCATGATTATCCCAACAAGTGGACTATTCTTCTTCTTACTCTTTTTTCTTGTTTCCACGTAACTTTCCCACTCTTAACAATTTCCTTACTCTCCTAGCTCTAGATAACGCTTCCTGTGTGCTTTCCGCAGTAATTGTAAAATGACCCAGTTTTCGTTGTGGTTTTGTTATTCTCTTTCCATATAGATGCAATTTCATCCCCGGAACGGCAAATGCTTTATCAATTCCAGTAATTGAGTAGTTTCCAGAATAATTAGGGATTCCAAGAATATTTGTCATTACAGCTGGTGACAACAATCTGGGTTTTACCAGTGGGAGACCAAGTATCGCTCTAATGTGTAGTTCGAATTGAGAAACACTACATGCTTCGATTGAATAGTGACCAGAGTTATGGGGCCTTGGAGCAATTTCATTTATCAGTAATTTGTTATTCTCAAGGAACATTTCGATACCAAATATACCAACCCCTTTCAATGACTTTACTACTTTCTCAGCAATGGATCTCGCATTGGTTTCTACCGTTTTATTAATTCCGGCCGGAACGATAGTTGTATCGAGGATATTGTTCTTGTGAATGTTGTGAACCACTGGAAACGAAGCTATCTGTCCTCGAGTATTGCGAGCGACCATGACTGAAACTTCTTTTGTGAAATGTATGAATTTCTCTATCATGCACTTTCTTCCCTCAAAATACCGAATTCCTTTTTCGATGTCCCTAGAAGATCTGATCAAATAATTCCCCCTTCCATCATACGAATCCTCACATGCTTTTAGCACTAATGGGTAGTTAGAATCTTTACAAATTCTTCTTGCTTGATCAATTGAAATCACCTCCTCAAAATCTGGAACTGGAATTCCTTTTGATTTCAGGAATTTCTTTTGCCTTAACTTGTTCTGAATTGTATTAAGTACAGCAGGAGACGGATGAACTGGAAGTCCCTTGGATTCAAGATCTTTAAGTACGGAGGAATTTGCAAGTTCGATTTCATAAGTAAGCACATCCGATTTATCTGCTAAATCGAGAATTGATTTCTCATCTTTATAATCACTAACAATCAATTGATCGGCAATCGTTGAAGCAGGACAGGTCCTATCAGGATCCAGATATGCAAGATTTAGTGACATTCTCTTTGCTTCAATACCTATCATTTTTCCAAGTTGTCCGCCGCCTATTATCCCCAACGTAATATCATTAGGTGAGAGCTGTGATTTGTTAAATGAGGACTTCATCGATAGAATACCAAATTATTGGAAATTTAAAGTATCTAATTATTCTTTAAACTTTAAAAGTTCAAAGTTGTATTAATTGGTATGAGTCTTAAAGGAAAGGTCGCTATTGTAACAGGTGCTGGTGGAGGTGTAGGAAGATCCACTACTGAACGCCTTGTTAAGGAAGGTTGCAGAGTATCTCTAGTAGGTAGAGATCGTTCTAAATTGGCAAAAGTTATTTCAGATAATGATAACTCGAATAATTTGCTGGCTGTTAGTGCAGATATTACAAAGGAGGCAGAAGTGCTGAATGTGATTGAACAAACAATCTCGTCTTTTGATACAGTGGACATTCTCGTTAACAACGCAGGAGTCCTTAATGATCCAATCCCGTTTCACATGATGAATGAAGATCAGTGGGACAATCTCATATCGACAAATTTGATTGGAACTTTTCAAATGACTAAAGCAGTATTACCAATTGTAATGGAGAAGAGAAATGGAAATATTATTAATATTTCCTCACTGTTGGGAATTCGAGCTATACCAAACGTCCCACTTTCAATTTACGGTGCTACTAAAGCTGGTATCATAATGTTTACAAAGAGCATTGCAGTTGAGTATGGGTCCTATGGTATTAGATGCAATTGCATTGTACCATCTACAATAAGAAGTCCCATGATTGAACCTTATTTGCAAGATGAGAAATCTAAGGAGCAACTGGAGTCATCTTTTCCATTAAGAAGAATAGGAAATACCAGCGATATTTCAGGCGCAGTTGTCTATCTATGCTCTGATGATGCTAATTGGATTACGGGTACAACTCTGACCATTGATGGTGGTTTCTCGGCAAAATAATTATTAATGGGAACATAAAGAAAACTAAAATAAATTATTTCTTACCCGTTCAGGTTTTCAGGTCAGATTTCCTTTCTTTTATTAAAGGAATTACCTTTTCGACTATTATTTCGTGAAAATTGTCTGTTCCCGCATCAAGAGAGAGTATTATCACAAACGATAATTTCCTATTATCATCGGTAACGGGAATTGTAGCTCGAATTAGCTTGGCATAATGTGAACTTGCATACTGTATTTTGCCTAACAATACTTCCCATCTGAGTCTCGTAAATTGCCTTGTTGCTGCAGTGATTGCATATTGAGCTCTTTCTTCTGAAGAAAGTAGAGGTTTGATACCCTTTCGATGACTAATGTGTAATATTATGCCATCCTCATTAGTGATTCCAGCGGATCTAATTGACGAATCAACTTTAATTATTTCTTGACATAATGTCTTGTACGCCGAATTTTTCAATAGAAAAAAATTATCTTGCGGTAATTTTAATGTCTTGCTGTTAGGGTTAACTTTTCTGTGAATGCAAAACCAAAGTACAACCGGTCTTGCAGACAAAGCAAATTATGATGCATCTAGCTTTGACGAAAAAAGGTGATATTAACCATGATTTTTCATGATCCCATCATTCCAGGCATTTTTATTGGAGTTCTATATCCTGAAGTAATGTTTATGCCATTGTCTGCTACGATCTTGACAAGGTTCAGATTACTTCCTTCCGGCGGTGAAAGCGAAATTTTTTCTCCAGGATTAATAGTCAGGATGGTTTCGTTCTTAATTCCATAATCAACAAAAACATTTGTGACAGGTTGCTTTCCTACATTTGTAAGTATGATCCTACTATTTATGAAAAGAGATTGATCTTCCCGCATCGCGTCAACCTCTAAAGAATAGTCTGGCCGATGATAATATTGAATAATCATGTACGAAAGAAAAGACAGTGAGGCAACTGCGGCAATACAAATTGAAATCATATAAAGTCTTCTCAAATCTAAATTAGTTTAATTCTCAAATATTTAAGCAGTTAAGTAATTATTGACAAATCTAAAATCAATTATTTGAAAAAATATTCAATCATCCAAATCTCCCTTTACTTCAGCTCTAGTCTTAAATACCGGTTTTATGCCCAATGGTTGGTAATTTCCGTTGGAGCAAGAAAAACATAATTCCCTTTCATCAATTCCGATTGCTTGGGCAAGGGTAACAGTATCATTGTAAATTACTTTATCTGCACCAAGACTCTTTGCAACTTCAGATTCAATGTCGCCTTCGCTATTTTGATTCTGGAATGCCAAAAGTTCATCTTGTGAAGGAAAATCGATACCTGCATAGCAAGGATATTTTATGGGTGGAAAAGTAACTATGAGGGATATTTTTGATGCTCCTGCAGAACGTAGTATCTTTATGATGGACTGGGAACTTGTACCTCTAACTATGCTGTCGTCTATTACCACTACGCTTTTTCCCTTAATGACTTCGGGTATTGGAACAATTCCTTTGTTGATTTCTACACGTTCTCCCTGGTAGGGTTCAATGAAACTTCGCATAGAACCCTTTTTACGATAGCGGTCTTTCAATAATCCCTCTTCAAAATGAATTCCCAATTCTTCGGCATAGCCCAACGCTGCTGGTCTGGCTGAATCGGGAACCGGTATAACAACATCAGCATCTTTAACGGGATATTTTCTTGCCAAATAATGTCCCATTTTCTTTCTTGCTTCATAAACATTAACACCTTCTATAGTGCTACTTGGATGGGCAAAATATGTGAATTCAAATGCACAATGCGAATGATACTCACTTGTGGAAAATTGTTGTCTTTCAATTCCTTTTGAACTAATCTTCAATAACTCTCCGGGTTGAATATCTCCAACAAGTTTACCTCCAACAGTATCTATAGCACAAGATTCTGAAGATATCATGTAAGTGTTGCTTTCTTCAATATGGCCCAACACCAACGGTCTGAATCCGCGTGTATCGCGAACTGCATAAACAGAACCGTCATCTGTCAAGAGGGTAAAACAGAAAGAACCTATCATCTCTTCCTTTAAGACGCGTAATGCCTCGACCATACTATCATTCTTTTCGAGATGCATCATCAACCTTTGTGCTGCTAGTAATGTATCAGTCATTGTTTGTGGAGAAAATGTGCAGCCTCCCACCATGTTGGACAATTCTTCAACATTAGCTATGGTGCCATTATGCGCAATACAAAGATCTTTTATCTTTAATGGTTGTGCATTATCCAAGTTACTTTTTCCAAAGGTGGAGTATCTTACATGACCTATAGCAGCATGTGAATTAAACTTTCCAATAATGCTTTTAAAATTTCTTGAAGCAGAAACCAATCCTAAGCTTTTATACGGTGGTTTTGATGGAACGGCAAAACCCCATGATTCCTGACCCCTGTGTTGCAATGCCCTCAAGGAATCAATTACATAAGGTATTACATTATGGCCATTAAGAGAGAAAAAACCAATTACGCCACAATTTTCATGAACCATTAACTATCAATTCTTCCAGATGGATTTAATTAAAATTTACTCCAATTAATTTGTGTCTAGGTTCCATCCATTGTGCTAATCATTGTGTTGTATCTATTTGCTAGTTCTTTGATTGGTAGATTTATCACTTCTTTACCAGAATAGTGTATATTTAGAGTCAAAGTGGAATCAGTTCTCCCAATTTCGGAAAACCTACATTTTCTGTTTTTCATAAATTTCTTTAGCTTGTCTGGATTGCTCGTACCTATTATGAACCTCGAATGGCTTTCAGAGAAGAGTAAAAAGTCATTACGGGTGCATGTGTTTGGAATATTTTTCAGGTCTACGTCTATTCCTATACTTCCAAAAATGGCCAGCTCAGACAGTGCTGTTCCAATTCCACCTTTAGAACAATCATGTACAAAATCAATTAAACCCCTTTCTATCATGTCAAGTACGGCCGATCTATTTTTTTTATCGGCTCTCAAATTAACCTTGGGAACTATTCCGTATTCAGCATGGTCAATTAACTCAAAGTATTCAGAGCCACCCAATTCTTCACTTGTTTGACCTAGAATGAACAAGCTGTTTCCGCTTTTTGGTATATTGTTAGTAATGTGATTTCTGTCTTTAATAAGACCGATAGTACCAATCACTGGGGACGGTTTAATAGGCGAGTTCATTGTTTCATTATAAAAGCTTACCTTTCCACCAACCACTGGAATTTTCATATAATTACAAAAATCTATAATTGCTTTTATTGATTTTATAAAAGTCCAATATATATATGGATTCTCAGGGCTCCCAAATTGTAGGTGATCCAGTATGCCAATGGGTTGTGCTCCAGTGCACGCAACATTTCTACACGATTCAGACAAGCATCCCAGCATTCCTTGATAAGGATCTAGATAGCAGTGTTTGGAATTTCCATCTAATTTGATAGACACAAACTTGTTATCATTTACTCTTATGACTGATGCATTGGCTCCGGGTTTTATTACCGTTCTTAAACCAACTTCATGGTCATATTGTTGGTAAACCCAAGCTTTGTTACCAATATTAGGATTTGTAAGTAGTCTTAACAAAACGTCATTGTAATTTTCCAGCACTTCTAATTTGATTTTTCTTTTTAAATTATCCAAATAACTCGGTCTCTTTGATTTCCATCTAGCTAGAGGAGCATTGACCATCATATTACAAGATAAACTAGCTATTGGTTTTCCATCATAAACAATGTTGAGATTACCCTTACCACTTACTTTACCAATAATAGAGTATGTTATACCATACTTCGCGAAAATCTCATTAAATATTGACAATTTTTTCTTATTAATGATGTAAACCATTCTTTCTTGGGATTCCGAAATCATGATCTCATTTGGAGTAATGTCATGTATTTTCGTATGGACAGAAGATAATTCAACTTCAAACCCTTTTTCAACCAGGTCTGATAGTTCTGAAAGACAGCAAGAAAGACCCCCCCCTCCAAGGTCCTTTGTAGCGTTAATGCATTTTCTATTGGTTGCCTCAATAGTGGCCTCAATCAATAATTTTTCCAAGAATGGATCAGGAATTTGCACCGCTGACCTATCTTCTTCATTGTCAAGCAACTTTGAAGCAAATGATGCTCCGCGAATTCCATCCTTTCCTGTAGGATTGCCTGCTAAAACTATAATGTCCCCATCCTCTGCATGATTGGAAATAATTTGACTTTTTTTCCCAAGCCCTATTGCAGCTACATCAACTAAACAGTAATCCTTGAAGGAATTATCAAATTCGATATCTCCTCCGACTGTTGGTATCCCAATGCAATTACCATAATCAGCTATACCTTTCACAACATTCCTAAACAACCATTTTGACTTTGACGTCTTATTCACTTTATCAATTGATGAAAATCGTAGAGCATCAAGTAGGGCTACCGGTCTGGTTCCCATGGATATAATATCCCTTATTACCCCCCCTACACCTGTGGCAGCACCACCATAGGGCTCAACTGCGGATGGATGATTGTGGCTTTCAATGTGAACTGTTATGACATCGTCGTCTCCAATATCGAGTACTCCAGCATCGTATCCTGGTCCGACTACTACTCTTTTACCACGTGAAGGTAATGATCTTACAAACTTTTTTGACGATTTATATGAACAATGCTCTGACCATTCAGCATCAATCATATCAATTTCTAATTGATTAGCCTGCCTACCTAATTTTTTTAACAAGTAACTTTCTTCTGATTTGGTTAGCATTCTATATCCTCATTTTATTTTTTGATATATGTAGACAAAAAATTTTTTAATGAATGAAATATTAAGCCGGCGTTGCTCTTTGTTTGATTAGGTGAGAGAATGGGTTCGGAGGCTCGTTCTGGATGTGGCATCAAACCCATGACATTGCCTTCCTTATTACATATTGCTGCTATCATTTCTGTGGAACCATTTGGGTTTTGATCTTTATATTTGAAAACAATCTGATTATTTTGTTTCAGCTCGTGTAGTTTATCATCATCTATAACGAACCGACCTTCTCCATGCGCAATGGGTACGGCTATTTCATCGTTTAAACTGAACATGTTAGTAAAAGGTGTGTTGACATTTAATACTTCCATTTTTAGCCACTTACACGAAAATTGTAGTTTGACATTTTTTACCAAGGCACCTGGTAATAGTCCCGCTTCGACGAGTATTTGAAAGCCATTACAAATGCCAAGAATTGGTAAACCCTCTTGCGCCTTTTTCTTTATTGCTTCTACTATAGGACTCTGTGCCGCAATTACACCTGCTCGCAGTCTATCCCCATATGAAAATCCACCTGGTAAAATCAGTGCGTCGTATTGGTTGATTGATTCTTCAGTGTGCCAGATGTATTGTGCATTTATTCCCATGACGTCATTTAGAACATGATGTACGTCTCGATCGCAGTTACTCCCCGGAAAAACTACTATTCCTGCCCTCACCTAAGATCTATCCTAGCTGTTTCTTTCTAGTAATTTTAATTTATTTGTAAGGTCATTCGTAGTTAAAACGATGAGTTAGACTGGTAGGGAAGTTGAAATGTAGCAATGTTGGCAAGACTTAAGTTTTTATCTTGATGATTATCTAGAATGAATATTGAACGACAGAGTTCAGGATATAATGACAAAAAATGTCATTTCAATCGATGAAGGAATTACAGCTCATGAAGCAGCGAAAATCATGACTGAAAAACGGATAAGCTCTCTCATTGTTGAAAGAGAAAACGTTCCTGTCGGGATAATCACAGAAAAAGACTTTGTAAAGAAGATCTGTACAAAGGATCTACTGTCTTCGAAAGTTAAGGTAGATACAATTATGTCGAAGATACAGACGTACGCCAGTCCAGACACTCCTGTAGAAGTAGCTGTACAAAGGATGGTCAATCACAAAATACGTAGGTTACCCATACTTTCAGAAGGGAAAGTAATTGGCATTGTCACAGTTACTGATCTAGCAAGACAACTTAGAACTATATTGCTAGTCGACGGTATATTGTCAGAGGAAACTTGAGTATAAAAGAAAAAAGAAATATCTATAGGCAAAATATAATAGATACAGAGTTTCTCTGGTCAGGGTATGAAAAAATTCCTTGCGTATTCTATAGCCCTTATTTCATTTGTATTTCTTTTGCAAAATAATTTGATATATGCACAGCCTGCATTAAAGGATCCCAACTTGCAGGTGGAATCTTTTGTTACTGGTCTTGAATCTCCAACAAGTATGTTGTTCTTGGATGAAAATAATATTCTGGTTCTAGAGAAGGATGGAAATGTTAGGTTAGTAAGTAATGGAATACTTCAAGGTCAACCGTTGGTAACACTAGATGTTGATACCAAGAATGAACGGGGACTATTGGGAGTTGAACGAATCGGTGAGAACATATTTCTGTATGCGACCGTCAAGGATGGAGAAGTGATGAATAGAATATACAAATATTCTCTAGGACCTGGAGCGGAATTAACAAATGAAGAAGTGTTTATGGATCTGCCAGGAACTCCTGCAACTAATCATCAAGGCGGCAAATTAGCCGCTAGTAAGGATGGGAATCTTTTTTCAGTAACAGGAGAGTTGCAAAGGAATGGAAAAGATCAGAACATAGTTAATGGGCCTGATCCAGATTTTAGTGGAGCAATACTAAAGACAAATCCAAATGATGCTTCTCCTGCACCTAACAATCCATTCCAAGGTAACAATCCCAATGACCCGTTAAATTGGTATCTTGCATATGGTATAAGAAATAGCTTCGGTCTGGGTGTTGATCCGGTAAGCGGAACTTTATGGGATACTGAAAATGGTGAGAAATCACATGATGAAATAAACTTGGTGAGTCCTGGATTTAACAGCGGATGGAAACTTGTAATGGGGCCAATATCCGATAGCGGAGTAAATGATAACGAATTGGTAAACTTTCCAAATTCAAACTACAAAGATCCTATTCTGAGCTTTATAGATTCATTTGGAATTACTGATATCGAATTCTTGAACTCGGACAAACTAGGAGCTGAATATTCTAACAATGCATTTGTGGGAGATCTTAGTTATGGAAATCTTTATAGATTTGAACTAAATGATGCCAGAACGGACTTTATTTTAGATGCGCCAGGGTTAGATGATCGTGTCGTGGATAATGATGAAGAACTGGATTCTATATTATTTGGTCAAGGTTTTGCTGGCATAACTGACATAAAGACAGGACCAGATGGATTACTTTATGTTCTTTCATTTGCAGATGGCATAATATATCGAATTAGCTAAGACCTGATCTTTATCTGTTGATCCAAATGGATCTTCGACCATTTTTCATAACTAGTTACTAATTATCGGCTATCTGTTTGAAAAATTCTAATTTTCTGGCCTACAACGATGGCATTCAATATTTTCCTTCCACTTTCCGATCTCTTGTCTATCTTTATTCTTGATTTCTTTCCAACCTGATTTGCGCAAATGAACTCGTCATCAATATACAAATTAACTTTGTTACCAATTGTTTTTTCATCTAAATTGATAACGACGCCATTTCCTGATTCGTTTATTGCAAACTCTATTTCCTTGCCAAGTGTAGCGGTTTTCATCTCTACATCTATCTTCACACCCAGCATCTCTTCCAGTTCAGTTATGGTTGTTCCTCCCCTTCCAATAATTCTGGGAATGGTGTCTTTTTGTACCTTGATTCTTATTCTATTGTTTGAAATTATGGATATCTCTGGATTGGAATCAAACCGACGAATTACATCTCTTATTTTTGATTCAGCAAGTTTATAAATATTGTTTTGATTTGCCTCAATTTCTGAATCAACTGGAACTATCACATTTTCTTCTCCAAATGTGTAAATTTCGTATTCGGTTTGTCCTGTTGAAAAATCCTTGACTTCTACGACTGGTCTGGCTAGGTCTGCTTCTGTCATTTTGTAGGGTACTTTGACTGTAAGCAATATTTCATAAACCTTCTTAACCATTCCTGCATCCATAAAAATAATAGTATCCAGAATTTGTGGTATCATGCCTAGTTCAATTCTTCCAATAAATCTCTGCACCGCATCCAAAGGTTTACTTGCGTGAATAACGCCTATCATCCCAACTCCGGCCAACTTCATGTCAGAAAAAACTTGGAAATCTCTATATCTTCTTATCTCATCAAATATGGTATAGTCAGGACGTACAAGTAACAGGATGTCAACTGCGTTTTCAAAACTTCCTTCAAGTGGTCCATATTGAGTTACCTCTTTGGGTACTTGTAAATCTCTGGGAGACTCAAAAGTCTTTACAATCTTGTTTTGAGCAACGTAATATTCGGCCAGACTGCTTGCTAGTGTGCTTTTACCAGATCCCGGAGGACCTGCAATGATAACACCTTCAATATCCGATGTCAATCGAGCTAACAATTTTTCACTCAATCCATAATCTTCTAATGTCAACTTTGCTACTGGTTTTACAATTGTAATTTCTTGTCCGATTGAAAAGGGTTCTTTAGTTATTGCAATTCTGTATTTACCTAACTGAATAACAGTTGCTCCATCCCTATTGATTTCAGTGAATCCATTTTTTGATCGCAATTGTTCTAGAATTTCTTTGGTAATACCATAAATATCATCGGCTGATAGCTTATTTTCTTCCAGTCGTACTAGCTTAAGGTTACCTGGAACTCCCTTTTTTGCGAATGGGTAAGTATCTTGCTTCAAATGAATACTCATGGTATCATTATCAAAATATTTTTCGAATCGGAGTTTTGAAATTTCTTTTAAAGAACTAATGTGCATTGATTTGATACCGTGAGCTTCTGTTACCAAATGTTGAATATAGTCACACGTAATCAAGGTTGCATTGTTATCTAGGGCTATGTCTTTAATTATGGCGTCAATTCTTCCATGTTTTGCTAGTCTGATTTCTTCAATCGTAGGTCTGGTTCCACTGAATTCCAGGTCTATTTTTTTCCCTTCACAAAGATCCCTTATTTTTTTTATTTCAAGCAATCCCTGCACACCTTGAGATTTATTCGTCGATGCCTGTGCTTGAAGCTCATCCAGAACGGCTATTGGAATTATGATTTTGGAACCTGCTCCAATCTTATCCTTCATAATTCCTGGAATTTTTCCTTCAATTATCACACTGGTATCTAGAACGAATATGTCAGTCATCTGAATAAGACTATACCTTAAGGATTAATTTGCTTTCTTATAAAACTGGAACAAAGGGAGGGGATCTGTTGTTGTGTTTCGTGCTTTGTTATGGTTTTATGATTCATCAACATAGAATATAGTTTGATTATTTCCACCATCTTCCTGTGAGATAATGCTCAATATCATATTGTTAATTTTGTCTTGTTTAGGTTCTTGACCCTCTATATTTCCTGCAAGCAGCAAATACTGCCTTATGTCAGATTTTATTACGTCACGTAATTCTTGATTAACAGTTGCGTTGAGAGGTCTAAGGGCACCCCTAAAAATTTCTGACCTTGCTCGAACAACACCTGAAATCTTATCTCCAACTGGAGAATCCGGTCCCACTATAATTATTGCTCCTCTTGATCCCTTGAATAAGGATGGTTTTGTGACTGCATCTTTGGGGGCCATGTGAGTTGCAGATTCTCTGGTTATTAACGCTGGCACAAGCAAATAATCCTCTACTAACTGATCCCATTGTTTCCGGTCAAGTGATTTTAATGCCATATTATAATCGTGTTCACCAGTCAACAAGACTACGCCATCCACGGAAGAGAATTTTTCTGAAATTACATCAAACATTCGTTTTAAGGATTCCTCACTTGACAGATTTACAGAGTGGGAATGGTAATCTTTAAAATGACTCATGTCTTTGCCGTCTTTTGTAAGAATTACTAACTGTTTGATCTTTTTCACAAGGGAACTTGCAATGGATTTTGCCCGATTAAGATCTTTTTCTGTAGACGAATTTACTACCAGCACAACCACTTTGTTGGAAATATCTGTGACATCTTGGCGAATAGATGTTCCGACTATCGGACGCGTTGGGTAAAATACTCTGTCATTTGGTATCACCCTACCATTCAATAACTTGCTCATTTTTTCAGACGAAAGATTGAGAACCATTTCTGCAACTTGATCCTGTGAAAGAAATTCTTTATCAACAATCATTTTCTTTGTATTTAGTTGTATTTTTTCAGCAATTTCCTGAGTCTTTGACAAGATCTCCCCAAGTGTTGATTTTAGCTTTACTTTATCATCTTGAATTCTAATCCTCTCGGGAAATACATCCTGCAAAACCGATTCAGTTTCTTTATCAATATGCGCCTGGTCCTCTCCTAAGACATTCAGGAGTCGCTGCAATGTCTTTTCTATTTCACCAGATGACAGTCCAGGAAAGCCTCCTATTCTAAGGAATTCTGCAGCTGCTTTTGGATATACGGTTTTGTAGATACGATCGGAATGAACGGGTCCTGGATTAGTCGCGACGGATTGAATCCCGTCAGGTACTAACTCCCATGCAAATGCTTCAGCTAACCGGTTCTTTGCCCCTTGTGCGCTTGTATATGGTGTTCTGAATCTGTAAGGTCTCTGTTCGTATTTGTTTTCCTCAGTAAAGAAAGTAGAAATAGTAATAACTTTAGAATCCTTTCTCATATTCTCAATACACTTTAGTGTTGTCCAAAATGTGCCGGTCAAATGAATATTTACACATTCTTTGAATTCATTAAAATTAGAATTAGTAAACAGCTTTACTGGTCCTGATACTCCTGCATTGTTCACAAGAATGTCAATTGGACCAACTTCCTTTGCAATTGCAGCGAACATATCTGTTATTGCAGTTTCATCGGAGACATCAACTCCCGGAAATATCCGAATTTTTCCCTTGCTTCCTGTACTTGACACAATCTTTTCCAACTCGGAACTTGTTTGTTCCAGAGGTTCCTTCCTCCTTCCAAGCAAGATTATGCTTGCACCGTTTTCAGCAAATTTCTTTGCAATGGCTTGGCCTATCCCTGTTCCGCTCCCCGTAACTACTACAACTTTATCGGCAAACTTGAAATTATCCAAATAAGAGTCCATCCCATTTACGCATAAGTTGAAGGCATATCAAATACACTATTAAATTTAGCGAGGATCTGGTTAACTAGTAATCAAGAAATGAAAAGTTTCATGAAATAAATTGAAATTTAATTAATATTCACACAATTTAATTATAAGTGGAAAAATACCAAAAGCATGACTGAAGCACATAAAGCAGATCCTAGCAGTTCTCACGAAGGTTCCGAAGAACCTGATACCATCAAGACAGAAAATCTGAATGAAACTTTTGCTTCTCAAATGATTAGTACGGGGATTGATGTTGAGCCTGTACCTATAGGCACTTTAGGTTTGGAGAGTGAAGAATACTATAATAATGATATTGGCTCAAATCCTAGATTTATTACTAATAGGGGCTGCATAAAAATAAAGAACAAAGAAGTGAGCATGATTCAGATTATTCAAAAATTCTGAATATATGCAGACTAAAGAACAGTTCTAGATCTTATAAGATCCAATCAAGAAACATGCCAATCCTATCCTTACATCCAAGAGTATTGTAGAAAAACACAATCGGTCCTGTCCATAGTAAGATTAGGCTCGCCACCAATCGAAACTAAGAAAGTATACCTTCTTAGGATTCATCGATGTGATTGCCAAGATAAATTGCTTCTTCACAGTTGTTGCCAACCTTCCAGCCAGAACTATGCCAGTAGCTGTTATGTCCTGCTGATTGTCGACTACTTCGACCAAATATGGCGCGTGGTCAATTCCTGGGCCGTGCTCATATACTGCAAAATCGCAACCAAATTTGATTCCCGGCGAAACGACATACCCTCCATCTCTTAATTTTTTGAATACTAGATACTTCATGTCAAAATCTACATATTGTTTTCTACAAATCTCTTTCATCTCCTTCAAAACAATTCGTTTTCCACTATCGTTGCTTACTGAAAGTAATTTCGATTCTACTAGGTAGCATCCTTCTATGAGATCTAAGATGAGAGGTGTTTCAAAATCTATTCCTTTTGGTTTATAGATGCCAAGGGGTTTTCCATAATATCCAAGTGAAAAAATGGATCTGGAATCTTCAATATCCCATATTATTATTCTGCTCTCTACTAGAGTGCCGGAAAAAGAGCCCATTCACATACTCAGAGCAAGTATTGTGAGCGAATCTGATGCGGCCTGACACTTGTCTGCCATTCCTTCAATTCCCTCGACTGCGTCTTTCACCAGGAGAAGATCCTTTGTGTTTGGAATTTCATTTAGAGCTTTTATTACCACTTTTCTATACGAATTGTCCACTTTTCTTTCAATATTCTGTACTTCCTGTGCAAGCTCGATGGTAGTAGAAGGATTGATACTCAGTGCCCGAGCCATTTCATTTAACTTGAAAATCGCTTCTACCACCATATTGATTAATTCACTAATGTCCTCGTCAAATTTGCCTTTTTTTAGAGTGGCAATTTTGATATTCGAAAGCCTAAAAGCTATGCCCGTAATATATCCTGCTATATCATCAATAATGTATGCCGTTCTAAGAACATCCTCTCTGTATACCATTAGACTTCCAGTATCAGAGATTTCCCTAGTCATTTTTCTTCTAAGATTCTCTACTTCTTCTCCAGCATTTTTCATTCTATCCAGAGAGATCTCAGTTTCCTTATTAGTGCCCTTTATTAGAGAATCAGTTAATGAGGACAAATCTCTGGCTGCATTTAATATGTGAGTAATTTCATCGTGCAAAACGGCCAAGGTCTTTCTTTTAGCCTGTACTTCTAACTCCCCGTTGTACATATACTGTTTAGAAACGTTCAGACATTTTTAATCCTTTTCAAATCATTCAAAAAAATGAGACGATGAAATTAAAGTTGTGAAAGTATGTGAGTTGTAAAGGCTCACTCAGAGGAATTGTCGGGATTTAACTTGTTCTGTTTGCCCAGGTCACAACAGTAAATGTACTAACTGCAGAGCCAATCATACCTGCTATCAATGCTCCAATTACGGCCTGATCTATAAATTTCGGCATTGATGTAGTAAACCAATCTGCAATTCCGGGTAGCGAAAGATAACCTGCAAAACCGACTCCAAAGCCTATTAGCCAGAAAATAAAAACCGCAAAGCCTCTAGACAATTCCTTTCTCCATGCAGTTTGTCTCTGTTAATGCTATGAGCCTTTGGTAATTCATGAGCAAATTCTGTAGAAAATGTATTAAATTACGAATGTCAAAAAATGTGCATTCTGTGCATCATAGATTTAGTACAAATGTTAATTCTCAAATAGCTTCAGAACATGATCATGCATCTAAAATCAAAGAAGAAAGAAAGAAACTGATTTCAAGAATATTCAAACTTATTTAACCGGACATTTTAGATACTACAGTAATTGAGACTGATATTGTTAGGTTTTGGCGTTGTTGGTCAGAGCTTTGTCAAACTATTGCTATCACATTCAACAGATCTATACAATGATTATGGTATAAAACCGAAAGTTGTAGCATGTGCCGACAACGGAGGTATAGTTACCTGTGATCAAGGTCTCGATTTGGACAGACTCCTTAATGTCAAAAAGAAAAAGAAATCTGTAGCACAATACGGTTCTGCGGCAAAACCTTCTGATATACTGGATGTAGTTGAGAATATGGATGCAGAAGTTGTCATAGAACTAACCCCCACTAACATTGTTGACGGGGAACCCGGAAAAAATCATATTATATCCGCAATGAAATCTGGTAAAAATGTTATTACCGTAAACAAAGGGCCACTAGCCCTGGAATTTCCATCATTAATTGAGCTTGCAGAATATAATAGAATTGCCTTTAAATTTAGTGGAACTGTAGGAGGTGGGACGCCCATATTGGAATTCGCTAAAAGGTGCTTAAAAGGCGATAGAATAGTTTCATTTGAGGGAATCCTTAATGGCACCACAAACTATATTCTGAGCAAGATGTACGAAGGGCTAAATTTTTCTGAAGCCCTTCAGGACGCTTCAGAAAAAGGATATGCTGAAAAGGATCCAACTCTTGATATCGATGGATATGATGCAGTCGCGAAATTGGTTATTGCTTCAAATTTCTTAATGAATATGAAATCAACAATGAAGGACGTTACCCGAATAGGAATCCGTGATGTAAAGCCATCGCAAGTAATTAGTGAACGGAAAAAAGGGAATGCAATAAAGCTGATTGCAAGCTGCGATGGAAAAAATTTGGTCGTCAAACCAAAACCAGTTTCTATGAAGAATCCTATCTGTGTTGATGGTATTCTTAATGCTATTACATTTACATGTCAGCACTCTGGTCAGCAGACAATAACTGGTAAAGGCGCAGGTGGAATGGAAACAGCAAGTGCTATATTGAGGGATCTAATAGATATCAGGAGCATTATACGATCTTAACTGAATTTGGAATTATGTCAGTATTGTTAATTTGTTGTGTTGATCCTGTGTTGTGGTAAATGATAAACCACGGGAAGTTTTGATACTGGTCAAGACCTAAACGGTTTGAAGTTTATCTAATACTGCATTAATCAAAAGAAGATCATCTGCCATGAACCTTCTCTTTTGTAAGAGTCTGTATTTTAAAATTTTTCTGTAACTTGGTGTGTATTTCTTGTGTAGTTTCTCTACGTTCCACTCCATAAGGTCTCTGATAAATTCTCTCTCCTTGACACGCAAACAGGATGGCATAGTTTGTTCCTTAACTAGTCATGATGCACCTTATTACCGTTATCAAGTCAAATATTTGCATGATAAGTTAATTAATCTACAACCCCTAGAATAACCAATGAGTAAAGATAATGATCCATTCAGTAAACTTATCAGGGAAAATATTGAAATGGCTTCAAATCAAATAAAGCACAACGTAGAGATGGCTTCAAATCAAATAAAGCACAACGTAGAGATGGGAACAGCAATGACTAATTCTTTTATTCAGATGAGTGGGACTCTCAGCAAGGAGACTACTATTGCGTTTGAAAATGCAAGGAAAGAAATGATGGCATCCGCTGAAAGAATGAGGAACGAAATGATGGCATCCGCTGAAAGAATGAGAAAAGAAATGATGACCTCCGCAGAGAAAATGAAAAATAGTCTCGAGATGGGCAAGAGAAAAACATAATCATTTCCAAGCAGGCGATTAACATAGTATAATAAGGTTCCATATTAGTAGAGGACAAATTAACAAAATCCAGATAATTGTTACGCATGAATTCTAGAATTTGAATAAAATTAAATTATGTGACATACATGTATGAGTAATATTGACTCAGGTTGTAGCAAGTGATGTAAAGCAATTACGTTTGGACTTTATTAACGTGAGAAAAACCACTTCAGAAATCTTTCACCCCATTTCGACAGAAGATGCGGTTATGCAGTCTGATCCATTTGGAAGTACTCCAAATTGGCATGTAGCACATGTCACATGGTTTTTTCAAAAAATCCTTGAAAAATATAGACAGAATATAGACGCTACTTCAATAAATACAGACTATCTCAACTCATATTATCAACGCTATAGCAAGATATTGCCAAAATCAGATAGGGGAAAATTTCCAAGACCAAAAGTTTCTGATACACTAAAATACAGAGCCTTAATCGAAGATTTGTTTCTAAAATTTTTGGATAATATAGAAAGGAATAACTCGTTGACGCGTTCATTAGCATATGACATAGAGCTGGCAAACCAGCATGAAATGCAACACCAAGAACTTTTAGTCTATGATCTCCAGAACTATTTTCAAAGATTTGAAGATCCACTTGATAATTATGAACCAAAATTGATGAAAAGTAACAATTTGAGTAACAACGCAAACATTGATCGGGGAATGGTTAAGGTATCAGGAGGTTTATTCGAGCTTGGATTCTCAGGAAACGATTTTTGTTATGATAATGAAATTCCAGAACATAAAACATATCTGAATCCATTTGAAATTGACAGATACCCTGTGACAAATAATGAATTTCTTGAATTCATAGATGCAGGAGGATACCAAGATTATAATTATTGGTTGTCTGACGGTTGGGATCTTGTAAGGGAAAAACAATGGAATGCACCCTTATATTGGCAAAAGATTGATGGCGAATGGTACAAGAAGGATTTTAGAGGTCTAAACAAACTTCCACCAAATGAACCTGTTACTAACGTGAGTTATTATGAAGCAGATGCATACTCAAAGTGGTTGGGAAAGAGGTTACCTACTGAAGCTGAATGGGAAAAAGCAGCAAGCTGGGATGAAAATTTGAAAAAAAAGAGATTATATCCATGGGGTGACAAGTTTCCGTCCGACAATACTTCAAATTTGTTAGAATCATGGAAATGGGCACCTTCTCCGATTGGATCATGTCAAGAAGGAAAGAGTTACTATGGATGTTACCAGATGTTAGGAGATGTATGGGAATGGACATCCTCTGAATACACACTATATCCTGGATTTAGATCCAAATTTTCTGAATATACTGATAAGTGGGCTATTAATCAGAAGGTATTGCGTGGGGGATCGTTTGCGACTCCAAGATCACAAATTCGAAACAGTTATAGAAACTATTTCAAACCACATGAAAGAATTCCTTTTTCAGGATTTCGTTGTGTTAAGGATCTTCTTTAACAGTATTAGGGTATATTGCTTCTTTGGATCGACAAAATTCTTTACTACTTGAAGCCCTGATTTTCCTACCAACTTTTCAAGTCTGTCAAGTGAATATTTGTAAGAATTTTCTGTGTGGATAGTTTCGCCTTTTTTAAAATGAAATGTCTTTCCAATTGCTTGTATTCTTACCTTCTGATCTATCTTTGAAATCAAGTGCATCTCAATTCTGTGTTTATTCGCGTTATAGAATGATTCGTGTTCAAAATTTGATACTTTAAATTCCCCGTCAAGTTCTTTGTTAATTCTTGACAAGACATTTAGGTTAAATTTTGCAGTAATACCATTTTTATCGTTGTAAGCCCTATCCAAAATTGACTTGTCCTTTTCTAAATCGATCCCAATTAGTAATAAATCATCCTTTTTAACGTATTTTGCTATTGAAGATAGGAAAATTTGTGCCTGTTTGGGATCAAAATTACCAATACTTGATCCTAGGAAAATTATGAATTTCCTTTTTGGAACATTCTTTTTGGATTTCATAAAGTCATTTATCTTGACAAGTCCTGTTACATAGTCTGAACAAATCCCGTAAATTTTCAAATTCGCATATTCGCTAAACAAGTCTGATATTGATTTTTTCAACATCTTTAAGGAAACATCGATGGGAAAATACGAGACATTCTTCAACCCTGATAACAATGGCCCTAGCAGAATTCTAGTTTTTAGGGAATTCCCATTTCCCAACTCAACGAGACTAATTTCTTCATCTCCTATTATTTCTAAAATTTCGTCTACGGAATTTTTCAATATTTGAGATTCTGTTCGATTAAGATAATACTCAGGTTGTTTACATATTTCTTCAAATAGTTTTGATCCCTTTTTATCATAAAAGAATTTAGGAGAAATATGTTTTTGTTTGTCATTCAGTCCGCTTTCTACGTCTTTTGAAAATTCATTATTTACTATGAATCTTTCATTATTGTGTATTAGCAACTATGAAACATACCACCTCAAAACATGTATCATCATATTGACATTCATATAATTCAATTTCTCATTTAGATAAACTTGTAAAATGGTTCAGCCCTGTTTTCAAGTCATTTTCATAGTTTGTATTTTGAATTGTAGGCTCAAAAGTAATGAACTTTGAATATTTTATTTTTTTGAGCGCTCGCACTACTTCGTCAAAATCTATGTGAGCAAATCCCGGCATTTTCCTATTGTTATCCGATACATGAATGTGCCTCAATAAACTACTTGTAACCACAATTGTCTCGTAAATAGAATCCTCTTCTATGTTCATATGAAAAGTATCCAGCATTATTCCCATATTTTCATGGTTCAGCTGATTCACAATATATTTTGCATCTTCAGAACTAGTGCAAATGGGTGTGCTATAGCGATTTAATGGTTCGATGACAAGATCGATGCCGTAATCACTTGCGTACTCTGCCAATTCACGTAATGGCCTTACAAGAGACGAAATCAACTTCCTTTTCATTTCTACTGGTAGAAATTTGTGATTTCCATCTGAAATTAATGGCTCATCACTAAACAGGCAAATGTTAAATGTCTTCCCACCCAAGTCGTGACAAAGAGTAACGCATTTTTTTACATAATTCTGGGCAGCTAACCGTAACCTACTATCTGTAGTAACCAAGTTGCGAGATTTGTTATCTGTACTGCTCAAGCCCCACATGCCTGTTACCCCAGATACCTTAATTGAATAGGAATCAAACTGATCCATCAAGTTCTTTACATCAATGAAATCAGGTTCGCCGTAGACCTCTACTGTACTGAATCCTTGATTTTTTAGTTTTTCAAGAGTTACCTGTATTGGTTCCAGATTCTTAAAAGATGATAGAGTAATCGAATATTCCCAAGACATGTGAATCAATATTTCAGGATATTAAGCTTTTAAGAAACTTACCAATAATAACTACGCTCAAATCATTGTCATCTCCAGTACTCCCAATATTTTTGATGTTCGACACAAAAACAGGATTTGCAGATTGGCCTTGTATTGGTAATCTCCCATGAGAGCCCTTAACTAACTTACCATTCAATGGGATAGATTTTGTACTGGGATCGAAGAATAATTCCACGGGATCATAACCTGGTTTTCTATGAATGTCTACCCTTCTTGAAAAACTTGGTGCCTTGAGTTGATCGAACCACCAATAATAGCTAAACCACTTATCTTTGTTTGAAATTGCTATTAGATCACCACTACGCTGGTGATTAATTCTAAATTGTTGTTTCAAATTGTTGTCGAGGATCATATCAATTCCTTTTATTCCTTCTAAAATTTTCGTTACTTGGTTACTATAATTTTCTTTAACATAAATATGTGCCACTTGGTGATCCACCATCGCAAATGCATTACTATGTTCAAGGTCCAAATATTCATTTCCTTCAATTTCTCTAACAGCAACAAGATCATTTTCTCTAAATATGGAATTTAGCGGAATGTCAGAATTAACATCTGTGAATCCATACTCTGAAAATATGATGAATTGTGTGTCTTCTAACATTCCTAAACTAGATACCTTCTTCACTAGTTTACCAACCAACTCATCAACAAATCTCAGGTCATCCTTTAGATCCTTGTATGATGTTCCATTCCTCTGGAATGAATAGTCCAGATGGGGGATATAAGTAAATAAGAAATTAGGCTTTTCATTTTCTAATACATATTCAGTTGCCATTTCTATCCACTCACTAGATCTTTTCGAGACAAGCGGACCCCAATACCAGGTCAAGTCAAATTTCCCAATTTTATCACTCAGTTTTTCATAGGATCCTGGTGGTTTGCTATAGCACCACATTATCATTTTATCTTCCATGTGCAAAGGACGCGGGGTAAGGACAAAGTCTGCATTTGAGTACATCGTATTTTGCCAGAACAAAACGGCAGTTTTTGAATCGTTCTGATGCATCTTGATAACATCCCAAATTCTGTCAGCTTGGACTAGATTACTTGATTGTCCCCAAAATGAAACAGAATAATGTTGTCTATCATAGAGTCCATTGGAAATTATTCCATGTACCTCCGGATATGATCCTGAAAGCAAACTGCTCTGGACTGTACATGTTACTGCAGGAAATACCGTTTGTAATTCTCTAGTTTCTCCAGTTTGCGAAATCTTGAAAATATTTGGAGTTGTTTGTTCAGATATATGCTTGCTTTCTAAACCCACAATATCTATGACGATTATTCGTTTAACCATTAATCTATTGGATTTTACCAAGAATTTAATTCTAATTATTCTTTTCTCAGGTCATGTACATCTTCCTTGCCAGTATTAGCAATGGGGCAAGCAGTATCAATATGGGAAGTCCAACTATTAGTCCTTCTATGCCTGTCAGAAATACGGAGTCAAGGACGATAATGGACAAAATCATTAATTGAATAGTTTGTTGTATCCCTATCGAATTTTTCTTGTGGATATTGTAAATAGCTTTACCCATAATAACTGAGAATAGCGCCAAAATTAACAGAGATTCATATTTAAAGAAACCTGCCACATTGAATACGAGATTTGAAGAAACAATTCCAGCAATAGTGACAGGTATCAAATATGATCTGAAATTTTCAGAAAATCCTTGAACCTCGTATCGACTCAAGAATCCAATTAGAGACACATAAACAAATGTTATTATCAGAACAAACACCAATTGAATATTCTGGGGAAAATTGTCGACACTACTCATATTTGCACTTGTGCCCAGCATTACATTTGTAACTCGTGCGGCGGCAATAGTAAAAGGACCTGCGCTAGTATTCCTCAAATATTTATCATAACCAAATATAATAACTAATAAAAGCAGAGATATACTGAGTGTGGTAACACTAACTAGTAAAGACAAAATCAATGCTATGGCAGTAAATATTGTGGCAATAATAATGGCGATTTTTCTTGATATTTTACCTGATGCAAGAGGTCTGTTCGGTCTTTCCCTCTTATCAATCTCATAATCAAAGATATCGTTTAGAATAAGGCCCACACAATAAAGAAGAATAGAAATAGTTACCAACGTGAGAACTTGAATGACTGACGTTATTGTCAGAGTGAAAGTCGAAACTAAAATAAATCCTATGAGGATATTTGATGGAAGAGTAAATAGATTTGGAAGTCTAATTAGGAGTAGATAATTTTTGAAATTAGAACTTTCCACATCAATCACCTGAAGTAGACTAATTGAATTTTTAAATTATTAAATATTGAAAATAACATTTTCCTGACTAAAGATAACCAAGTGATTTAATAAACTTCATTGATTGCTTTGCAGCATAAGCAGGACAATCTTGATACGGATAAAGTTCTACTGTAATAAAACCATCATATCTGATATCCTTTAGTGATTTGAGAGCCGAACTGATATCTATCGCACCCTCACCCAAAATGAGATGATTGTGTCGTCTTTCCACAGAAATATCTTCTAAATGAACATGGCGTATGTATTCTGATAATTTGTGTATTACCTTTGATGGATCTTCACCAATGCAGTAAAAATGACCAATGTCTAGATTTAAACCAATTGATTCTGAGTCAAAATGTTTGATAAAGTTAACGAATTGTTCAGAGTTTTCAATTAATAGCTCTGGTTCAGGTTCAATTAATATGGTAACGTTCTCATTTTCTGCAGTATCTAATACCTGATTAATTCCTTCTTCAAATAATTTCAACAATTGATCTTTGCTCAGTTCATTATTGGGAATTGGTCCCCCTGGCTCGGTCGATATGCTTTTGGCGCCAAGTTTGCCTGCTAATTTTATGCAATCTATGGTATGATCTATTCGTAACTTGCGATAGCGAGGATCAATTTCAATCCATGATGGATGATGTGTATCACCAATTGCAAAAAGCGTAAATGCATTTAGATTGGAAATCCTAATGTCTAATCTGGACAATAATTGTCTGATTCCGCTGATGTCCGTATCACTTTGTTCTTTGGGATAGGCATGTGGTACATCACAAAGAATTTCAACTCCAGAGTAGCCAATTTCTGATAAGACGTTAATTGTTTCCACTAGGGAATATTTCTTGAACGCATTTGTGCTAAAAGCAAATTCCATATTTCTACGTTAAGGTCTCCACAGAAACTTGGTTGACTGCTTGTAAAATTCAAATGCATTGTAAAACGTTACTTTTTCGATTTCATTAATACTAAAACCCCTTTTTTTCATTTCCTCTGCTACCAGTGGCACACTTAACGGATCAGAAACTCCCCAGTCAGCCGAGCTGTTGATCATAATTTTTTCTAAACCATTTTTTTCAATTATGTCGATAGCTCTTGAGGGAGTAAGCTTTGAAACAGGATAGACAGTTAATCCCGCCCAACACCCGAGCTCTAGAGTTTTTTCTATTGTTTCTTCTGTATTGTGATCAATCAAGATCTTGTTTGTCTTGTCTAAAAGACTCTTATTTTTAAGAACAGATTCAGTTCGCTCTATCCCTTCTTTTTTGTTAACATGCGGGAGATGTATCATGGTAAGCATTTTCTTGTCTGTTGCAATATCTAACTGCATTTGAAATAAGTCGTCTTCCAAGTCATTAATCAAATTGTATCCTATTTCACCTATGGCCACAACGCGTTCTCTGTCTGTGTATTTTGACATTGCTTCAAGTGCATCCAGTGCAAGAGGTCTGGCGGTCGATTCCTTAGGATTCACTGATATGCATACGTAATGATCGATACCAAATTCTTTAGATCTTTGAGTTTCAAAAGATATCATATGTTCCCAATAGTCTTCAAAAGTACCTACAGTGGTCCTTGGACTCCCTAACCAGAAAGAAGGTTGAACAATTACCTCTATCCCTGCTTTTGACATTGATAGATAATCATCGGTAGTACGAGAGTACATGTGTATGTGCGGATCAAAAAAACGTCCCAAAACTATTCATCCTTATTGAAACACATCCTTTTTTATATTTGTCTTGTGTATTTTAATACCCATTCTGTTAGACTAGTTCAACCAAAGACATGGAATCTACCAAGATTGTAGATAATTTGAACTACTTGCCTTCTTTTTTTATGCATAGAAAATAGCAAAATTCAGAAAGAGTGAGTCCCTCTACTTAGAGTACTAGGCGAAATAAATTCTTGAAACTTGGTTTAATTGATATGAATATTGAACAGATATTAGAAAAAGATCTTGAAGAATCCAAATTGTGGCTAAGTAGAGAACGGGAGGAAACCACCTACAAACGAGATCTCACTAAGAGAATTGAGGTATTATCATGGGCAATCAAAAATATGAAGAATTCGGAGATACAAATTTGTGACATTTTAGAATCAAGGATGAAGGAAACTATCTTGAAAATAAATCAGACTCATTCTATGATACAGTCCGATAAACTACATAGCGAATTAAGAATTATGAACTGGATGTTATATCAAATTTGCAATAAATAACACATGATAATTCTTTATCATATCCCTATTATTGTTTCAACAACGTTTCCCCCAAAAAAGAATCAACGAAATGAAGTTTGAGTAAAGATAAGACACTACAAGTTTACATATTGCGAATTAGAGAATAACCTGTACGATATTATACTATTTCCTTCGCGATTAGATCAGCCTTAGTTTTATTTTCTAAAAAGTCGCGGAGCCCCGTGCTATTTTTCGAATTCATTTGGATAGTATCACAAGGCTTGTCATCAATACATATCACTGTAACACAATTTTCCCCATGACTACACGTGAGTGTCATTTTACCACTATGCTGAGCATTGGCAAAGTCGGTTGTTTCTCCCAGCAGGAGGAAAATGACATTAAATGCCAAGGCAGAAATCACCATCAGGTAATTGGAATTTGCTCGCATCAATTGTATTATGTG
>Ga0207643_10000238_pt1 | contig 38484 bp, 36 predicted proteins | sample KBSMisM62_FD_184313 | JGI IMG/M metagenome (GOLD analysis project Ga0207643, IMG submission 184313) | Miscanthus rhizosphere microbial communities from Kellogg Biological Station, Michigan, USA - KBS Miscanthus M6-2 (SPAdes) (version 2) | ecosystem: Host-associated > Plants > Roots >... | reverse complement strand
GACGCCTACCGATCCCCGCCCTCGATCGACTCGTCGGCTCCGGCGTCTTCTACGGGGCGGCCAGCGCTGAGGCTCCGGCGCTGGCCGGCGAGCAGGTTTACGTCGTCGGCGGGGCCAACTCCGCCGGGCAGGCCGCGCTGCACCTGGCGAAATCCGCCGCCAGGGTGACGCTGTTGATCCGGGGCGCCTCACTGACCGCCGGCATGTCCGCCTACCTCGTCACCCAGATAGAGGCGACACCCGCCATCGAGGTCAAGCTCCACACCCGTGTCGTCGACGGCCGCGGCGACAGCCGCCTCGAGGCCCTCACCCTCGAGGACACGCAGACCGGACGTCGCGACGAGGTTCCCGCGGCTGCCGTCTTCATCCTCATCGGCGCGGAACCACACACCGACTGGCTGCGCGACAGCGTCTACCTCGACGACCACGGGTTCGTCCTCACCGGCACCGACGTCCCGGCCAAGGCATGGCCGGCCACCCGCGCACCGCTACCCTTCGAAAGCAGCCTGCCGGGGGTCCTCGCCGCCGGCGACGTCCGCCACGACTCCATCAAGCGAGTCGCCGGCGCCGTCGGCGAAGGAGCTGTCGCCATCGGCTCCGTTCACCGCTACCTCGCCGAACTCGCCCCCGCCGTCCCGGCCGACCCCTGATCGGGTGCCCACCGGAGCCGCCGCCCCAGAAGATCCGCCGACCGGCCGCCCCTTCACCTCAGCTCAGATGGAGGCGCGGGCGCGGGACGCCGAAGGGCCATCGACCCATCGCGCACCGGTGTCTGCGGAGATCTATGCGGCTGTCCTCCTGGCCTGCGGCTGATCGGGGATCTTGTTCTGCCGATGCTCATACATGAGGTGTGCGGCGAAGAGGACTGCTGCTGCGGCCACACCGATTGCTGTGGCGACGACCTCGGCGAGGCGGATCGAGCGGGTCAACAACAGCGCCAGGCCGGCGCCACCGAGGATGCTGTTGATGGCTGCGATGGTGCTGGCGCCGGTGAACAGCATCGCGCCCGGCTGCGAATGCAGTCCCACAGTCGCCATCTCGGCCGCGAGTTCGGAGTCCTGCTCGGGCGGATCGAAGAATTCCTCGGCCTCCGGCAGCAGCGTCCGATAATAGCCGCGGATTCTCTGTATTCGAAGCAGGAAATGGATGTTCTGCAGAGAGTCCCGTAGCAGCGCGATGAAGGTGAGTTCCCCCAGGATGAAGAGCGCGGGCAGCACTGCGGTGACGATCGGAGCCAGCGGAACTCCGGACTGCGCCGTGAATCCGAATGCGATCAGCGCGGCCGATACGCTTCCCAGGTAGATCGAGCCACGACCCACCATCTCGCCGACCATAGCGCCGCGGGCCGACTGCAACACGAAGTGCTCGGTGACCAGGGCGCTGATGAAGAACTGCTCACGAGTGTGCTGGTCCACGGTCGCTGCTCCTATCCCCGGAGAAGGGCGCTGATCGCTGCGTACGGTCCGGGCTATCGGACTCCATCGGAACACGTCCGTCAGGATGTCGCTGCTCATAGTGCTGTCCTTTCGCCGCAGCGACCTAGCCCAGTTCGCGTCACAGCAACTGAGCCGAATGCGCCGAGGACCGCTGTCCGGACCGTGTCCCGAGCGGATTCGCCCGCGTCGGCCTGGGACAACGACCGGACAGCGACCGACAGCGACCGCACCGGGCCGGGATGACGGTGTGGCTGGCTCCGGACCGTGCACCAACGGCGGGACCTCCGGCAGCACGCCAAGCAGCTCTGCGACCCGGGCTGCGTCGTCGCTCACGATCCGGTGCGGCGGGCCGACTGCTTCGAGGTGGGGACATGCCGGCCGGTCGCGTGTGGGCGGAGCCAGGTAGGCCTAGGATGCTTGTTCCTCGGCATAGGGAGGTCGGAGGATGGCCCAGCTCCGAGCTACGACTCGCGTCCGCGTCGCCGCCATAGCAGTCGCCGCCCTGGCACTGCTCTTAATCGCAGCGCCCCAGGCCCAGGCCGCAGGGCCGGTCAATTGCGTCGAGCAGACCCACCGAGGAGCCTGCTACGAGCTCGTGTGGGTCAACGGCGTCGAGGTGAGGATGACCTTCCCGCAGGCCGGGCATCCGCTTTCCACCATTCCCAACGCCACGGTGCAGAACTTCTACGTGATCGCCCCGCAGACGGACACGCCGCAGGGCGATATCCCGCCGATCCACGACCACACGATCCAAGCCGCACCGGGCGACCCGGGCTTCACCCCGTTCATGCACGGCTACTTCGTGACCTGCAGCGCCGAAGGGCTCACGAGCGGCGACTGCGTGGCCACGTTCACCCAGATCCCTGGCGACGGAACCCTGCCGCTCGCGAAGAGCGTGAACGGCCAGCCGCTGACCTCCGCCGAGACGATCGAGGCAGGCATCGACGCGGGCCTGCTCGTCGCGGTCGACACGGGCGCGGTGTTCATCGGGACCGTCAGCCCTGCGAGGTAGCTGAGCGGCGTCGATCAGTGAAGCCGCTGGCCCGCCGGCTTTCTTCGTGGCCTCGGGAATAGTCGCCGCCAGGGGGTGAACCTCGGGCGGGAGTGATCCGACACCTCATCGACGACGGCATCGAGGTCGATGCCCATCCCGTGGCCGGAGATCGGGTCCGCGCCCTGGTCTCCGGCGCGGAGGCCGGGGAGATCCGGCTTTGTCGCGTCCCGATTGGCAACCTGAACCGCAGGGATGCCGTAGTTCGGATCGTCGAGGGCCATGAACCGCAGATATTCTCGGGCGTCCCTGAGCCTTTCCAGTTCCCGATGCCATGCCGCGGCGGTGAATGGGTCAAGGTTCACGGTCGGCGGGGGTAGTAGACCGCGGTACGGGAGCCGGACGCGGCCCTCCACGAACGCGAGAGCCCGGCCGATCGCCTGGTCCAGGTCGACGTACGCGCGCCGCACGTTGGAGGACCTGGGCCTCTCCAGCGCACGACAGAGATATCTCTCCGCGCTTTCGACTTTCTTCTTCAAGCCCTGATAGCTGCGGTTCTCCGCTGGATGAAGGGACGCCTGCCTGCTCGGGGAGCGCGCCACGTTGGCTCCGACTGCCACGGTAAACCATCTCACCTTTCGTTCGTATGAGAACCCCATCATCGCTGGCAGGCGGTCGTGAGTCATGGGGTACGGCAGGAGAACCTGTGTCGGACGAATTGCTGGTGGTCGGCAAGACGTCCGTGGTGGCAGTGTGATCTGGACCGTAATGGCCGCCCGGCAGGAACGCAGGTTACCGACGACCGGCAAACCGGTGCCGACGAACTCGTCCGACACATCCGTGACCGCGGGCGAAATCATGTCGAGCCCGGTCGGAGTGATCGACGTCGACGAGTCACTCTGGGACGCCGCCCTGCGGCTCAGCAGCGGCAGCCGTGATCGGCTCGTCGTCCTGGATCGGGGTCGCCTGGTCGGTGTGGTTGACGAAAAGATCCTCACCGACCACTGGCCGCGCCTGCCGTTCGCGGTGGGAGAGCGGACGCTCCCCCGTGTCGTCCCGCGGGCGCGTGCACGCCGTCAGGCACGCCCTGTTCGAGGCTGGGTCGGTTCCGGGGTCTTGGCCGACGGTCTCGCTGGGCACCTTGCCGGACCCTCCCAGTCCAGCGGAGCTCATGCCGGCAGCCCTGCTTTCACCCTTCATGCCTGGCTGTGTAACTATCTATGTGTGGATGCAGATAGCCAGCAAGGGCGGCGGCGGCCCGACCGGGAGCAGATCGACCTGACCGTCGAGGTCTTCCGGATGCTGGCCGACGGGACCCGGGTCGAGCTGCTGTGGGCGCTGCTGGACCACGAGCTGCCGGTCAACGAGCTCGCGGCCACCGTCGGCAAGCCGCCGGCCGGGGTCTCACAGCATCTGGCGAAGCTGCGCATGGCCCGGCTCGTGCGTACCCGCCGGCAGGGCACGCAGGTCTTCTACCGCATCGAGAACACCCACGTCCGGCAGCTCGTCCAGGACGCACTCTTCCATGCCGAGCACGCCGGTCATGGGGTGCCCGCCCACCACCAGGCCGACCCGGCCGCCACGACGCGGTCGACCGGGGACCTACGCACCGGGACCGCGGGCCGATGAGCCGGCACGACCACGGCGACCACGTCCGTCACCACGGTGACGAGCACGAGCACGGTCATGAGCACGAGCACGGTCATGAGCACGAGCACGGTCATGAGTACGAGCACGGTCATGAGTACGAGCATGCGGGTGGGCTCAAGGGCCGGGTGCTGTCGATCGTCCGGCCGCACAGCCATGACGCCGCCGACTCGGTCGATGCCGCGCTGGAGTCCAGCGCCGAGGGCATCCGCGCGCTGAAGATCAGCCTGGCCGTTCTCATCGCGACCGCAGTCGCTCAGCTGGTCGTCGTGCTCGCAACCGGGTCCGTGGCGCTGCTGGCCGACACGATCCACAACTTCTCCGACGCGCTGACCGCCGTCCCGCTCTGGGTGGCGTTCGTCCTCGGCCGCCGGGCAGCCAGCCGGAGCTATACCTACGGTTACGGCCGGGCCGAGGACCTCGCCGGCCTGTTCATCGTTGCGATGATCGCCCTGTCGGCCGCGGTCGCGGGCTACGAGTCCGTACGCCGGCTGCTCGACCCGCAGCCCGTCAGGAACATCGGGGTCGTCATCGCGGCCGGGATCATCGGGTTCGCCGGAAACGAGATCGTGGCCGGCTACCGCGTGCGGGTCGGACGCCGGATCGGCTCCGCCGCGCTGGTCGCCGACGGCTTGCACGCACGGACCGACGGATTCACGTCGCTGGCCGTCGTCGCCGGCGCCGTCGGCGTGCTGGCAGGCTTCCCGCTGGCCGACCCGATCGTCGGGCTGCTGATCACCGTCGCGATCCTGGTCGTGCTACGGGCCGCGACCCGTGACATCTACCGGCGCATCATGGACGCCGTCGACCCCGAGCTCGTCGACGCAGCCGAGGCGAGCCTCGAATCGGTGCCGGGCGTGCAGGGCGTGGAAGAGCTGCGGCTGCGCTGGATCGGGCACCGGATCCGGGCCGAGACGGGGCTGGCCATCGATCCCGGGCTGACCCTCGCCGAGGCGCACCGAATCGCGCACGAGGCCCAGCACCGGCTGCTGCACGACGTGCCCAAGCTCGCTGACGCCACCGTGCACGTCAGTCCGTCCAACGTGGACGGTCGCGCCGCGCACGACTCGGTGACGCACCACGGGATCCACGTCGGAGTCGGCACCTGACGGACTGAATCGGCGTTGGTCGGCACGAGGCCCGGACGCCGGGCAGTAGGGGCTCGCCGAGCCGGCGACTGAGGCGGGGACCGCGGTTGCCTCGGGGTCGGCCCCTGTCTCCTGCGGAGGTGACGCCGGCTAGAAGCGGACCTCGTCCGATTCGGCTTGACCCGCCGCGCCAGGCACGGTGACGGCGACGTGCGCGGCCTGAACCGCCCGCACGATCTCCTCCGCGCGGCTGTCCTTGAGCAGGTATCCGACCGCGCCGGCTTGCAGCGCATCCCGGATCCGGGCCCGGGCGCCGTGCATGGTGAGCATGACGATCCGGCACGCCGGGTGCGCGGCGGTGATCCGACGGGTCGCCTCGACACCGTCGATCTGCGGCATCCCGACGTCCATCAGCACCACGTCAGGCATCGTCCGGCCCGCCAGCGCGACCGCCTCCCGGCCGTCCGCGGCCGACCCCACGACCTCGACGTCCGGCACCGTGGCGAACAGCCGCTCCAACCCCTCCCGGACGATCCCGTGGTCGTCCGCGATGAGCAACCTGATCACCGAACCCACCCACCACTCATCCGGCCGAGTGTGTCCATTCTGCGGATTCCCCCGTCTCGAAGTCTCGCGACTCAGACGCCGCTCATACGCTTCCGCTCGACATTACCGGGCGAGGCCACCCGGCTCGGGCGCTGACCGGGCACTTCCGGGCGTCCATCGGCACTGTTGTGTCGCCTGTACCCAGGGGCCACGCCTGATAACCCGTAGGCGGCCCGCCCCAGGCCGGCGTGACCGGTCGGATGTCGGGCGCAGCGGGCGGCGCCGATCAGCCTGAGAGTCTGGCCACGACAGCCCGACCCACGGGGCGCGGAAGACTGACTGGCGCAGCCGCACCACCCTCGAAGTCGACGCCGCCGGTTGGTGGCGGCTCGGGGAACGTGCCGGGCCGCGCCCACGGTGGGGTCACACGTCTCTCTCGTCCCACCAGCCGCCGGGTTCGGGATGCACTGTGGGTGATCGGAGCTTCTCACCGGTAGCCCGCCACACTGGGGCGTCAATGATCTTCTTGGCGCCGGCGGCGGTCGCTGGTGCCAGGCACCGGCCCGGCCGGCGGCCGGGCCGGATCGATCTCCCGCTCCGGCGGCGGCGTCCGGGTCCGCCGGCGCTCCCCCAGCACGTCGTCGATCAGGTCCTCGACCGCGAGCACGAACGGCACGTCCAGGTCGGTGACCTGGTCCTCCGAGTGCGTCCAGACCTCGATCCGGTACGAGCCGTCCGGTTGACCGGTGACCACCGCCCGCCGGTTGCTCTGCTGCTCGAGCCGGCGCAGCCGGTCGAGCAACTGCTCGGCCAGGTAGTCCGGCGGCCCGACCTCGCGGGTCAACCGGCGGCGGTCGCCGGTCCACGCCGGCAACCGGCGCAGCAGCGCCCGCACGTCGTCGTCGGTCAGCTCGGCCGGCGGCACTCCGGCGGCCGCGGCCAGATCCGGCGGCGGGCCGCCGCCCGGGGCGATGAACAGCTCGGCGAAATCCTCCGGCAGCAACCGGCGCAGCCGGGCGGTCACCGCCGGCTCCAGCGTCGCGAGCGCGGAGAGCACCGCCTGCACCTCGTACCGGACCCGCTCCGGCTCCCGGCCCTCCCGGCCGGCGACGAACCGCACGAACGCCGGCGCGTCCCCGCCGGCCACGCCGGCGTCCTCGACGCCGGCCGGCCGCAGCAGCGGCGGCAGGGCATCGGCCAGCGCCGGCCGCTCCTCCCGCGGCAGCCAGAGCACCAGGCCACCCACGGCCCGCGCGACCGCCTCCCGCGCCTCCTCCACCCCGGCACCCCCGAGCCGCTCGCGGACCGCGTCGATGACGTCCTCGTAGCCGACCATGGTCGCGGCCTACCCCGCCGTCCGGCTCCCGTACCAGTGCTCCGGCCCGGCGGACGGCTCCCTCCGGCCCGCGCCCCGAACACGGCGAATGTCCCCCCGCAGCCTTTCCGCGTCGGCGTACTGCCCGGCGCCGTTCAGTCTCGACGCACCATCGCAGTCGGACGCTCCCGATCATCCACAGCGGACGGTCGCCCGGCCCCCTGGTCAGCGGGCGAATCCCCCGCCGGGTGCAGGGCCCGCCACCTGCTAGTCCTCGCGGGATGAGGTGGCGACGGGTCTGCCGACCCCAGGGTTGGAAGTCCGGCGCGGCGCGGGGTCCGAGGCTGTCAGGGAGGCGATCCATGTCATCGCAGCCGGCCAGGGCGCTTCGCGTGCTCCTGGCAGCGGCGGTTCTCGGTGTCGCGCTCGGCGGCTGCGGTGGAGGAGGCGGCGGCGTCTCGCTCCCGTCGGAGCGGCCCGGCAGCGTGGTGCCGACGCTGTCCTCTCCGGTCGGGACGCCGGATTCCACCGCGGCGCGGCCGACGCGGCCCTCCGTGACAGTGCCGACGCGATCTGTTGTTCCCCCGCCGGCAACCCCAACGGCGCCGCCGGCGACCGCATTGGCGAGCACCACCGCACCGCCGACGACGGCGCCGCCGACCACAGGAGCTCCGCCGACCACCACAGCGTCTGCGCCCACGACGGCTGCGCCGACCACCGCTCGCCTGACCACAGCGGCGCCGAGCTCGGCAGCACCGGCGTCCGCGCCGACGCCGGCCGCGGTGCCCGTGGCGTCCTCCTCGTCGCCGCCAGCGTGGGTGTGGTGGCTGCTCGGGCTGCTGCTGGCTCTCGTCGCCGGCGGCCTCGTGCTGCTGGGCGTCCGGGGCCGTCGAGCGCGGAGGGACTGGGAGGCACGGCTGGCCGAAGCCGTCGCGGAGTCGACCTGGCTCGCCCATGAGTTCCTGCCGTACGCGTTGCGCGCCGGACCCGCAGTCAACCGCCGGGATGCCTGGACCGCCTTCCGGCCGCGGGTGCAGGCGCTCGTGAACAACCTGAACGCGGTCGTGGCGACGGCATCGAAAGATCGGATGCCCACGGTGGACCGGCTGCGGGCTGCAGTGTCGGACGTCAGCTCGGCGATGGACGGCTACGCGGCGACCGGGGCCGACAACCGGGAGGCTCTCGGCGCCGCCCGGCAGGCTCAGCGACAACTCGAGGAGGCCCTGCGCGTCCTGAGGGACCGGTCTGATCAGCCGAGTCACGGTAGATAGGGCGGGGTCCCTGCTGGCGCAGCTGCCGGCAGCGGTCGCCAGCCGCACGCGGTCAACGGGCGGGCAGGCGACCGTGAACGGCGCACTGCGGGTGCTGGCCGGCGCCGCACTCGGCCGGGAGTGTGGTCCGCCGGTTCCTGACCGCCGGGATGGGCTCGTCCCCGGAGGGTGAGGCGCCGTCAGCCGCGTGGTGTCACAGTGCGCTCAGACCGCGTAGCGCCGGCACAGCCGGCGCTACGTCTCACGGGGACGCCGGAGGGGAGGCATGGTCCAGTCCGCGCAACGCCTCCTCGCGATGTCGGGGTCGGTCCTACTGGCCATGGACCGTGCCGAGGCCGGGTGCTCCGGCTCGGTCTCGGCCGACACGCACGGTGCCCAGCGGTCGGCTAAGCGGGTCCGACGCGCCGCCCACAAGTGTGACGAGGCTGCTCATCCCCGGCCGGATTGCCGGCGACAGATCGAAGGGCACGGCACATGGACGTCTCGCTGATCGTGGTCGTCGTCGTGATCACCGCGTTGGTCTTCGACTTCACCAACGGTTTCCATGACACGGCGAACGCGATGGCCACGTCGATCGCGACGGGTGCGCTGCGGCCCAAGGCTGCGGTAGCGATCGCCGGGTGCCTCAACCTCGTCGGTGCCTTCCTGTCCGTTCAGGTGGCGAAGACGATCTCCGGCGGCCTGGTCGACGAGAGGTTGATCACGCCGGTCGTGATCTTCGCCGGACTGGTCGGGGCGATCATGTGGAACCTGACGACCTGGTACGTCGGGCTGCCGTCCAGCTCGTCGCACGCCCTCTTCGGGGGCCTGATCGGCGCGACCTGGGTGGCCGGCGGAGCCGGTGCCATCCACTTCAACACGGTGCTGAACAAGGTCGTCCTGCCGGCCGTGCTGTCGCCGGTGGTCGCGGCCCTGATCGCGGTGACTGTGACCTACCTGTCCCTCCGGATCACCCGCCGGGCGGAACCCGGGGTCGTCAGCCGGGGCTTCAAGCTCTCCCAGGCGGTCTCCGGGTCGATGGTCGCGCTGGCGCACGGCACCAACGACGCCCAGAAGACCATGGGCGTGATCACGTTGACCTTGATCACCGCGGGCACGCTGCCGGCGGGCTCGGGACCGCCGTTCTGGGTCGTCGTGGCCGCCGGGCTGGCGATCGGGCTCGGCACCTACGTCGGTGGCTGGCGGATCATCCGGACCCTCGGCCGGCGGGTCAGCGACATCCGTCCGGTCCAGGGCTTCAGCGCCGACACGACGAGTGCCGCGGTGATCCTGAGCTCCACCCACCTCGGACTGCCGCTGTCCACCACGCAGGTGTGCACCGGCTCGATCTTCGGAGCCGGCGCCGGCCGCCGGGTCGCCGCCGTCCACTGGGGGGTCGCCGGCCGGATAGCGCTGGCCTGGAGCTTCACCCTGCCGTCGGCGGCGATCGTGGGCGCGGCCGCCTCCTGGCTGGCCGCGACCGGCACCGTCGGGGTGATCGTCGTGGCGGTGACCGGGATCGCGATGGCGGCGGGGATCTACGGGGCGTCCCGGCGGAACCCGGTCACGGCGGACAACGTCAACGACGATCCGACCGCGCCCACCACCGACCTCGATCTCGCCGCCTGATCACGAGAGGGGCGTCATCCGTGCACATCGACTGGGCATCGCTGGCCACGGTCGCGGTCGTCGCGGCCGCCGCCGCCCTGACCATAGTCCTGCTCATCTCGTTCGCGGTCGTCGCCGTGTCCCGCCCGGAACGGCGGGCCGGCGGTCCGGACGGCGGCGAGGCATCGGTCACCCACACCGGGGTCGGCACCGCCATCGCCGCCCTGTGCGTGCTCGCCGCCGGCTTCATCGTCTGCTACGGCCTCTACCTGATCATCGCCTGAGTCGGCGGGAGGCACCCGCTGCGACCGAGCCTGCCCCTGAGGCACGAGGCGGCGGCCAGCACACCAGGGGGCCGTCGTCGCGCAGCAATGCGATGCCGACCAGGACGAGGACTACGCCCGATTCGGCTGCCGTCGCGCTGTTCATCCGGGCCGGAGGATCACGCCTCTGGCCGCGGGCGAGTAGATCTGTTGCACTCCACTGTCACCGCCACCCACCAGGCCGCGGGCCAGGCGCCGGCCGACGCGCTGGCCGCCGGCCTGTCCCGGTCGGCCATCCTGATGGCGATCATGTCCGCCGCCGGCGTCGCCCTCGCCCTGCTGCTGCGGCGTCACCGCACCCGTCCATCGACAGCAGTAGACCGCGCCGCCGCCGCCGCGGTGACGACGCACACGATCCCGACCGTGCCGGCCGACGGCGGCTGATCCCCCCGTCGGAACGTCGTGCTCTCCCGCCGACCCCGTGGGAGGTGGAAGCCCGCTGGCAGGTGCTGAGCACGTCACCGGGTCGATGTGCGCTAGCTGGCGATCTTGAGGGCCATCGCGGCGGCGGCGCGGAGTTCGCGGTCGTCGGCGCCCAGTTCGTCGAGGACGGCGGTGAGTCCTTGGCTGTGGATATCGAGTGCGGCGATCAGGAGGCGCGGGTGCAGCGCCGGCGGGGCGTTCTCCCAGCAGCCGCCGAGGGCGTCGCTGATCGCCTTCTTGAGGTTCGGAGCAATGGGCAGCTCACAGAGCGGTCCGCGGGGGCGCAGGTTCCAGCCGACCTCACTGACGTAGAGCCGGTGGATGGCATTGGGCCCGAACTGCCGCTCGACCTGGCGGCGGATCTGGTCGAGGTCGATGCCGAGCGTGGCGAGCAGGGTCGCGGAGTCGAAGCGAGGTCCGTCGCCGCGGCCGGAGCCGACGACGAGCCAGACGGCGTCGCGGGCCCGGTCCAGGGTGACGCCGCGGTCAGCCAGCAGGTGACGCGTGGCCGATGCACTGGGGTGGGTCAGGACGAGTAGTAGGTGTTCGAGCCCGACGTAGCCGTGCCGGGCCCGTTCAGCTTCGTCGCGGGCGACGGTGAGGACGGCGCCGATCGGGCGCGACAGGGGCCGACCGGGGGACGGCTTGCGCGCTCTCATCGCCGCCGCCGTCCGGGAAGGCGATGGGCGGCGTACTTGTGGTGCACCGACTGCCGGGTGACGCCGAGTGCAGTCGCGATCCGCTGCCAGGTCCAGCCATGCTCGCGGGCCGACGCCACCTGCAGGGCCTCGAGCTGATCAAGCAGTTGCCGCAACGCGACCACTGCAGCCAGCCCGATCTCCGGATCGTCGTGGGCCGCCGCGGCGGCGAGTTGGGTTGCCTCACTCACGTCTGTCAGTTTCAACTGACGATGCTCAATTTGTCAAGCTAGACTGACATGGCCGTCCTGCTAGCGGAGCGAAGTGCGTGTGGAGGAGGGCCTGAGCGATGAGGCTGATGGCCCGGCTCGGACGGAGGAAGCCGACGTCCTGCATGCTCGCTAGTGGTCTTCGCCGCGTACCAGGCCGGACCGTGGGGATGGACCGAGCAGGAACACCAGTGCCAGCGCCACCGTCAGCAGCACGGTCGCGACCGGCGAGGCGAACGCGATCAGGGTCGCCCCGGCGTAGGCGACCAGGCCCAACAGGTAGCGGACGTTCACGTCGCGGATGAAGGCCGGCTGGACGCCCTCGACGAGCAGGTTCGCCCGGACAGCGCGATGCCAGACCAGGTTGAACCCGACGGCGCATGCGGTCAGCGTTCCCCCGTAGAGCAGAGCGGCGGTGCGTGCGTCGACACCGCTGGTGTGCTCGGAGACCAGTCGGGTCGGCAGCGGTAGAAACGATACGCAGCCGAGCAGGAGCAGGTTGAGCAGCAGCAGCAACTGGTCGACGCGGTCGATCAGCCGGAAGAGCGCATGGTGGTTGGCCCACATGATCCCGATCTGGAGGAAGCTGGCAGCGAAGGCGCCGATTTCGGGTAACGCATGATGCAGCGCCGCCGCCAGGCTCTCCTCCGGCGCCTGGTCGACCCGGACCTCGAGGATGAGCAGGGTGATCGCGATGGCGAAGACGCCGTCGCTGAACGCCTCCAGTCGCCCGGCGCTCCCGCGCTCGGCGACCCCCCACCACCGGTTCGCCACTCGAGCCATACGCCCTCCTTCAGGCCGCGGCATTCGTCGCCGGCCGGTAACGTAACCAGCGTTGCCGGCCGGACACGCCTGCCGGCCGCGGGGTTCGCTCTCGGCTGATCTCGGTCAGGGATCGCGCTTTACCGGCGGCCAGGGTCGAGCGGCCGCGACAACGCGTCACCCACGCCGCGATACCTCATCAGGACCGCACCGCCAGCGCCGGCGCGGGCCGCCGCGACCGTCCGCAGTGGACGGAGCCGCCGGTGGTAGGTACGCCCGTCCACATTGTGCGGCGGGCGGCAGCGCGGCCCGTGCTCGTCACCCGAGCGACCGGCCGGGTCGGGCTCGCGATCACCGTCGGCGGGCTGTCCCGGCGCTGGCTCGCCGTACTAGTCGCCGCGGCCGGTGGACGGCCACCGGGGGGTCCGCTTCTCCAGGAAGGCGTCGATCCCTTCCGCCGCGTCCAGGTCGGAGAGGTCTCGCACCATGGCGTCCGCAGCCACCGCGTAGGCGGTGTCGAGGGGCTGGTCGATCTGAGCGTAGAACGTGCGCTTGCCGTTCGCGATCACTGGGGCGGAGTGGGCCAGTATCGCTCTGGCCAGCTCGTCGACCTCGGTGTCGAGGTGCTCGTGCGGGACCACCCGGTTGACGAGTCCCCAGTCGAGAGCGGTGGCCGCGTCGATCGGTGTCCCCGTCAGCAGCATCTCCATGGCCCGCTTCCGGCCGACCGACCTGGCGACCCCGACCGCGGGCGTCGAGCAGAACACGCCGATGTTCACGCCGGGCAGCGCGAAACGGGCGGTATCGGCGGCGACGGCGAGGTCGCACATCGACACGAGCTGGCAGCCGGCAGCCGTCGCGATGCCGTGCACCCGGGCGATCACGGGCTGGGGGATCCTGTTCAGAGTGATCATCAGGTGGTTGCACTCGGCGAACAGGGTGTTCTGCCAGACCGGATCGTCCGTGTGTGCGCGCATCTCGGCCATGTCGTGCCCCGCGCAGAATCCGCGGCCCTCCGCCGCGAGGACGACCACGCGCGCCGAGCCGTCCTCGGCCAGCGCGTCGAGCTCCGCCTGCAGCGCGGCGATCATGTCGCGCGACAGCGGGTTGTAGCGGTCGCCGCGGGTGAGGGTGAGCCGGACGATCCCGTCCGCGACGTCCCGCCGGACCGAGGCCCGTCCCTGCCCGACCTCGCTCGTCGTCCCGGGCGTTCGTACGGTCTCGACCATGACGTGCTCCCTCCTCGATCGCCTGCTCGATCGGCCTACTCGATCGCCGCCGTCGAGCGGGAACGTTGGCGCAGGACATGCTTCTGGATCTTGCCTGTCGAGGTTTTCGGAATCTCGGTGAAGACCACCGTGCGCGGCACCTTGAAGCCCGGCAGCAGTCGCCGGCAGTGCTCGATCAGCTCGGCCTCCGATACCGACGCTCCCGGCTGCAACTCCACGTAGGCGCACGGCGTCTCGCCCCACTTCTCGTCGGGCTGCGCGACGACTCCCACGAAGGCGACCGCGGGGTGGCGGTCGAGCGCCTCCTCGACCTCCACCGACGAGATGTTCTCGCCGCCGGAGATGATGACGTCCTTGGCCCGATCCTTGATCTTCACGTAGCCGTCCGGTTCCCGCACCGCCAGGTCTCCGGAGTGGAACCAGCCGCCGGCGAAGGCCCTCTCCGTGGCCGAAGGGTTCTTGAAGTACCCCATCATCGTGATGTTGCCGCGGAAGACGATCTCGCCGACCGTCTCGCCGTCCGCGGGCACCTCGTCGCCGCTCTCGTGGTCGATAACGGTGACCCTGTCCTCGAGCAGGTAGCGGACGCCCTGGCGCCCGTTGCGCCGCGCGCGGGTCGGGCCGTCCAGGTCCGCCCAGGCGGCGTGCTTGGCGCACACGGTGGCAGGCCCGTAGACCTCGGTCAGCCCGTAGACGTGGGTGAGATCGATCCCGAGCCGTTCGGCGCCCTCGAAGGTGCGCGCCGGCGGTGGCGCGGCCGCGATCATCGCATGGAGCTCGTGGTCGAGCGTCGCCCGCAGTTCGGGCGGGGCGTCGATGAGCAGGTTGTGGACGATCGGGGCGCCGCAGTAGTGGGTGACCCGGTGCTCGGCGATCAGCCGGTAGATCGCCGCGGCCTCCACCGCCCGCAGGCAGACGTTCGTTCCGGCGTTCGCCGCCATCGTCCAGGGGAAGCACCAACCGTTGCAGTGGAACATCGGCAGCGTCCACAGGTACACGCTGTGCCTCGGCATGTCCCAGGTGAGGATGTTCCCCACGGCGTTGAGGTGAGCGCCGCGGTGGTGCACGACGACGCCTTTCGGGTCGCCCGTGGTGCCCGAGGTGTAGTTCAGGGAGATGGCCTGCCACTCGTCGGCAGGCTCGTCCCGGTCGTACCGGGGGTCCGCGGAGGCGAGCAGGGACTCGTACTCCTCGGTGCCGATCGGCTCGCCCGGGCCGGTGTACTCGGAGTCGTCGACGTCCACCACTGTCGGAGGCCGGTCCAGTGCAGCCACGGCCCTGGCCGCGAGGCTGCTGAAGGCGCGGTCGACGAGCAGGACCTTCGCCTCGCAGTGTTCGAGGATGAACGTGATGCCGGCGGCGTCGAGGCGGGTGTTGAGCGGCACGAGGACGGCCCCGGTCATAGGGATCCCGAAGTGGGCCTCGATCATCTCGGGGGTGTTCGCGAGCAGGACCGCCACGGTGTCGCCCCGTCCGATGCCCCGGGCGGCGAGCGCGGACGCCAGCCGGCGGCACCGGTCCCGGGTCGCGCTCCAGCTGTACCGACGCGCCCCGTGCACGACGGCGAGGTGCTCGGGATACACGTCTGCGCTCCAGTCGAGGAACACCAGCGGTGTCAGCGCAGCGAAGTTCGCCGTCCGGCGTCCCAGCCCGACCTCGAAATCCTCGACTGCCACGGGTCCTCCAGGGCGTGGGCGACCGGTCCACCGAATCTAGCCGCCGCGGCCCGACGCCGGGAGGTTTCGGCAGCTGGACCGGCTCTCCGCCGAGAAGGCTCGATCGCTATTGGCGTCGTGCGGTCCCGGGCAGAACATCTAGGCGATGCCGTTGCTGGTCAGCGCGCCGACGGCGACCAGATTGGCACGATGTAGCCAGGTGTCCTCGAGAGCAAAGCCGCCGCCGCGGGTAACGGCGCCGCGGAGCGGAATGGCCCAGAGATGCTCGATCAGTGCCACCACAGCGCAAGCGTCCGCCGGAATGGCGTCCGAAATCGCCCACGCCTCGCCGGCATCTAAGCCGTAGGCGCAATCCGCCGTGCCGGCGTCGGCTCCCACCTTGAGGCCCTCGCAATGGGAGTCGAACCCGATGAGCGCACCGAGGATCTCGCCGAACTCCGGCCACTCCCCGCCCCCGGCGTCGAGGACGTCCACCGTCGTGAGGCAACCATCCTCGTCCTTGCTGACGAAGATGGCGTCGAGGAGGCGAATCAACTCGCCGCTGCGAAGCCGCCGCAGTTCGGGGAGGATCCGACCGGCGAACTCGTCGCCAGCGAAGCCGACGACAACGATCTGTACCGGTCCGCGCTCGGTCACGGATCCTCCTTGGCAGCCCAGCCGCGCCGGATTCCGATCTTTCCCCGCCGCCCTGAGCTCGTCCCACGGCGTGCTACCCCTGTCCGGCCGAATGTCCTGCTGTTGCTCAGGGAGCTGATCGGCTCGGGCCTGAGGGCCCAGACCGCCCACGATGGCGGCGCGGAGCAGCCGCCTTTGCTGGCCGGCCAGTAGCACCGTCGCCGTCATGGCCATAGGGTCGTTGGTGCCCGGCGTCACGTCACCATCCCGACCGGATGAGCCACGTGTGCCGGCTCGGGTACGAGTGCATCCGCCGACACCGAGACCGGGCCGCCGGCGGGCTCTAGTCGCTCCCGCCGGGCGGTGGGTCGGACGTGCGCTTGTCGTCAGTCGGCAGCGGCCGGTGCCGCCTCGTGCTGTTTGAAATCGCCGGCTACCGGGCTGAGAAGGTAAGATCTAGCCGGCTGCCCCAGATCCCGGCGGTGCACACCTCATCGCGTCGATGCAGGGTGGATTCATGACCGGGAGCAGCGTCGGGAAGCTTGCGGTAGCCCAGAGTGCGCCCAAGATCCAGGCGCCGATTCTTCGAGACGGTCTGGTTGCCCGCACCAGGCTCCTCAGACATCTCGCCGCAACCCCGGACGACGTTCCGCTCGTGCTGCTGGCGGCGCCCGCCGGGTACGGGAAGACGACTGTGTTGAGCCAGTGGTCGGCTACAGATGCCCGGGACTTCACCTGGGTGACGGTCGAGGAGGCGGACAAGGATCCGGTTCGGCTCGCCGGGCGCATTGCCCGCGCACTGCACCGAATCGAGCCGCTGGACCCAGCGGTCTTCCGGGCGCTGGCGGACGGGGACGGATCACGACATCTTGTTGCGCTGCCCCACCTGCTGGCCTCATTGCGGAGCTGGGCGCGACCGGGAGTACTGGTGCTCGACGACGCCCACGAGCTGCAGACCGTAGGGGCGGTGAACTTCGTCCGCGCGCTCGCCGCCGGCCTTCCGCCGGGGTTCCGCATCGCGGCCGGATCTCGGCTCGTGCTTGCCTTCGGCCGCCTGCGCAGCGAAGGCCGGTACGTCGAGTTCGGCCCTGACCACCTGAAGTTCACCGAGGACGAGGCACGAGTCGTTCTCCTGGCGGCAGGTGTCGACTGCTCCGACCACGCGCTGAGAGCGCTGGTCCGGCGCACCGAGGGATGGCCAGCAGGGGTCTACCTCGCCGCGTTGGCCACCCGGGCCGCATCGGACGCGGCCGAGACAGCGGGCGGGATCGCCGGTGATGACCCGTTCATCGTGGACTACGTTCGCGACGAACTGCTCGCCCGAGAGTCTTCGGCAACCGTTCGGTTCCTGCTACGCACCGCCGCGCTCGGACACATGTGCGGTGCGCTCTGCGACCACGTGCTGGGCGGCAGCGGCTCCGCCAGCCGGCTCGCCGACGCCGCCCGCCGCAACCTGTTCGTCGTGCCGCTGGACCGGCACGGCGAGTGGTACCGCTATCACCGCCTGATAGCCGAGATGCTTCTCTCAGAGCTCCGGCGGCGCGAACCCGGCGAGGAGCTGCGGGTGCACCGGCGCGCGGCCGCATGGTACGTGGAGCGAGGCCTGCCCGAGGAGGCCATCGCGCATGCCGTCGCCGGCCAGGACACCATGACCGCGGCCACGCTGGTCAACCGGCATGCAGGCGAGTTCTGCGCCGAAGGGCGACTCCGCACGGTCTGCGGCTGGTTGGATGCGCTGGACTCCGCCGGGCTCGCCGACTACCCGCCGCTGGCGATCACCGCGGCCTGGATCTTCGCGCTCTCCGGAGATCCGCTGCGCGCTCAGCAGTGCCTCCACGTGGCGGAGCGCGGATCTTTCGAGGGCCCGCTGCCGGACGGCAGCATCTCGCTCACCTCCGCCATCGCGGTCCTGCGTGCGGTCATGGGAGGGCTGGGAGTCGACCGGATGCTCCTGGACGCGACCGCGGCCGTGGACCTCGAGCAACCGGGCAGCCCTTGGCACCCGATCGCCATGGGGATGCTCGGCGTCGCGCACGCGCTTACCGGCGCTCCCGGACTGGCGGTGAAGGAGCTCAGCCTTGCGGCGCGCGCCGGACGCGCGGCGCAACCACCCGCTGCTGCTGCCGCACTCGCCGAGATCTCGCTGCTCGCGGCCGACCGGGACGACTGGCCCCGCGCGGAACGGAAGGCCGGCCAGGCTCTGGAGGTGATCGCGACCGGCCATCTCCAGCAGCACCTGTTCAGCATCATGAGCTATACCGCCGCCGCCAGGGTCGCCGCCCACCAGCGGGACCGGCAGGCTGCCCGGCGCCACGTCGGTACGGCGTTGCGTCTGTACACGGCACCCTCACCGGCAGCGTTCCCCTGGCTCTCGGCTCAGGTCGCCCTCACGCTGGGCCAGATCTTCCTCGACCTCGGCGACTTCGTCGCCGCCCGCCACTGGGCCGAGGAAGCGCGCGGGCATCTCACCCGGCTGCTGACTGAAGGAACACTCCGGGACCAGCTGCGCCGGCTGTCGGCCGACCTGGCCCGACAAGGCGGACACGTCCGAGTCCCGAGCCCGATGGCGCTGAGTCCGGCCGAGATGCGCGTGCTCCAACTGCTGCCGACCCACCTCTCGCTCGGCGAGATCGGCGATGAGCTGTACACCTCGCGGAACACCGTGAAGACCCACGTCGCCGCGGTCTACCGGAAGCTGCAGTGCTCCACCCGCACGCAGGCGGTGCAACGTGGCCACGACCTCGGCCTGCTCGCATCCTGAGCTGGTTCGTCCCGCGGAGATCGACCCAGCCGGCACGAGGACCCCGGTGCTCCGGCGCCTGTGGGCCGGCCGGTCGATGATCGTCGTGAGAACTGTCGCTCCCGACCGCGCGAGACGACGTTCGGCCTATCCGTGGCGGGTGAAGCCCGCCGCCTGCGGGTGCGGTCAGATAGGGGTGCGCGTCCGCCGCCGTGCCTCGGTCCCGGGCCGTGTGAGCTTGGTGGATGAGCCGAGGTGACCTCCTTCGCAGGGTCGTCCCGCTGCGGAGACCGATGTGCGCGGAAGGAGCGATGACGTGGACCGAGAGTTCAAAGGCACGATCGGCATCGACATCAGGGATTCGGTTCCGGACTGGTCGCCGTTCGCGCCGCCCAAGGCGCCGGCCGGCGCGCCCAACGTCGTCTACATCGTGCTCGACGACGTGGGTTTCTCGGCGATGAACTGCTACGGCGGGCCGATCGAGACGCCGAACATCGATCGCATCGCCGCCGACGGCGTGCGGTTCACGCAGTGGCACACCACGGCGCTCTGCTCGCCGACCCGCTCCTGCCTGCTGACCGGGCGCAACCACACCCGGAACTCGATGGCCTGCATCACCGAGGCCGCGGTCGGTTTCCCGAATGCGAGCGGGACGATCCCGCCGGAGAACGGCATGCTCCCGGAGATCCTCGGCGAGTTGGGGTGGAACACCTACATGGTCGGCAAGTGGCATCTGTGCCCGACCATCGAGATGAACGTGGCCTCGACCCGACGCAACTGGCCGTCCGGCCGCGGGTTCGAGCGCTGGTACGGCTTCCTCGGCGCCGAGACCAACCAGTGGTATCCGGACCTGGTGTACGACAACCACCCGGTCGACCAGCCGAAGTCGCCGCAGGAGGGCTACCACCTCACCGAGGACCTCACCGACAAGGCGCTGGAGTTCATCAAGGACGCGAAGGTGCTCGCGCCGGACAAGCCGTTCTTCCTGTACTACGCGCCTGGTGCGGCCCATGCGCCGCACCATGCCCCGAAGGAGTGGATCGCCAAGTTCAGGGGGCGCTTCGACATGGGGTACGAGGCGCTGCGGGAGCAGACGCTGGCGCGGCAGAAGGAGATGGGGATCGTCCCGGCCGGCACCGAGCTGCCCGAGCTGAACCCGCTCGGTACGTCGGAGTCCCATACCGGTCCCGACGGTCAGCCGTTCCCGCCGTTGGACGTCACCAGGCCCTGGGAGTCGCTGTCGGAGGACGAGAAGAGACTGTTCCGCCGGATGGCCGAGGTGTACGCCGCGTTCTTGGCCCACGCCGACCATCACATCGGCCGGCTGCTGGACTACCTGGAGGAGTCCGGGCAGCGCGAGAACACCATGATCATCCTCGTATCCGACAACGGCGCCAGCGGCGAGGGCGGCCCGGACGGTTCGGTGAACGAGAACAAGATGTTCAACGGCATCCCGGACGACATGCAGGCGAACCTGGCAATGCTGGAGGAGCTCGGCGGGACCAAGACCTACAACCACTATCCCAACGGTTGGGCGATGGCCTTCAACACCCCGTTCAAGATGTGGAAGCGGTACGAGTTCAACGGCGGCACGGCCGACCCCTGCATCATCTCCTGGCCCTCGGCCAAGGCTGGCCCGGGCACCGCGACCGGCAAGGGGGAGCTGCGGCATCAGTATCACCACGCGATCGACATCGTGCCGACCGTCCTGGACACGTTGGGCGTGACGCCGCCGGACACGATCAAGGGTCACGTGCAGAGCCGCTTCGATGGCGTGAGCATGCGCTACACCATCGACCTGGCGTCGGGGCCGTCGGACCGCAAGACGCAGTTCTACTCGATGCTCGGCTCCCGGGGCATCTGGCACGACGGCTGGAAGGCCGTCACCACCCACCCCACGATCAGTGGTTGGAGCCACTTCAACGAGGACACCTGGGAGCTCTACCACACCGACACCGACCGGTCCGAGCTGCACGACCTGGCGGCCGAGCACCCGGACAAGCTGCGGGAGATGGTGAACCTGTGGTACGCCGAGGCCGGCGCCAACGGCGCCTTCCCCCTCGACGACCGGTCCGCGATCGAGATCATCCTGACGCCGAGGCCGCTGCTCACCCCGGCCCGTGACCGGTACGCCTACTTCCCGGGCACCGCCGAGGTACCCGAGCAGCAGGCGGTGAACGTCCGCAATCGGTCGTTCACCATCGGCGCGGTGGTCGACCTCCCCGCTGCCGGCGCCCAGGGCGTCCTGTTCGCCCAGGGTGCCCGGTTCGGTGGGCACGCCCTCTACGTCAAGGACAACCGGCTGCACTACGTCAACAACTTCGTCGGCCTGGTCGAGCAGAAGATCGACGGGACCGAGGATGTGCCGGTGGGCGAGAACCAGATCCTGTCGGCTTCGTTCGACAAGGACGGGGAGGACCCACCGGGTGTGTCCACCGGGATCCTGTCCCTGTACCACGGCGACCGGAAGGTCGGCGAAGGCCGGATCAAGACGCAGCCGGGGATGTTCTCGCTCGCCGGCGAGGGCCTGTGCGTCGGCCGGGACAGCGGCGAGCCGGTCACCGACGACTACCCGGGTGTCCACCCGCACGAGTTCACCGGCGGCACGATCCACCGGGTCGCGGTCGACGTGAGCGGTGATCCCTACGTGGACCTCGAACGTGAAGCGGCGGCCATGCTCGCCCGTGAGTAGCCCAGTTACCCGACCGACCATCGGGCCGTACCCGATCGACCCGAGAGTTCAACAAGGAGGCGCTATGGGATTCTGCCCGGTCGATGTGATGGTCATCGGCTTCCCCGGCAACAAGTTCAGCGGCCGCATCGCTCCGGCGGTGCTGGAACTTGTCGACGACGGCACGATCCGCGTGATCGATCTGCTGTTCGTCAGCAAGGACGCCGACGGTGTGGTCACCACGCTCGCCGCGTCGGACGTCGACGCACAGACCGGGCCGGCCTACCTCTCGATCAACGTGGTCCAGCCGGGGGCGCTGGGCCCGGAAGACGCCGAGGAGCTGACCGAGGACCTGAAGCCCAACAGTTCGGCGCTGCTGATCGCGTTCGAGAACATCTGGGCGCAGAAGGTCGTCGACGCGTGCCGGGATGCCGACGCCGTCATGATCGATCAGATCCGCATTCCCGCCGACGTGGTCGAGGCCGTCGTCGCCGCGAGCTAGAAACCAGCCCGACTTCCGAGACAGAGAGGCTCGACAATGGGATTGCTACGCATGGCCGCCCGCACCGCGGTCGTCGCCGGCACCGCCACCGCCGTCTCCGGACGCGTCGCACGGCGGCAAGCCAGGAAGTACGACGATCAGGCCCCACAGCAGCAGGAACCGGAACCGCAGTACGACGATGCCCCGGCCCCGGCCGAGGGAGGCGGCGAGGACCCCGACATGGCCAGGCTTCAGCAGCTAGCACAACTGCACAGTCAAGGCGTGCTGTCCGACGACGAGTTCGCGGCCGCGAAGGCGAAGGTGCTAGGGATCTGAACCGGCTCGTACCCGAGGCAGGCGAGCGCGAGGCAGCTCCCTATTCGCGCTTGGCCGGGGTCTATGACGAGATGATCGTGGACTCCTGCCACGGGCGCTGGGCCGCCCATCTCGATGAACTGTGGCGTGCGGACAGCCACGGCGTGCGCACAGTGCTCGACCTTTGCTGCGGAACCGGCCTCATGGCGAAGGCGCTCATCCAACTCGGATATCAGGTCACCGGCGTCGACGGCTCGTCCGCGATGCTGGCCCGGGCGCGCCACCTGCTCCCCCCGGGCACGGTCCTGGCCCGGCAGGTCCTTCCCGATCTGACGGTCGACGGCCCGTTCGACGCGGCCGTATCCACCTTCGACGGCCTCAACTACCTCACCCCGGCCGAGTTCGCGTCGACGGTGTCCGCGGTCGGCCGCCGGCTCCGTCCCCGGGGCTGGCTCGTGTTCGACGTGCACGCCGACGCGATGCTGGAATTCGCCCGGTCCCATCCGGTCGTCGAGGGTGACGCAGCCGGAAAGCGCTTCACCATCCGCAACGACGTGAACGTGCGGGCCCGGAGCTGCGTCACCCGGATCGACGTCACCGGGGAGACCGCGGCCGACACGTTCAGCGAGCAGCATCGCCAGTACTTCTTCACCGACCCGGACGTTCGCGACGCGCTCTCCGCCGCCGGCTTCGGGCCGGCCTTGGTCACCGACGAGTACACCGATCAGCCGGCTAGCCGGTCGACGCTGCGTAGTACCTGGATCTGCCGGCGCGGCGCACCCTGACGGCCGGCCCCCATCGGCCCGGCGCTATCCCGACGTCGGCGTCGGTTGGGGCTACCACGGCCAGGAACTGGTGATCTCGGTCATATCGACCGCGACCGACCGCCGGGCCGGCGAGCTGAGCCTGGTCCCGACCGGTCACCGCTCAAGGCCACTCCAGTCCACCAACCTGGTTGTCAGCCGAGAGCAGCTGCTCGGCGTCGCCGGGGCAGCCGAGCACTCGCAGCTCGCTGTCGTGGAGCGCTGCTATGTGGCCGGCAACGGCCAGCGCGGCCATGCCGGTCTCGTCGGCGTGGGTCACCGCGGTCAGATCGACGACCAACGTTCTGCCCGGTGTGATTCCTTGGATCAGAATGTCGAGCAACTCACAGCTGGACGTGGCGTCGACCGCTCCGCCGACGGCGACGTAGTCCGATCCGTCGCAGAACGTGCCCCGCTCCACCGCGAGAGCAGCCCCTCCCTCTGCTGGCATTGCCGGTCCCATCGTGACGCTGGCGACGATCCCTTACCTCATAAGGAGCACCCTCGGACGACGCGACGACATGGTCCCCGCTCGGGGTAGCAGTCAAACGTGTCGTCACCGTGAGGATGGACCGGCCTCGCGGTCGATCTCGTCGGTAGCGAAGACGGTCGCCCAGTCGTTCTTGAGGCTGACCACGGTCCAGCCCTCCCGGTCCGCCTGTTTCAGCGCCTCCTTGGCTCCGGCCGTATAGGCGAACTCACGGGCCGGGTCGTCGTGCAGGACCAGTAGCCGCGGCCCTGTCGCAGGCACCGGCCGTCCAAGACCAGCGGCATCGCTGGCTTCCGTAGCAGGATCTCAGTCGAGCGGCGTCGCGCCTCATCCGGATCGAGTGAAACCCCAACAGGGGCGTCCGCATGTGCCACGGTCAACGGGCCGCCCGATCTTCCCTGTCCGTCGTCCCAGCTCGCGGTCAGCGTTCGGGTCTCGGCTTCGGTGAAAGGATCGCCTGCTTCGCTTCGATCCGGCGTGCCCGCACCCGGGTACCAAGTAGCGTCAAGACCCCGCCGATCAGCAGCCCTGCCAGGTTGACGAGCAGGATCGACACGGACTTGCCCCCTTCGGACAGGTATCCCATGGCCACGGCCACGCCGACATTGGCTGCGGCCGGGATGGTGGTGATCGATACCAGCACGCCAACTACTGCGCCCGACTTGGCCCGGCCCAGGGCGATGATCCCGGCCGCGCCGGCAACAAGGGCGACCACGAACGCCCCCAGGTTGGCCCCGATGAGTAGGCCGCTGAGGGGCCGCTGCCCGGCCAGGTAGGCCGCGGGGATCCGGTCCAGCACGCGGGCGACCAGGATTATCAGGAAGGCCGCCAGGGCAGCCATGGGGAACCCCAACGCCAGAGCGCGCAGCGACTTCCAGGCCGGCCCGAAGGCCCGGTTCACCAGGGCGACCGACAATGCGGCCATCGGACCGTAGTCCGGGGAGACGATCATCGCGCCCACCACCAGCACCGGGTTGTTCGTGACGACGGCGATCGCCGCGAGGATGCCGGCCAATACCATCAGCACCCCGAAGCTGACCGAGAACGCCGAGTCATCGCTGGTCCGCGCCGAGACCTCCGCCCAGACGACAGTGTCGATCTCGGGCGTGAGGATCTCGGCTTGGGCGTTGTCGGCCGCGGCGGAGACGACGGCCTCCAGCTCGGTCACCGTGATCCCACCGCGATCGCCCACTCCAGCCGCCCGGAGGCGTCGGAGCAGCGGGTTCACCGACGCCCGGACCACATCGCAGGCGACCAGGTCACCCGGAGGCTCGGTCGCGGCGCCTAGGTCGGCGGTGATGTGAGTGACGCCGGGATCCTCGATCAGCTCCTGGAGCACCGCCGTCGTGAGATCCGGCGGCGTGATGATGCGAAGGTGGAGCATGACAGCCGACCATTGCCTGGAGAGTGTCCGATGAGACAGGCGAAGCAACGCTGCGGATCTGCACTCCATCCGTCGTGAGGCCTGGTACCTCACCTTCGGACGTGCAGGCAGATACAACTTCATCCCAATGAATGAATCCGCGCGCCTCCTGCGGACGCAGAACCGGCCGAGTGGCGCGCACCCGGTCGCAGACCCTCCCCGGCGGATGAAGAGAGCCGCCGCCCGCTCCTGCACCGTTGGGTAGCCCGTGACGATGGCTTCTGTAGGGCGGTGGAGATGTGGCTGACGACCAGCACTATGACGTGATCGTGATCGGAAGCGGGGCGGGGGGCGGAACGCTCGTCCACCGGCTGGCTCCGTCCGGCAAGCGTGTGCTGCTCCTCGAACGTGGCGGCTATCTGCCGCGCGAGCGGGACAACTGGGACTCCACGGCGGTGTTCGTCGCCGGCCGTTATCGCGCACCGGAGTTCTGGTACGACGGCCACGGGCACGAGTTCCCACCCGAGGTCAACTACTACGTCGGCGGGAACACGAAGTTCTACGGCGCGGCGCTGTTCCGGCTGCGGCCGGAGGACTTCGGCGAGCTCCACCACCACGGCGGAATCTCGCCGGCGTGGCCGATCGACTACGCCGATCTCGAGCCGTACTACACCGAGGCCGAGCATCTCTACCTGGTGCACGGCCGGCATGGGGAGGACCCGACCGAGGGGCCGGCGAGCGCTCCGTACCGGTTCGGGCCGGTGGAACACGAGCCGCGGATCCAGCAGCTGTCCGACGACCTGGAGAAGCAGGGACTGCACCCGTTCCACCTGCCGATCGGCGTCAACCTCAGCCAGGACGGCCAGGGCCGGGCCACGCACGACAGTGTCTGCATCCGGTGCGACCGGGTGGACGGGTTCCCGTGCGTGGTCAATGGCAAGTCCGACGCCCAGGTCATCTGCGTGGACCCAGCGCTCGCGTACGGGAACGTCGAGATGATGACCGACGCCCACGTGCTGCGGCTGGAGACCGACGCCTCCGGGCGCATGGTCACCAAGGTCGTGACCGAGCTCGGCGACGGCTCGACCGTCGGCTACAGCGCGGACGTGGTCGTGGTCGCCTGCGGCGCGGTCAACTCCGCGGTGCTGCTGCTGCGCTCGGCCAACGACCAGCACCCGAACGGGCTGGCGAACAGCTCGGACGTCGTCGGTCGGCACTACATGCGGCACAACAACCAGGCGCTGATGGCGGTGTCGAAGGAGCCGAACCCGACCCGGTTCCAGAAGACGCTCGCCCTGCACGACTGGTACTTCGGGTCCGACGACTGGGACTACCCGCTGGGCGGGATCCAGATGCTCGGCAAGTCCGACACCGACCAGGTCCGCAGCGGGGCGCCGCGGTGGGCCGGCAAGGTCTCGCCGGGGATGCCGTTCGAGGTGCTCGCCCACCACGCGGTGGACTTCTGGCTCTGCGGCGAGGACCTGCCGCTGCCCGACAGCCGGGTCACGCTCGGCCGCGACGGCAGCATCCACCTCGCCCTCGACGAGAACAACAACGCGGAGGGCAGCAAGCGGCTGCTGCACAAGCTGGACGGAATGCTCGGCGACCTCGGCATGCACCCGCACCGGCTGCTCGACCACAGCATCTACCTGCACAAGGGGATGCCGATCGGGGCGACCGCGCACCAGGCCGGGACGGTGCGCTTCGGCCGGGACCCGGCCAGCTCGGCCCTCGACGTCAACTGCAAGGCCCACGACCTCGACAATCTCTACGTCGTGGACACCAGCTTCTTCCCGAGCATCGGCGCGGTGAACCCGTCGCTGACCGCGATCGCCAACGCCCTTCGCGTCGGCGACCACCTCATCGACCGGCTGAGCTGAGCCGCAGCGCGACGGCGAACCCGACGCCGGGCACCGCCGTCCGACCCCGACGAGCAGGAGAACCAGATGGCAACCGAGCAGATGGACGCGCTCGTGATCTTCGGGGCGACCGGGGACCTGGCGAAGCTGGAGACCTTCCCCGCTCTGGTGGGCCTCGTCGACCGCGGCGTGCTCGACGTGCCCGTGGTCGGCGTCGCCAAGAGCGGCTGGGGGCTCGACCAGTTCCGCGACTACGCCGCCGCGTCGCTCCGGCTCAACGGCATGGACCCGGACAGCCGCCCGGCGGCCCGGATGCTGGGTCTGCTCCGCTACGTGGACGGCGACCTCGACGACGACGCCACGTACGCGGCCATGTCCGACGCGATCGGGGACGGTCAGGGCCAGGCGTTGTTCTATCTAGAGGTGCCGCCGCCGTTGTTCGGGCGGATCGCCAAGGGCATCTCGACCAGCGGCCGGGCCGACGGCGCGCGGGTGATGGTCGAGAAGCCCTTCGGCACCGACCTCGCCGGCGCCCAGGCGCTGAACCGGACGATGAACGAGTTCTTCCCGGAGGACGCGATCTACCGGGTGGATCACTGGTTGGGCCTGGACCCGCTGGAGAACGTGCTGTTCGCCCGGTTCGGCAACGAGGTCATCGATGCGCTGCTGAACCGCGACCACGTGGACAGCGTCCAGATCACGATGGCCGAGGCATTCGACGTCGCCGACCGGGGCAGCTTCTATGACCGCACCGGGGCCATCCGCGACGTCGTGCAGAACCACATGCTGCAGGTCCTCGCCAGCGTGCTGGCCGACGCGCCGGCCGCGCGCGGCCACGACGCCTGGCGAAAGGAAAAGGCGAAGCTGATCGGGTCTCTGCGGCCGCTGACACCGGCAGACATCGTCAAGGGCCAGTACGAGGGCTACCTGGACGTCGCCGGTGTGGCGCCCGGATCGAGCACCGAGAGCTATGTCGCGGTGCGCATCGCGGTCGACTCGCCGCGGTGGGAGGGCGTCCCGATCGCGATCCGCGCGGGCAAGTGCATGCCGGTCACCGCGACCGAGGTGGCGATCCGATTCCGCCCGTCACCCCATGACATCCTCGATCCGGGCGAGACCTTCGAGCCGAACGTGCTGCGGTTCCGCATCTGGCCGGAGAGCGAGGTCGGGCTCACCCTGAACGGCAAGAAGCCGGGAGCGGGCTGGGTCCCGCAGCGGGAGGACCTCGCGTTCGCCCAGCAGCCGGGGTCCGACATGCGCCCGTACGACCGGCTGATCGGCGCCGCCCTGACCGGGGAGCGGTGGCTGTTCGCCCACCAGCAGACCGTGGAGGCAGCCTGGCGGGTGGTCGACCCGGTGCTCGGGCCGGTCGTCCCGGTCCAGCCTTATGCCCGCGGCAGCTGGGGACCCAAGGACGCCGACCGGCTGCTGCCCGAGGGGCACGCCTGGCACGACCCAGCCGGCTGAGTCTGATGGGTGACAACATCGTCGACCACGTCGTCCCGCGGCGCGTGGTGATCGTCGGTGGCGGCTTCGCCGGCTTGTTCGCGGCCCGGGAGCTGCGGCACCGGCCGGTCGAGGTCACCGTCGTGGACCGGGCCGCCCACCACCTCTTCCAGCCGCTGCTCTACCAGTGCGCCACCGGGGTCCTGTCCGAGGGCCAGATCGCGGTCCCGCTGCGCAAGCTGTTCAAGCGGTACGACAACGTCGACTGCCTCGTGGCCGAGGTCACCGACGTCGACGTGGGCGCTCGCGAGGTGCTGGCCGTGCGGCCGTTCGGGGGCACGATCCGGCTGCCGTACGACGACCTCATCGTCGCCGCCGGCGTCCAGCAGTCCTACTTCGGCCACGACGAGTTCGCGCCGTACGCGCCCGGGATGAAGACGCTCGCGGACGCGCTGGTGATCCGCCGGCGCGTCTTCGGCGCGTTCGAGATGGCGCAGACCGCGACCGATCCGGCCGAGCGGCGGCGCTGGCTCACCTTCGCCCTGGTGGGTGCCGGGCCGACCGGGGTCGAGCTCGCCGGCCAGATCCGGGAGCTGGCCACCCTGACCCTCCGCAACGAGTTCCGCCGGCTCGACCCGGAGGAGGCCAGGGTGCTGCTCTTCGACGCCGGCACGATGCCGCTGGCCCCGTTCGGGCCGAAGCTCTCGGCAAAGGCCGCGAAGACGCTGGCCACGATGGGCGTCGAGATGCACCTGCACTCGATGGTCACCGACGTCGACCAGCACGGCCTCGTCGTGCGGGACAAGGACGGCGTCTCCACCCGGTACGAAGCCGGCAACGTGTTGTGGACCGCCGGCGTCGCGGCGCCTCCGCTCGCTGGCATGCTGGCCAAGGCAACCGGGGCCGAGCAGGACCGGGCCGGCCGGATCGTCGTCCAGCCCGACCTCACGATCCCGGGGTACCCGGAGATCTCCGTCGTCGGCGACCTGATGAGCCTCGACAAGCTGCCGGGGGTAGCTGAGGTCGCGATGCAGTCGGGATTCCACGCCGGCAAGCTGATCAAGCAGCGGGTCGACGCCGGCGGGACAGCCGCGACGCCGGGCGCGCCCTTCCACTACCGCGACCTCGGTTCGGCCGCATACCTCTCCCGCGGGCGGGCGGTGATCTCCGTGGGCCGGTTCCGGGCCAGCGGCCTGATCGGCTGGCTCGCCTGGCTCGGGATCCACCTCGCGTTCCTGACCACGTTCCGCAACCGGTTCGGGGCGATCCTGACCTGGGCGCTGGCGTTCAGCCGGGAGTCGCGGCGGGAGCGCCCGTTCTCGATGCAGCAGATCGTTGCCGGCGGGGACGTCTACCAGCCGTCGATGGCGGGCCGGGGAGTCCAGCCCGACCCCGCGGCGCCGCCGCGTGACCCGGCACCGCCGGTCGATGACGCACCGCCGGATGCGGGAGAGCGGCCGGTGCGGGCGGGAGGAGTTCCGTGACCGGGAGCGCGTACCAGGTGCTGGCCGAGCAGTCGCAGGTGCTGCCCGCGCGCGAGCAGATGGCCTTCACCCTCATGTTCCACGTCATCCTGGTGCCGCTCGGGGTGGCACTGCCGTTCATCACCCTGCTGATGAACTACCTGGGGCTGCGCCGCAAGGACGCGGTCGCCTTCCAGCTGGCCCGGCGCTGGTCGACGGTGATGGCCATCCAGTTCGCCATCGGCGTCGTCACCGGCACCGTCATCAGCCTGGAATTCGGGCTGCTCTGGCCGGGTCTGATGGGCCGGTGGGGTGACGTGTTCGGCACCGGCTTCGGCATCGAGGCGTGGGCCTTCTTCCTGGAGGCCATCCTCATCTCGATCTACCTGTACGGCTGGAAACGGCTGAGCCCGCGGACCCACTTCCTGCTGGGGCTGCCGATCCCGTTGACCTCACTGCTGGGGGCGTTCGGGATCCTGTCGGCGAACGCGTGGATGAACACGCCGCAGGGATTCACCCTCGACTCGGCCGGAAACCCGACCGCCGTCACCGTACAGAAGGTGCTCTTCAACCCCATATTCGGCCCGCAGTACTGGCACTTCATCGCGGCCGCCTACATGACCGCGGGCTTCCTGGTAGCTGGTGTCTACGCGGTCGGCTGGCTGCGCGGGCGGCGCGACCGCTACCACCGCCTCGGCTTCATCGTCCCGTTCACCGTCGCCGCGATCGTCACGCCGATCCAGATGACCCTGGGCGACGGGCTGGCCCGCTCGGTCTTCAAGGAGCAGCCGGCGAAGTTCGCGGCCATCGAGATCGTCACGACGACCGGACCGAACCAGGCCGAGTACCTGTACGGGCGGCTGCAGCCGGACGGCACCGTCGACGGCGGCATCAAGATCCCCGGGCTGGACTCGTTCCTCGCCGGGTTCAGCCGCAACACCGTGGTACAGGGGCTCAACGAGGTGCCGGCGCAGAACCGGCCGACCGCCCGGGAGGCGACCATCGCACACTGGGCGTTCGACACGATGGTCGGGATCGCGACCCTGCTGCTCCTACTCGCCCTCTGGTACGGGCTGGCCTGGCTGCGACGGCGCGACCTGCCGCGGTCCCGCTGGTTCTACCGATGTGCCGCCTTGGCCGGGATCGCCTCCGTCGTCGCGGTCGAGTCCGGATGGATCACCGCCGAAGTCGGCCGGCAGCCGTGGATCGTCTGGGAATACATGAAAGTCGCCGACGCGGTCACGAACATCAGCGCCGGTCCGATCTGGGCCTCGTTCGCGGTGATCGTCATCGTCTACGCGCTGATCGCCTGGGCGTTCCTGGGCCTGCTGCTGCGGATGCGGCTGCGCTGGCGGCGCCAGGACGCGCAGTTGGCCCGCGAGGAGGCCGGCGACCGCGCGGAGGCCGGAGACCACGAGGAGCCGGCGCGGACGGAGGCTGCGCCGTGACCACCGCCGATGCCGTCGCGCTGGTGCTCGTCCTGGCCATCGCCGCGTACGCCTGCGGCGGGGGAATCGACTACGGCGCCGGCTTCTGGGACCTGACCGCCGGCGGCGACGACCGCGGCGCCCGGCCCCGAGCACTGGTCGACTACGCGATGGCGCCGGTCTGGGAGGCCAACAACGTCTGGCTGGTCTTCGTGTTCATCCTGACCTGGACCGGGTTCCCGACCGTGTTCGAGTCCGTGCTCTCGACCGCCTGGCTCGCCGCGATCCTCGCTGGGCTCGGGCTGGTGCTGCGCGGCGCCGGGTTCGCCCTGCGCAAGCCGACGCGGCAGCGGATCCGCCGGCGCCGCTACACCGCGGTGTTCGGGGTTGCCTCGATCCTCGCGCCGTTCTTCTTTGCCGCGATCCTCGGTGGCGTGGCGTCCGGCCGGATCCCGGTGGGCAACCGCGCCGGTGACCCGGTCACCTCCTGGCTCAACCCGACCTCGGTGCTGTTCGGCGCGCTGGCCGTGACCGCCTCCGCCTTCCTCGCCGCGGTGTTCCTGATCTCCGACGCCCGCCGGTACGGCGCACCGGACCTGGAGGCCTACTTCCGGCGTCGTACCGTCCTGGCCGCCGGCGCGCTGGTAGTGGTGGCGGCCATCGGCCTCGTCGTGTTCCGCTTCGATGCCCGGCACCTTTTCGACGGGCTGTTCGCCGGATGGGGTCTGGCCTTTCTCCTGCTCGCGGTCGCCGCGACGGCGGGGACGGTGTGGCTGGTCCGCCGCGGCAACCACCGTGGCACCCGTCTCGCCGCGATAGCCGCCGTGGCATCCATCGTGCTGGCCTGGGGCATGGCGCAACGGCCGTACGCGCTGCCCACCACGCTGACCATTCAGGCCGCCGCCGGCGACCCGGACACCCTTCGCTGGTTGCTCATCGTCACCGGAATCGCCGTGGTCCTGGTCGGACCGGCGCTGGCCCTGCTCTACCGGCTGGACCTCACCGACCGACTCGCCGCCGACCACGACGTAGACCTCGCCGCAGCGCACGCGGCACCGGAGGCGACCCTGACCTCATCGGCCCGGGTTGACGCGGTCGACGGCCGGCCTTCGCCCGCCACGCCGGTCGACGCGGCGGCCGCGCCCCGGGACGCGAAGCGGTTCTGACCGAACCGGCCAGCCTCTCCCGCCGCGGGCAGTCCGCATCCCGATCCGTCGGCGCGGCACTCGGCCATCCGCAAAGGCCTGCCGCAACCATCCTCGCGGGATGACGCTCCCGCGGCCGACCGCTCGTAACGTGCACCTTCAGGCGAGCCGTCGGATCCCAGTGAGGCGCGCTCGGTTGTCGGCCGGCGGTACGCCGCGGCGAGCGATCGAAGGGGAAACGATGGCTACCACGGACCGGATCAAGCGGAACGCGGGGCACGAGCAGGCCTCCGCGACGCCACGGGTGAGGCGGGCGGCGCCGCATGCGGTGCAGAGCGCGGCCGCGCCGTCGCCGTTCCCGCCGATTGCCGACTACGGCTTCCTGTCGAATTGCCACACGGGTGCCCTGGTCTCACCGGACGGGTCGGTCGGCTGGCTGTGCGTCCCCCGGTTCGACTCACCGAGCGTCTTCGGCAGCCTGCTCGACCGGCAGGCCGGTTACTTCCGGCTCGGACCCTTCGGCATCCACCACCCGACGTCGCGGGTGTATGAGCCGGGGACCAACATCCTGGAGACGACCTGGAAGACGCCGAGAGGCTGGATAGTGGTCCGGGACGCGCTCACAATGGGTGCGCGGGAGCACGAGGACGAGGTCACCCCGCACACCCGGCCGCCAGCCGACGAGGACGCCGACCACGTGCTCGTGCGCACGGTTCGGTGTCTGGAGGGCACTGTCGAGGTCGAGCTCGTCTGCGAGCCCACGTTCGACTACGGCCGCATCCCGGCGCAGTGGACGCTGACCGACGGCAGCCGCAACATCGCCACCGCCACGGGCGGCGAGCTGCCCGTGCGGCTGCAAACCGACCTCCAACTCGGCATCGAGGGCGACCGGGTCCGGGGCCGGCACGTGCTGAATGCCGGTGACGAGGTCTACTGCGCGCTGTCCTGGGCGAACGAGCTGGTCTCGGTGCCGGACGTGGCCGACGCCACCCGCCGGCTCGAAGCAACCACTCGCTACTGGCGGAACTGGCTCGGCGGCGCCCGGATGCCCGACCACCGCTGGCGCGATCCGATCCAGCGGGCCGCACTGACCATCAAGGGCCTGACCTACATGCCGACCGGCGCAACCGTAGCGGCGCTGACCACGTCACTACCGGAGACGCCCGGCGGCGAGCGCAACTGGGACTACCGCTACACCTGGATCCGCGACACGACGTTCACCCTGCAGGCCCTGCATTACCTCAACCTGGACTGGGAAGCCGACGAGTTCATGCAGTTCATCGCCGACCTGGAGCCCAATCAGGACGGCGCCCTGCAGATCATGTACGGCATCGACGGCCGGCGCGACCTCACCGAGTCCACTCGCGACGAACTGTCCGGCTACGCCGGGGCGCATCCGGTCCGGATCGGCAACGGTGCCTTCGACCAGCGGCAGAACGACGTATTCGGTGCGGTGCTCGACTCGATCCTGCTGCACAGCCGCCGAAGCCAACGGCTGCCGCGGCGACTATGGGGACTGGTCGAGTCGCAGGCCCGGTGCGCCGAGGCCGTCTGGCGGGAACCGGACCAGGGAATCTGGGAGGCCCGCGGCAAGCCGCAGCACTACGTCTCGTCGAAGCTCATGTGCTGGGTCGCCTTCAGCCGGGCCGCGGCGCTCGCCGAGATCCGCGCGGACGCCAGCCTGGCGGAGGGCTGGCGGGCCACCGCCGAGGAGATCAAACAGGACATCCTCACCCACGGCCTGACGGCCGACGGCGTCCTGCGCCAGCACTACGAGACCGACTCGCTGGACGCCTCGACCCTGCTCGCCGCGATGTTCGGCTTCCTTCCGCCGAACGACGAACGGCTACATGCGAGCGTCCTCGCCATCGCTGATCACCTCACTGAGGACGGCTTCGTGCTCCGTTACCGCACGGACGAGACGGACGATGGGCTCTCCGGCAAGGAGGGATCCTTCCTCATCTGTTCGTTCTGGCTCGTGTCGGCACTCTCCATCGTCGGCGAGCACCAGCGAGCCCAGGACCTGATGGAACGCCTGTTGCGGGTCGCGTCGCCGCTCGGGCTGTACGCCGAGGAGTTCGACGTCGGGACCGGCCGCCACCTCGGCAACTTCCCACAGGCGTTCTCCCACCTCGCGCTCATCGAAGCAGCAGGACGGATCATCCTCTCCGAGCGGACCGCCGAGCTCTCCTGAAAACCGTGACCGAAGCCCGGAGTTGCGCGGACTGGTGGCGTAGGCCACTTCCGTAGCATCGAGGTCAGCTTCACGAAGCCGTGCGCGATGGGTCGCCGACCGTCGACCAGGAACTCTTCATCGACATGCTCGTCGGTCCTATCCGGGCGCGGCTGGCCATCACCCGCGACCCGATCACCCGCACGTACGTCGACTGCATCGTGGACGCAGCGCTACCGTGAAGCCGGCCGGCGCGGGGGAGGCACCATGATCCGACTCGGCAGGGCCACGTGGATGTTTGCGATCGTGACCACCCTGGCGCTGAGCGGCTGCGGCGGCGTCGGTTCAGTCCGGACCGCCTCCGGCAATGCCGCCTCGACCCGGGTGGACACGACCGGGGTCACCCGAGTCGAGGTCGCCGACGGGTTCGACGTCAAGCTCGCCCTCGGCCGGCCAGAGTTGGCTGTGGTGACCTATGACGACAATCTGAGCGACCTGCTCGACGTCCGCGTCGAGGGCAGCACCCTGCGGGTCAGGCTCAAGCCGCATGGTCTCCTCGGCAACCCGAAGCTGCGAGCTGACGTGACCGTCCAGCGGCTCGAGTCGATCCACACGGCCGGCGGCGCCTCCGTCACAACGACGGCTACCGTGCAGAACTCAGGCCTGCAGCTGGCCCTCTCCGGTGGCAGCCGCATCACCGCCGCCGTGAGCGTGGACCGGATGAGCGCGACTCTGTCCGGCGCCTCTCGAGCGACCCTCACCGGCATGGCCAGCGCGCTGACGGCGGACGCCTCAGGCGCCAGCGACCTCGCGCTGGCCGAGCTTCGTCTGCATGACCTCGACGTCCAGCTCTCCGGCGCCAGCCACGCCGAGGTTCAGGTCGACGACACGGTCGCCGCCGACCTGTCGGGCGCGTCCGTACTGACCTACCGCGGTAACCCTCGATTCATCAAGCGCGAAACCTCCGGAGCGTCCACCATCCAGGGCGAATAGTTGGCCACACCGCGAGGGCGCGCGCCCAGGCCACCCGCCGGGACCGGCGGCCCAGGTACGGGCTCGCCACGGTGGCCAGCGCGACCGCGACCGCGGAGTGCCCGGAGACGTACCCGAGCCCGCCCGCCGGCTCGCCCGGGTGCCGTGAGCAGCCCTTCGGCAGTCGCCAGCGGCGGGCCCGGCTCCCCGCCGAACGGACACTTGCCGCGGGCGGTCACGGCGCCACCTCCCCCGGGCGGGTAGGTTGCCGGCCGGTCGGCATCGATTGGCGGCGCCACCACAGGTAGCACCCGATCCCGACCAGGATCGGCAGCGCCCACGTCAGCGCGCGATAGACCAGCACCGCCGCGGTCACTTGGTCGGCCTCGCCGCCGGCGGCCACCAGGCCGCCGATCAGCACGGCCTCGACCACCCCGGCGCCGCCCGGGGTGAACGGGATCGCCGTGGCCAGCCGGGCGAACGCGAAGACGGCCAGCACCTCGGCCCAGGAGACCTCCGCCTCGCTCACCCCGACCTGGCGCAGGGCGACCAGCAGGACCAGGTACAGCGACAGGTGGCTGAGCAGGGACGCCACCGTGATCGGGATCCAGCCGTGCCGGAGCAGGTCGACGGTGCGGGCGCGGAACTTGACGGTGGCGATCTCCCACCCGGCGACGGGGGGCCGATGGATCAGCGCCAGCAGCCGGGACCCGATGCGGCCGGCGCGCAGCCCGACCTGACGCGCCTGGTCCTCGCTGTGCAGCATCAACGCGAAGACCACTATGGCCGCTGCCAGGCCGGCAAGTCCGATCAGCGCCGCGATCACCCGGGCCGAGCTGACCCGGCCCTGCAGCGCGACCGCGGCCAGCGCGAACACGGGTAGAGCGAGCTTGATGAAGCTGTTCCAGACGCCCGAGACCAGGACCGCCGTGGTGGTTCGGGACCGGGAGTAGCCCCACCTGCCCATCATCGTGTACGTCATCCCGATACCGATGGCGGCGCCGCCGGGAACCGTGTTCGAGATCGCGGTGGTCGATTGCGTCATCAGCATTCCCCGGCCGAACGACAGCCGGGGCGTCGTCACCGTCATCCAGACCAGGACGTACGTCACCAGGTTCCAGAGCGCGATCACGAGCAGGACCGACAGCTCGAGCCAGGTCATGGCCTTGATCTCGGCCCACACCTCGGCGAAGTCGATCCGCTTGAACAGGAAGTAGAAGATGCCGACGACGAGCACCAGCGACAGCACGCCCTTGATCACCTGACGGGCCCGCGGCGACGGTCGACGGCCAGTACGCATCCCCTCGCCGCCCGAACTGCTCGACACGGACACCACCCCCGCTCCGGCGTCCCGATCTGCTCCGAGCATCCTCCATCCAGCCGCCCGCCGACAGCGCTCGCGACCGCTCGTTCCAGCCGCCAATGCTGGGCCGCCGGGGCCGAATGTCGAACTTGCCGGGCAGTGGCCGAAACATGCGGGCGGATCGCCCGATCCCAACCACGCCGACCGGTCGCGGCCGATCACTGGTCCGACCCGGGTGTTGTCCCGTTCGGCTCCCCGTCACATACTGCGGAACACCCGCAAGGGCGGGAGAGGTCAATGAACGGGGACAGCAGCACGACCGTCACGACCGCGATGCCGGTCTGGGCCGGTCGGACGGCCTGGTGGGCTGTGGCGCGACGGGTGCTCACGCTGCGGCGGCGCAACCGGTCCCGGCGTCGGCGGCCGGGGCCTGCGCCGCGGACGGACTTGGGCGCCGAGCCGGTGGAGTCGCGACCGGCCCGCAAAGGAGGCTGAGGTGCGCGGGGGCGGCGACGAGCAGGCCCGCCGCACCGAGCCTGTCCGGCGGCGTGTGGAACGGCCGCTGTGGGCACTGTGGACGGCGCTGGGTGGCCTGCTGCTCGCGGTCGCCTGCGGCCTTGTTGCCGCCGACGGCCGCGTCCCGAGCTGGGAGCGGGAGGTGTTCCGAGCGATCAACGGCCTGCCGGACTGGCTCTACCGGCCGATGTGGCTGGTGCAGCTCCTCGGGCTGCTGGGAGTGCCGGTGATCGTGGCTGTCGTCGCGCTGGTCTGGCGGAAGTGGCGGTTGGCTCTGGCGCTGCTGCTGCTCGTACCGCTGAAGCTGTTCGCGGAGCGGCAGGTCATGAAACAGCTGGTCGAGCGCGGGCGTCCGGGGCAGACCGAGCCGGGGGCGGTGCTGCGGGATGTCCCGCCGGCCGGGCTGTCGTTCCCCTCCGGTCACGCGATCGTGGTCTTCGCGGTCGCCGTCCTGGTCGCGCCGTACCTGCGCGGCTGGTGGCGGGCGGTGCCGTTCGCGCTGGCGGCGATGGCCTGCGTGTCGCGTGTGTACCTGGGCGCGCACAATCCGCTGGACGTGGTGGCTGGCGCCGGTGCCGGGCTGCTGCTCGGCGGACTGCTTACCCTGCTCGTGGGCGTACCCGCGGGCCGGCCGACGGGACGCCACCGAGGCTCACCCGCCCGGACAGCTGACGGCCGCGCCGTAGAGCGATAGCCCGGTCTGCTCCCCGACGTACGCGGCGGCCCGATCGTGCGGCAGGAAGTCGAGCGTCGCGTCGGCGAAGGCGCGAACTGGTGCGTAAGCCCGGTCCTGCCACGGGCTTCGGTGGTCTTGACAGGGGCGGCGCCCAGCAAACAGGGTCGTCAGGTCGAGCTGATAACACTGGTGCGCGACGGGCGGCTGCTGCTGATCGACGTGGCCTTCGTGGAGGCCCGCCCCAGCCCGTGGCGGCAGGCGGTCGACCTGGCCAACATGATGTTGTGCCTGGCCCTGCGCTCCAGCGCTGAGCAGGTGTACCGGCGGGCGCTGCGGCAGTTCAGCGTCGACGAGATCAGCGAGGGGTTCGCCGCCGCCCGCGGCCTGGCGCTGCCGTCCCAACTGCGGGGGATGCTGCGCGCCCAGGGCCGTGACCTGCACGGCGAATTCGTGCGGCTGCTGCCGACCCCGCCCCAACCGATCCGGGTGCAACGCTGGAGCGCCCGCCGAATCGGGCTGTGGGCTGTGATCGTGGCGGTCCTGGTGCTGCTGGCGCTGAACCCAACGTTCATCTTCGACAACCGGATGGCCGTCCGGACCACACTCGGCATCCACAGCCTCGACTGCGACCAACTCGAGCCGCTGTGGCTGCAGGCCCAGGCGGTGCCCTCGGCGTCGCTCGTGCCCTGCGTGCAGGCGCGGGTGCCCGGCTGGAGAGTCGCGGACGTGGCCGTCAACAACGGCCGCACGGTCATCACCCTGGACCACGACCGGGCCGGCTCCGGCGCTGCCGTGTTGCGGCTGGCCGCGGTCTGCGACGCCACT